>ENA-OQDE01000593-OQDE01000593.1-human-gut-metagenome-genome-assembly--contig:-NODE-593-length-20007-cov-1.878823_pt1 | contig 20007 bp, 33 predicted proteins | sample MGYA00242768_ERZ504595 | MGnify/ENA primary metagenome ERZ504595 (study PRJEB26092, sample SAMD00036307) | human gut metagenome | host: Homo sapiens | study: EMG produced TPA metagenomics assembly of... | reverse complement strand
TTTTCCTTCTCCTGCCGGTGTTGGATTGATTGCTGTAACAAGAATTAATTTTCCATTTGGTGCATCAGACTCTTTTAATAAATTATAGTCAATTTTGGCTTTATATTTTCCGTATTGTTCCAGATATTTATCATCAATACCTGCTTTTTCTGCAATTTTAGTAATTGGCTCCATTGTGCACTCCTGTGCGATTTCGATGTCTGATTTGAATCCCATAGTAACATCCTCCTTGAAAATAATTTTTACTCACCCTTTTCCCATTCTCCGCAAGAGATGAAAAAAGGGCAACATTTGAGATTAACAAATGTTGCCCAGACGGTCGGCTTTCTTTCACATTCTGATTTCCCTGTGGTACTCCACATTAATCCGTCAGTAATCAGATGTGTGTTATTCTGCAACAAATAAATAATACTTGTATTTGTCACTTAACTATGTTCTTACTTTAACACAAAATCATCTTACTGTCAATGCACCACGATAAAGTTTGTGAATTTTTTACCAATTTTTCTTCTGTTTTTTTTACATATATAACAAACTCTCTTTCATTTTCCCGGTTATTTTAATTTTGTTACTGCACGCACATCACGATAATGCCCCATAATAATTAATGTTTCATTGTGATTAAATACATAATCTGCATGAGGAAGAGGTTCATCTTTCCCTGTGACTTTGTTGCCAAAATACTGATATTATACTTTTTCCGAACATCCTTCCCTATAATACTGCTTCCAATCCAAGATTCCGGTGCAGGTATTTCGTAAATAGCATACTCATCTGTCAATTCAATATAATCAAAAATATTGTCATTTCCATATTTCACTGCCAGCCGCTGAGCCATTTCTTTTTCTGGATAAACAATACGATCTGCTCCATTCCTCAAAAGAAATTTTGCATGTACATCGCGATTTGCTCTTGCCAATACAAAAGGAGCTCCTAAATCTTTTAAAAGAGCTGTTGTTTCCAGTGAACTCTGAAAGTTATCACCAATAGCTACAACACAAAGGTCAAAATTTCCCACACCCAAAGACTCCACAAAATGTTCGTTTGTAGCATCTCCAATCTGTGCATCTGTCACCATATCAATGGCATCATTCACTCTTTCCTCATTAATATCTACTGCTAAAACTTCATTTCCTTCTTCAATTAATTTCTCTGCCATGTGTCTTCCAAAACGACCAAGACCAATAAGAAGTATTGACTTCATTTTCCTCTTCCTCCATTTTCATTATCCTACTGATATTTTCTCTATAGGAAGCTTGGATGGTATACTTGAAATATGATTACTAAATGCCAGTAAAATAGTAATTCCACCTACTCTTCCAATAAACATTAATAAAATTAATATAATTTGCGAAACAATCCCAAGCTGAGATGTAATTCCAAGAGAAAGCCCCACTGTACATAAAGCAGAAACCACTTCAAACAGTACTGCTTTCATTCCCAGTCCCTCAATTGTAGAAATCACCAGCGCACAGACAATACAAAGTATTCCATACAAAATCAAAATACAGCTTGCGTGACGTATGGTTTCATTTTCTACTCTCCGCTTAAACAATTCTACATCTTTTCTTTTTCTAAATTCTGTCCATATCGTCAAAATTAAAATCATCATAGTTGTAGTTTTAATCCCACCTGCTGTTGAACCGGGCGAACCGCCAATAAACATCAAGCATATCATCAGCATCTGGCTACTGTCTGTAAGACTATTTAAATCCATAGTATTAAATCCTGCTGTCCTTGGTGTCACTGACTGGAAAAAAGCGGATAAAATTTGTTCCCCCAGATTTTTCCTTCCATAGAAGGTCTTCCCCATTCAAAAATGAAAATCAAAACTGTTCCCAGTACAACCAGAAACAAGCTGGCTGTCAAGACCAATTTAGAATGTAATTTGTAATACTTAAAATGCCATTTCCATTTTTTTATATCTGCCCATACCAGAAAACCAATTCCACCAATGATAATAAGAAGTGATATGGTAATTCCTACAATATAACTGTCTGCAGCAGTCACTAAAGATGAGCTTGGCTCATAATACCCCATTAAATCAATTCCTGCATTGCAAAAAGCAGAAATAGAATGAAAAATCGAATAATAAATCCCCTTTCCCATTCCCAATCTGGGAATAAAATAAAATGCCAGAATCACCGCACCTAAAATTTCAAAAAACAAGGTTCCGGAAAGCACAAACTTAGACATCCGTACAATTCCCCCCACCTGGGGAGCTGCCACCGATTCCTTCATTAAAAGCCGTTGAGATAAACCAATTTTCTTTCCTGTAAATGTCAATGCTGAAATGGCCAGCGTCATAAAACCAATTCCACCGATTTGAATTAAAACCAAAATAACCCCTTGCCCGAAGTTACTCCAGAAACTATATGTATCATTTGTCACCAAACCTGTAACACAAGTCGCCGAAGTTGCTGTAAACCAGGCATCTATAAATGAAGTTGTTGTTCCCTGCCTGTTTGCAATCGGCAACATGAGCAATAAGGTTCCCACCGTAATCACGAACAGATAGCCCGCTACAATTATTTTCGTTGTTGTCCACTTTATCTTTTTTATTCCAAACATCTGTAAATTCTTCTACTCTTTCCTATTATCTGAAATATTTTTTCCACTATCCCGATACAGCCACTTAAAAAAATCATCTATTGCATCCTGCAAGTTTCGAATGGTACTGTTAAATGCACCGGCATGATAGAAATTAACAAGAATTGCCCCAATGGGAACAGCTAAAATCATTCCCACAACCCCTGCAAAACGATATCCTGTATACATACAAATTAAAGTCCACAGCGGATCAATACCAATCGAGTCACCTACCACTTCGCTCAATAATACGCCGCACAAGCTGAGTTACCAAATATAAGATTACCAGCCACCGCATATTTCATATCTCCTGATAAAATTTTGAATAATGCCCAGGGAATAAGGCTGTGCCAGTTCCGAAAAAGGAAGCATGTCTAAAAGTGATACTAAAAATGCCACTACAATGGCAAAATCAACTTTCAAAATTAAAAATCCTATAAAAAGGATAACAAAAACAACACCCATAATTTTAAACTGTGCTTTAAAATATCCACCAAAAATACTCTTAAAGCATCGTTCTAACATTTTCCACTTTTCTTGGATAATCTGAGGTGTATGTTCACGTCCAAACTCCAATATCTTGTCCCTATCCGCTATAAAAAAGTATGCAGATAGGATTGTAAAAATAATCGCTATTAAAATACTTGGAAGATTTTTAGCAAGACTACTTGCCTGATCTACTGTAATCTGGCTAATCTTTCCTACTGCTGTTCCAACTACATCTCCCAGACTATTTTGAAAATCCGAAATACCTTTCTGTACACCTTCCGGAAGCTCCTCAATAATCAAAGACAAATTCTCTCCGGCTTCCTGAAAATCCTCTCGAAAACTTGTATAAATTGATGGAGCCTGCTCAATCAAAGAGCCCACTTCCTGTACTGCTTTCATTCCTACAAGGTAAATTCCTCCAATAATTGCAGCCAGTACTGCTATAATCAGAAGCATGGATGTATGTTTTCTGGCTACTTTCATCCGCCTTTCCAGCATACGCACTAACGGATTTGCAATTAATGCTATCAGCCATCCTATAGCAAAGGGCATAAAAAATCGAATAAATTAAAGGCAAAAAAACCACCTAAAATGACTGCAAGTAATGTAAAAATAAATACCAGTAAATTCTTAATATGTTTTTTCCAATTCATGTGCAAAACCTCTTTTAGCTGATTTACATCCGATTTAGTAAAATATAATAGCCTATATGCATACCGTTCATATACATACAGGCTGTTTTTCTCGGATGCTTTTTTAAGTATAACACAACTTAGAAAAAAGTAGTCCAATTATATAAAATTTTTACAATTCTTTCAGAAATCCAAATGGTTCTTTATCGTGTAAAAAATGCATCAGCATATAAGAACACATAATCGCCACTTTTTCTTCTTTTAAAATACGTCTGACTTCTTCTCTATCTGCCAAAACCACCTCGATTTCCTCTGTGTCTTCCTGAAATTCTTTGGAAATTTCTCCAGTAGAAGTCCCAAATACAATGGCGCAAGACTCATCTGTAAGTCCCACTGTAGTAAATGCCGGCTTTTCATAAGCACTATTTACCGTAAGCGGTGTAAATTCCAACCCTGTTTCCTCTTTCATCTCTCGAATAGCAGCTTCTTTATATGGTTCTCCATCTTCTACCAATCCAGCTGGAAATTCATATACAAAGTCATTTAAAGAATATCTGTATTGACGAATTAATATCACTTTGTCCTGTTTTTCCCCATATAAGCTATAAATCACAACCCCATCCGGAGAATTTTTTCCTGTAACAAGTTTTAAATCCTTCTCACTCTTTGCTCTTGACGCAACATAATATTTGCCCTTTTTTCCTGTTTTAGACTCTCTATCCAATTCATAAAGATTTACAAAAGGATTTTCTGTTTTTTTCGTAATTCCTGTAATTTTTGCCATTTTATTCTCCTTTTAACACTACTCGCAATCTTTTATATAAAAGCAGAGTAATTAGTGAAATAATAATTCCTTTCGCTAAATTAAATGGAACCATACATAAAACTACAAAAGTAATCATATTGTCAATGGCTGGATGAATGGCTGTTCCCATAGCAATAAAAGTATCCATTGGAATTCCCATAACTGCACTATATAATGGAAACATAATAAATGCATTAGAAAGACATCCCATAATTACCATGAGCAATGTACCTGTTCCCATTCCCCAAAGTGCACTTTTTCTGGTTTTTCTTTTCCTGTAAAAAATTCCTGCCGGTACTACAAAAGCACAGCCGATAAAGAAATTAGATAATTCACCGATACCTCCCGTAGTTGTTCCATAAGTAACAAGATGAAGAATATTTTTCAATAGTTCAATCGCCGCACCTGCCAGAGGTCCCATAGCAAACGTTCCTACTAAACCGGTATTTCTGAAAAATCCATTTTTATAAAAGGCGGTGCTAAAAAAGGAATTGGAAATTCAAACATCATAAGTACTGCCGACACTGCTGACAACATGGCTATCTGCACCATAGTTCTTAATTTCGTTCTGTTACCGGTTACCTGAATTCTTTTGTTTACAACTGCTTCCTGACTCATTTCATTCTCCTTTTCATGAATATTTTTTCATACAAGGAAATTCTTCATGCATTTGAACAAAGAATGTGCTCTAGCACATAAAAAAGGATACCCCTGTACGGGGTATCCTCATGAAAGTTCAATAGAAATGCTATCTTTCTTCTCTCATCCAGACTATACTGTCGGTATTGGAATTTCACCAATTCAACCAATTAATATGGCTCGCGGACTATAACCGCCGGTAGGGAATTGCACCCTGCCCCGAAGAATTTCTCTTTATTTATATTATGCATTATAAACCTTCAAATCTTTAATTTCAATAATATTTTTATTATTTTTGTTATTCCATAGACAATTTCCCAAGAAATTCCTGCATTCTTTGATTTTCTGAAGAAACACCTCATCCGGTGTACCCTGCATTGCAATTGCACCTTTATCCATGAAAATAATTCTGTCTGCAACATTTCTTGCAAATTTCATCTCATGAGTTACAATAACCATTGTCATGTGCTCAACTGCCAAGTTTTAATCACTCTTAGGATTTCTCCTGTAAGTTCCGGATCTAACGCTGAAGTAGGCTCGTCAAAAAATAGCATTTTAGGTTTCAGTGCCAATGCCCTGGCAATCGATACTCTCTGCTGTTGTCCTCCCGATAGCTGATGAGGATATGCATCTGCCTTATCTGCAAGTCCCATTTTTTTAAGTAAATTTTCAGCTTCTCTATATACAATTTCTTTGTCTCTTTTTTGCACACGAATTGGAGCATCTGTAATATTTTTTATCACTGAAAAATGAGGAAACAAATTAAAATTTTGAAATACAAGTCCAAAACAGGATTCTATTTCCCTGCGCTGTTGTTTCTTTGCCCAAAACAACTTCCGTTTTCTGTCCATGCTGCTTTCTGACCCATGTATAAAATCTCACCGTCTTCAATAGTCTCCAACATCGTTGCACATCGCAGCAACGTAGACTTACCGGAACCGGATGGTCCAATGATTGCCAATATTTCTCCCTGTTCAACGGAAAAGGAAATATCCCTGATAACGGATACCCCACCGAATTCTTTCTTAATATGTTTCATTTCTAAAAGATTCATCCTGGTATCCTCCTATCCATAATAACTCATTTTCTTTTCAAACATTTCCATTACCTTTGCAACAATGTAATTAAAAATATAATAAAATGCACCTGCAATAAAAAACGGAACTATGGTTGTCTGTGCAGCTGCAATCTGCTTTGCTACTGCAAACATCTCAACGTAAGATAAAGAATACACAAGAGACGTATCTTTTACCAGAGTAATTACTTCATTTGTCACTGCAGGTAATACATTTTTAATCATCTGTGGCAAAATTATCCAAAAAAAGGTCTGTTGTCCGGAATACCCCAAAATAGCCGCCGCTTCATATTGTCCTCTGGGAATTACTTCTATTCCGGAGCGATAAATTTCAGCAAAATATGCCGCATAATTCAATGAACACCCCAGTAAAATTGCTGTCAGCTTATATCCTCCAATGTTCATTCCCCATAAATAATATGGTGCATAATACCACACCAAAAGCTGAAGCATCAACGGAGTTCCCCTCATAACTGATATATAAAATTTAACAATACCGCTGACTAATTTTATTTTGCTTACTCTGCCAAAGTACATGACCAGTCCCAAAGGCAGAGATAGTACCAGCGTCATAAAGAAAATCAGACACGTCTGTCCAAATCCTGCAGTCATTTCTCTCATTATTACGTTAATACTCATTTCAATGTCACCATATCTGAAATCTCGTATTTTTCAGCTAATTTTGCAACTGTTCCGTCTTCTGTCAATTTTTTCAGATCTGCATTTACAACATCTCGTAATTCCTGATCACCCTTTTTAAATGCAATTGCATATTGTTCTGTATTTAAGGTTTTTTCTAAAATTTTATACCCCTCTCCTCTTGACTTAATCTGATAATTAGCAACTCCAATATCAATGGCAAGCGCATCTAAAGCTCCTGCCTGCAATTCAGTAAAAGCAGTATTGTAATCTGCAAATTCATTAAGGCTCCAAAAGTATCCGCTAATGCTTTCTGTCCGTCTTTTTCATCACTTTGCAGTAACTCTAAAGCTGCGCTTGCCGCCTGAACTCCTACTGTTTTTCCTGCCAAATCTTCCAGTGTGTTGATACCTGAATCTTCTGCGACTACAATCACCTGACTGTTATCTACATACGGTGTAGAAAATGTGTACTCGTCTTCTCTTCCATTCATAGTAAATCCATTCCAGATGCAGTCAATAGACCCTGAATTCAATTCCATGTCTTTCGCGTCCCAGTTGATTGGCTTTTTCACAAGTTCCCAGCCTTCCAGCTACATACTGCCTCAGCCAACTCTAAATCAAATCCCGTATACTCTCCATTTTCATCCATATAACCATAAGGCGGATATTCTGCATCAAATCCCACAGTAAATGTCGTTTTTTTATTTTCATCTGAAGATGTATCAACCGTGTCTTCCTTTTTTGCATCATTTTCCGATGCGGTTTTATCATCTCCACATGCAGATAACACAAATGACATTAACATTGTTCCTGCCAAAATCAGTGCAATTCTTTTCTTCATTTTTTTGTCCTCCTTAAAACCTATAATTGCTTTAGCTTTTTATCTCTCTACCTCGCTAAATTATCACATATCCTAACACAGAAACTAATGACTGTCAAATTAGTTATTTTTTTAATTAACAAAAATACAAAACCTGACGAAATCTATTATGTTAATTTCAGTATTACAATTCAAAAAAAGACTATTTATACAAAAAATAAATGTCAAAACATCAATTTCTGTACAAATAGTCTCTATCCATTTTTATCTTTTATTGTACTTTTTACAAATCGTTTCCGTAATTTTTTCCTGATATTTCACAACGCACGTTTTATAACGATAATACCGATTAATCCAGTTTTGTAATAATCTCTGTAATCAATTTCTTAAACTGTACTGCCACTCTATCTGCTGTTTCCTGTACTTCTTTATGGTTTAATTCTTCTTTAGAGATTCCCGCTGCCAAATTTGTAATGCAGGAAATTCCACCGATTTCCATTCCAATATGGCGTGCTGCCATAGCCTCACATGCTGTACTCATTCCCACTGCATCTGCTCCCCAGACTCTTGCCATACGAATTTCTGCAGGTGTTTCATAATTTGGTCCTGTAAACTGTGCATAAACGCCTTCTTTAATATCAATATCTAAATCTTTTGCCGCTGTTTTAATGATTTCCTGTATTCTCTTGCTGTATACCTCGCTCATATCAGGAAATCTTACTCCCAACTCATCTAAATTTTGTCCAATTAAAGGACTTGGCACAGCTGTTGTAATATGATCTGTAATCATCATAAAATCACCCGGCTTAAACGCAAAATTTACGCCTCCTGCTGCATTAGTTAAAATTAATTTTTTCGCTCCTAAAAGAGCCATAAGTCTGGTAGGAAGAACAACATCTGACATCGCATATCCCTCATAATAATGCACACGTCCCTGCATAATTACAACAGGCGTTTTCCCTACATATCCAAAGACAAAACGTCCCTTATGTCCTGCTACAGTAGAGGTTGGAAATCCTTCAATTTCTGTATAATCAAGAGTCTGCACTACGTTAATTTCATCTGCATAATCCCCCAGACCAGAACCTAAAATCAAAGCCACCTCCGGTTTAAAATTCACCTTTTTCTGAATACTCTCCAAACATGTCATTAATTTTTCGTATACTACGCTCATAATAATTCTCCCTTCTTTCATTCAATATCTATAATTGCCGCTATTAATTCTTTTAACTTCTTATACTGTTCATGGGAAACAAGAAGCTGATTTCCTTCTTTACTCACAAGACCTTCTTCTAAAAATTCTTTACAGAACGATTAATGGTCTTTACACAAAGTCCTGTGGTATCAGAAAGTCCCTGTCTTCCTCCTGTACCCGTAATACTCCGTTTCTGGCATACAATTCATATCTCTCTGTCAAAAGCATTGCTAAACGGTCTGCACCTTGTAAAAATAAATATGCCCTACTCTTTCTGCCATCCTCCAGCAATGATTTTCCGGTAAGCTTTGCTTCTAACTTTAAAACACGCAAATCTGTTAATAGCCATTTTTCATACTTTGCCTTTGTAATCTTCACAATGATACATGGTGTGACGGTTTCTAATGTAGTCATATAGGTATCTAAATCCATGATAATTTCCATACCGCCCAGAGCATGTACACAGTCAAAGCTCATAAAGTCATAGGTAATCCCATAAATTCTGTAATCTGTCGCTTTTATAGTTCCTTTTCCTACAAAATAGATGGTATCGATAGGTGTATTTTCTCGTACAAATATTTGTCCTTTTTCCATTTCCTCTACCTGAAAGCACTCCATAAGCCAAGCCGGAGCCGTTGAAAATACTCTTCAAATTGCTGCTGCGTTTCCTTTTTACATTCTTTCAAAAATGGCAATACACTATACAAATATTTGTTCCTCATCTTTATACCTCTTTCAGTCTTCTTATAAGCTCTGCCTTCACTTCATCTTTTGCAAACGCTGCATGGATTGCGTTTTCCGTCATACGCATAAGTTCTTCATCTGTAATTCCATAATTCTTCTGCACGAATTCCATTTCTTTCTGTATACTGGAATTACTTACCGTTCTGTTGTCTGTATTTATGGTAACACATAATCCCGCATCAAGAAACTCCCTCATCGGATATTCTGCTTTACTTGCTACTGCTTTTGTTTGCAGATTGCTGATTGGACACATTTCAATTCCAATTCTTTTTTCTCTGCACATCGCTATGGCATCAGCATGTCCTCTTAAAGCAATTCCGTGACCAATTCTAGCTGCACCACAATTTACTGCTTCTATCACATTTTCTACTCTTCCACACTCTCCTGCATGAATGGTAAAAGGCAATCCCAGCTTTTTCGCTTCCTGAAATAATTCCATAAAATTTTCCATAGGAAATGCAGCTTCATTCCCTGCCAAATCTACGGCACAAATTCCCTCACCTAAAAAGTTTCTTGCTGCTTTCATCATTCGTAAATTATCTTCTTCTGAATGATGGCGCATGGCACAGGCAATTACATTATAATAAATTCCACATTCCTTTCTTGCCTCCTCAAGTCCTTCCAAAACAGACTGTATCACCTTTGTACAATCCAAATCTTCATTTACAGACAAAAGAGGGGCAAATCTTACTTCCACATATTGAACATTGTCCTCTTTTAAGCTTTTTAAAAAAGCTTTTGAAGCACGTTTTAAGCCTGTTTCTGTCTGCATACAGGACAGAGGCAAATCAAACTTTTCCAAATATTCTGCAAGATTTCTGCAGTCATCACGAACTTGAAGTTCCTCTTTCTTTATATCCCTGCCTAAAAGCTCACGTATAATTTCCATTGGCAGTGAACCATCCAAATGACAATGAAGTTCCACTTTGGGAAGTCGTATCATTTTTTCATTTTCCATTGCCTACTCCTTTCTGGCAGATATTTCTCTGCTAAAAGCAGTATAAGCATCTTTCAACATAATGTGAAGATGCTTATACAAATTATCATTTCTTAATTATTTAATAGACTCAACTGTTACAACTTCAACCGGAAGTTTACTTGCATCGTCTGCTGCTGTATCATTTGCAACCTGAATAGAACCATCTTTTAATGCTTCATAAATTTCATCATATTTTTCCTGTGTGAATTTTTCAAATTTAGATGTTTCCATTGGCAACTGAACACCATCATCTGCTGCACCTAATGTAATGGATTTTCCACCTTCAAATGTTCCGTCATAAACAGATGCTAATGCATTGTAAACAGAGTCGCTTAAAGTTTTCATTGCAGAAGTAATAACTGTTTCAGATTCTACAGACTGGTCAACGTCTACACCAATAACTTTTTTACCTGCACCTTCAGCTGCTTTCATAACAGAGTTACCAACTCCACCGCCGCATGCAAAAATACATTCTGTTCCTTCGCTGTACCAAGCTGCTGCTTTTGCCTGATTTTCAGGAGAAGCGTCAAAGTTACCTACATAAGTATATTTAATGTTGATGTCACCCTGTGCAAGACCTAAGTCTTTTGCTGCTGCATCTGCACCCTGAACAAATCCGTAACCAAAACGAATAACTGCCGTACTGCAATACCACCCATAAATCCTAACTGTCTGTATCCTTCTTCTACTGCTGCGTATCCTGCTAAATATCCAGCCTGTTCTTCTGCATAGAAGATAGAAAGTACGTTTTCTTTAATTTCCGGAGCTTTATTTTCGCCTTCTACCGGAGCTGCATCAATAATAACAAATTTTGTATCCGGATATTTTGTCTGTGCTTCAAAAATCGGTCTTTCAAATAAGAAGCCCGGTGTTACAATAACCTTTGCTCCGCCTTTTACTGCAAGGTCAATAGCTGTTAAACAAGCCTTATCTGATTTTTCTGAAGGTTTATAATATTTAGAAGTAATATTATTCTCATCTGCATATTTCTTTAAACCTTCCCAAGAACCCTGATTAAAGGATTTGTCATCAATTGTTCCAACGTCTGTGATTAACGCCAGTCATATTTTCCACCTTTATCCTCTTTCTGTCCTTCTTCAGATGCACCTGGTTTTTCTGCACATCCTGCCATTCCTAATAACATTGCTCCTGCCAGCACTAAGCTAATCAGTTTTTTCTTCATGATTTTTCCTCCTAAATTTTAATAACCTTTTACACTTTGCCCTTTAATCAGGGAAATTGCTGAACTTGTGCCAATCTGTCGCATCCTGCTTCCAGAAAGGCCTCCATATCCTCCACACTCTTAACTCCGCCTGCGGCTTTCATTTTTACGTGTGGTCCAATAAACTTCTTAAACAGAAGAATATCTTCCATTGTAGCTCCACCTGTTCCAAATCCGGTGGATGTCTTAATGTAGTCTGCACCTGCTTCTGTAACAGCTTTGCACATAGCAATCTTTTCTTCCTCTGTTAAATAGCAGGTTTCAATAATAACTTTTAAAATTTTATCGCCGGCTGCCTGTTTCAGGCTTCTAATTTCCTCAGTAACCTTATCAAAGTCACCGTTTTTCACATCTGCAATGTTGATTACCATATCTACTTCAGATGCTCCATCTTCAATCGCCTGCACTGTTTCCGCAACCTTTGCTTTTGTAGTGCTGTATCCCAAAGGAAATCCCACTACTGTACAAATGTTAATTTTTTCCCCATAAGTGTCATGAATTCTTTTAATATAACTTGGGGGTACACACACAGAAGCGGTATGTACTCCATAGCTTCTTCACACAGCTTCTGAATATCTTCCCATGTTGCAAAAGCTTTCAAAAGTGTGTGGTCTACATGACTTAAAATTTCACTTGTGTTCATATAATTCCTCCTTATCTTAATATTTTTCTATTCCTTTCGGAGTAACTCTGGCATAAACCAGAGGTTCCTTCTTGGGCGCTTCCTCTTCTATGAAAATAGATTTTTTATACTTTTCTGCCGCTGCTTCAAATAATTCTTCCTTTGATGTATAGAGCGCAGCAAGAACATCGCCTTTTTCTACTTTTTCTCCGGTCTTCTTATGTAAAATAATACCCGCAGTATAGTCAATTTCACTTTCCTTTGTCTCTCTGCCTGCACCTAACATGCAGATGCAATTCCACAGCCCTCTGCATCAATGTGAGTAATATATCCATCTTTTTCTGCTTTTACTTCATAGACATAAGGTGCTTTCTCAAATTTATCAGGATTTAAGATAACTTCAGAGTCACCACCCTGAGCTTCTACCATAGCCACCAGACGTTCCAGCGCTGCACCGCTTTTTACTGCATTCTCCGCCAAAACCCGGCACTCTGCCTCTGTGCCTTTGCCTGCCAGATAAAGCATGTTGGAAGCCAACTGTAGACAAACCTCTGTTAAATCTGCAGGGCCTTTACCTTTTAAAGTTTCCACTGCTTCAATAACTTCAAGACTATTTCCAATATTATGTCCTAAAGGAATATCCATATTGGTAATTAAAGCAGCCATTTTCTTTCCTGCATTTTCTCCGATAGCTACCATTTCCTTTGCCAATGCAATGGACTCCTCCACTGTCTTCATAAAAGCTCCGCTTCCTGTTTTCACATCTAAAAGAATACCGTCATTACCTGCTGCCAGTTTCTTACTCATAATTGACACTGCAATTAGAGGAATACTGTCTACTGTCGCTGTTACATCTCTAAGAGCATTACAATTTTTATCCGCAGGCGCCAGATTTCCTGACTGTCCAATAACAGAAAGTCCTGTTTTATTTACCACATCAAAAAATTCTTTTCTGTCTAAGGAAGTACGCATTCCCGGAATTGCTTCCATTTTATCTACAGTTCCACCGGTATGACCTAATCCTCGCCCGGACATCTTAGCTACTTTTACTCCGCAGGAAGCCACAATAGGAGCAATCACCAATGTTGTTTTATCTCCTACACCACCGGTAGAATGCTTGTCTACTTTCATCCCTTCAATACCGGATAAATCCACATATCACCGGAATGTGCCACTGCCTGTGTCATCGCCAGAGTTTCTTCCTGATTCATTCCTTTAAAATAAACTGCCATCAAAAATGCAGACATCTGATAATCCGGAATTTTTCCATCCACATATTCTGTAATCATGTATTGGATTTCTTCTTTTGTTAAAGCTTCTCCATTTCTTTTCTTCATGATTAAATCATACATTCTCATAGCGATTGCCTCCTTTATCTGCTTCCTTTATCGTAAGGAATACCCTCTGCTTTTGGAGCCTGTGAATTCTTAGATAAGAATGCCAGAACTACCAAAGTTGCAATATAAGGAATCATTTTATAAACTTCATTTGGAATTGGTAAGTCCTTTAAAACAGGAATAGCAGAATATGCGCTTGCCAAAGTCTTCATAATTCCAAAGAAAAATGCTGCCAGAAAAATCTTGTTACTTCTCCATTGTCCAAAAATCAATACTGCCAATGCCAAAAATCCATAACCGGCAACACTTGCATTAAAGTTTGTAGAAGTCGGTACAACAAAGACTAAACCACCAATCCCTGCAAGAACACCGGAAATAATAACACCGGAATATCTGATTTTATAAACATTTACACCTACGGAATCCGCTGCTCCCGGATGTTCACCACAGGCACGAAGTCTCAATCCAAATCTTGTCTTTTTAATCACAAATGCTGCTACAAGGAAAATTAAAATTCCGATATAAGTTGTAATGTAACAGTTCTGGAAAAACAATGGTCCAATCACAGGAATGTCTCCCAGTACAGGCACTTTACTAATCTGGAAAGTATCCGTAAACTGAATTTGCTGAACTCCCTGAATCGTTCTTGCTGCAAAGATTGCAAATGCAGGAGCAAACATATTCAGTGCAGTACCACTGATTGTCTGATCTGCTTTCATATTAATCGATGCAAAAGCATGAAGCAGAGAAAATATTCCACCAGTAACACCTGCAATCACAATGGCAATAAGTAAAAGTCCCTGACCACTTAAATTGCCTGTGTCATATTGATAAAAAGAACACCTGCAAAAGCTCCGATTACCATAATACCTTCTAATGCAATGTTAATTACACCGCTTCGCTCAGAATACATGCCGCCAATAGCTACAATCAGAAGCGGGATAGCAAAAAACATTGTCTGCTGCATAATAAAATATACAATATCCATAATCCTACTCCTCCTTCTTCAGATTGCTATTTGCTTTATCTGTGTGTTTCTTACTTTTTCTGGATTGAATTTTATGAATCATACCTCTAAATAACAGAGATAATGCTCCACAGTAAATAATTGCCGCAATAATCATATCAATGACTTCCGGAGCAAAATCAAACAGCTGCATATTGTAACCGCCTACTGTAAGGTGTCCGATAAACAATCCTGCAAACAAGATACCAATTGGATTGGACATACCAAGTAATGCTACAGAAATTCCTGAAAATCCTTCCGGTGCAATAATATCCAATACCTGAAGATATTTTCCTGAGTCTGCAAGATATAACAGTGCACCACCAATTCCTGCTAATGCACCTGCAATTACCATAGACAATACAATGTTTCTTTTCGCGTTGATACCTGCATATTTACTTTGCATTTGGGTTTTACCACATGCTTTTAATTCATAACCAAAAGTAGTACGATTTAAAATCACATAAATTAAAATAACAAACGCAATAACAATAAGAATTCCTACGTTAATATCTGAATTTGGGAAGATTTTGTCTAAGCCGGCTTTTGGTAAGTTTGCAGTAGATGCAACTGCCATAGACTGATTTTTTACCTGGTCATAAATCGTTCTTTGAATTAACATATTTACCAGATACATTCCAATATAGTTCATCATAATGGAAGCAATTACTTCATTTACATTTCGAAATGCTTTTAATAAACCTGGAATCATTCCCCACAATGCTCCTGCTAAAGCAGCTCCTGCAATAGCTACAAAGCAGTGTACTCCTGCCGGAAGGAAAGTACATTTTACACCAATTAAAATTGCCACATAAGCACCAACTGTAAACTGTCCCGGCGCTCCAATATTAAACAATCCCGTCTGAAACGCAAAGCCCACAGACAGACCTGTCATAATAATCGGGGTTGCGTAATAGAGCATCTGCCCAATTCCTTGAATACCATCTGTAAAGCCGCCTTGTAAAATCATCATAAATCCGCCATACGCCTGGCTGGGATTACTGGAGAGTAAAATAATAAGTCCAAAGAGCAGACCACAAATAATTGCAAGAATGGATGAACAAAAGCTTGCCATACCTTCTCCCTGAAAAATATTTCGTTTCTTATTCTTCATTATTCACACTCCTTTTTGCTCCTGCCATGTACAATCCCAGTTCTTCTGTTGTAATCTTCTTTGGATCTACATCTGCAACAATTTCACCTTCGTACATTACAAGAATTCTATCACTTACATTCATGACTTCATCCAGTTCTAAAGATACAAGAAGCACTGCTTTCCCTGCATCCCTCTGTGCAATCAACTGTTTATGAATATACTCAATTGCACCTACATCCAATCCTCGAACCGGCTGCACTGCAATAACAATATCAGGATTTCTATCTAATTCTCTGGCAATAATCGCTTTCTGCTGATTACCACCGGACATTCCTCTTACAATACTGTTTACACCCTGTCCGGAACGAATGTCAAACTTTTTAATCAGTTCCTCTGCATAGTTACGGATTGCATCAAATTTTAAAAATCCGTGATTTTGAAAACGCTTTGTAAAGTAACTCTGAAGTACAAGATTTTGCTGAAGGTCATAATCTAAAACCAAACCATCCTTATGTCTGTCTTCCGGAATATGAGCCATACCATCCAGACATTTCTTACGAATACTTCATGAGTAATATCTTTTCCTTTTAAGAAAATCTGTCCTCCATCAATAGGCATCATCCCCGTAATACCATATACCAACTCGGATTGTCCGTTACCGTCAATACCCGCAATCGTAACAATTTCGCCTTTACGAACAGTAAAAGATACATTCTTCACTGCTTCTTTACCATGATGTTTGGATTTAATTGTCATATTCTTTACTTCTAAAATGGCATCACCTGGAGTAACTTCTTCTTTATCAATAATAAAATTGACTTTTCTTCCTACCATCATTTCTGACATGGCTTCCTTAGAAGTTTCCGCAACATCAATGGTTCCAATATACTTCCTTTTCTAAGTAGCTGCATCGATTTGCAACTTCTTTAATTTCATTCAATTTATGTGTGATAAAGATAATAGATTTTCCTTCCTCCACCAACTGCTTCATAACTTCATAAGCTCTGTAATTTCTTGAGGAGTCAAAACAGCCGTAGGCTCATCAAAAATCAAAATATCATTATCGCAGTACAGCATCTTCAAAATTTCCACGCGTTGTTGCATACCTACGGTAATATCAGAAATGTATGCATCCGGATCAATTTTAAATTTGTATCGTTCACTTAATTCCATAATTTTCTTACGGGCATCATCCATTTTCAGAACTCCGCCTTTTGTTGTTTCTCGCCCTAGAACAATACTTTCCAGTACGGTAAAATTGTGAACCAGCTTAAAATGCTGATGTACCATTCCAATTCCTAAAGCATTGGCATCATTTGGATTATTAATCTTTACTTCTTTTCCATTAATTTTAATCTGACCTGCTTCCGGCTGATACAAACCAAACAGAACACTCATAAGTGTAGATTTACCGGCTCCGTTTTCACCCAACAGTGCGTGGATTTCACCTTTTTTTACGCGCAGTGTAATATCATCGTTGGCTTTAAATTCACCAAACTGCTTCGTAATATGGTTCATTTCAATTACATATTCCACGTTTTTCCTCCTTTTTGTTTTATTTCAAATTAGCTGAGCTAAAACCGCAAGGCAAAAGCTCCTCTAAAGTCATTACTCTGCAGGTATTTTCTCCGTCAGCAGGATAATTTGAAATTCCTTGGGATTACAGAATTCCATCATTACCTGCCTGCACACGCCACAGGCGCACACATCTCATTTGCATCTTCTCCATCTTTTGCACCTACAATAGCTATTTTTTCAAATTCTCTTTCTCCCTCTGAAACAGCCTTGAAAAAAGCAGTTCTTTCTGCACAGTTTGTCGGTGTATAAGTAGCATTCTCAATATTACAACCTAGATAAACCTTTCCACTTTTTGTTAAAAGAGCTGCACCTACCTTAAAATTAGAATAAGGAGTATAAGCTTTTAATCTAGCTTTTTTTGCTTCTTCCAGCAATTTAAGATTATCCATATCTTTCATCTCCTATTTTAAGATTTCTTCCTTAAAGCTGGTTCCATCCAATCTGTAATCAATTCCAAAAATATCTAAGATTGTTGCTGCAATATCAGAAAATGTTTTACGTGTTCCCAGATTTACCCCTTCTTTCACCTGTTCGCCATAGACTAAAAATGGTACACATTCTCTGGAATGGTCTGTTCCCTTAAAGCCCGGATCACAACCATGATCTGCCGTTATCATTAAAATATCCTGTGGCTGCATTCTCTCCATAAAAGTCCCCAGCTGCTTATCAAAAACTGTTGCAGCTTTCGCATATCCTTCAATGTCATTTCTATGACCATAAAGCATATCAAAATCTACTAAATTCACAAAACATAGACCATTAAACTCCTTATCCTGGAGCTGTATAGTCTTTTCCATTCCGTCCACATTTCCTTGAATTCGCTGGGTATGAGAAATACCTTTTCCGGCAAAAATATCATAAATCTTACCTACACCATAGGTGTCATATCCCTCTTTTTGCAATACATCCAACATGGTATCTCTTGGAGGTAAAAGAGAAAAATCATGTCTATTTGTAGTTCTTTGGAAATTCGGTGCTTCGCCCACAAACGGTCTGGCAATTACACGTCCTACTCCATGCTCTCCTACTAAAATCTCTCTGGCAATTTCACAATATCTGTACAATTCTTCTACTGGAACAATATCTTCATGCGCTGCAATCTGGAAAACACTATCTGCTGATGTATAAACAATCAATTTCCCTGTACGAACATGTTCTTCTCCGTAATCTCTAATAACATCTGTTCCAGAATATGGCTTGTTGCAAAGAATCTCTCTGCCTGTCCTCTTTGAAAATTCATCAAAACTGCTTTTGGGAAACCATTAGGATAAGTAGGAAGAGCCTTTTCAGAAACAATACCTGCAATCTCCCAATGTCCAATTGTAGTATCCTTTCCTCTTGACGCTTCCTGCATTCTTCCATAACTACCAACTACATTGTCCACTTTTTCCAGATAATCCACGCCATCTATACAAGAAAGTCCCAATTTTTTCATATTCGGCGTATCATATTCCCCTGAATGTGTAATTGTATAAAGTGTATTTGCACCTTTATCTCCAAAATCAGCTGCATCTGGTGCATTTCCAATTCCAAAGCTATCTAATACAATTAAATATACTCTCTGCTTGCTCATTATTCTCGTCCCTTTCTTGATTATCCTTTCCACTACACAATATATTTTTATTATATAGTATCTTACATTCTCAAAAAAGGACTCATGTCCTTTTTATAATCTTTTATAATATGTCAAAATCCGGCATAATAAAATGCACTCATTATTAATATATGCTGACAAGCAGACTTTTATAAAAAAAGCAAATAAAAAAGCACAATCATTCTCAAACTTGAAAACAATTGTGCTCATGTACTTAAACTTTAAATCCGAAAATAAAAAAGCTCCCCCTGTTGGACTCGAACCAACGACACTGCGGTTAACAGCCGCATGCTCTACCGACTGAGCTAAGGAGGAATAATAAAAGAGGCGCCAACCAGATTTGAACTGGTGATAGAGGTGTTGCAGACCTTTGCCTTACCACTTGGCTATGGCGCCATATAATATATTATACTCACATATTTCAAAAATATGCAAGTATTTTTAGTGACTCCTACGGGAATCGAACCCGTGTTACCGCCGTGAAAGGGCGATGTCTTAACCGCTTGACCAAGGAGCCAAATATTTATCACACTATACCTTCAAAACCACATATATAAAACGAAACTTTCCAACTGCCGTTCGTGTATCTCTACACTCAGGTCAAGCCCTCGACCGATTAGTAACAGTCAGCTCCATACATTACTGCACTTCCACCTCTGTCCTATCTACCTCGTCGTCTTCAAGGGGTCTTACTTCTTTCGAATGGGATATCTCATCTTGAGGGGGGCTTCACGCTTAGATGCCTTCAGCGTTTATCCCTTCCGGACTTGGCTACCCGGCCATGCTCTTGGCAGAACAACCGGTACACCAGCGGTCCGTCCACCCCGGTCCTCTCGTACTAAGGGCAGCTCCTCTCAAATATCCTACGCCCACGCCGGATAGGGACCGAACTGTCTCACGACGTTCTGAACCCAGCTCGCGTACCGCTTTAATGGGCGAACAGC
>ENA-OQDE01000592-OQDE01000592.1-human-gut-metagenome-genome-assembly--contig:-NODE-592-length-20052-cov-2.256311_pt1 | contig 20052 bp, 22 predicted proteins | sample MGYA00242768_ERZ504595 | MGnify/ENA primary metagenome ERZ504595 (study PRJEB26092, sample SAMD00036307) | human gut metagenome | host: Homo sapiens | study: EMG produced TPA metagenomics assembly of... | reverse complement strand
AGCATAAACCCGACTTGACCGATGTGGCGGTCTGCGTTTGTTCCCGTTGTTTTGTTACGCCTTTTAAAGCGTTTCACAAGCGGTCGTGTCACAATCAGCGAAACAAGTGACACAACAAGGAACACCGCCGACTGGATTGTAATGTCGCTTGTAAATATTGTAGTTACTGCGGCACAAACCGAGCCGAGAACGAACCATATTGATACAAGCTGCGTTGTAAAGCCTTCGCAAAGCAACATAAATATTGCAAAGCCTATCCACACTATCGGCATATACTGCTCCATAGAACTGTCACCCTCCTTTTCGCATAATTTTAACACAATATTATATATTGCTATTTTATGCGTTAACTGATTATTTTGTATCTGTATTCCGCTTTATCCTTACAATTTCATGTAAAAAGGGCATAAAAATACCGACAAGTATTAGCATAGAACACCATTACTTGTCGGTAATAATTTTAATATCACATTCCTTGTTCAAAAATATAGAGATACAAATCTTCGAGGGTTGGGGATTGTGGGGACAGTTTATGATTTTCAGGGGGATTATCTGTGACTAATCTTACTAAGATTTTATCATCATTATGATAGAGATTTGAAACTCGATAATTATCCTGAAAATATTTTAATTCTTCTTTTTCAATTTCCATCTCAACTACCTTATTTGCAATTTCATTTACAAGATTTTGGCAGGTATCGTGTGACACAAGTTTTCCCTGCTTTAGAAGTATAATCTCTTTAGCAATGAACTCGATATCGGACACAACATGAGTAGAAATGAGCACGATTTTATCCTCTGCAATTTCACTTATAAAATTGCGGATACGAATTCTCTCTTTGGGGTCAAGGCCCGCAGTCGGTTCATCAAGTATGAGAATTTCGGGATTGTTCAGAAGCGCTTGAGCAATCAAGGCTCTCTGCTTCATACCGCCCGAAAACGAGCCTAACTTTTTATGTGCGGCATCTGTCAGATTAACCGTTTCAAGAAGCTGAGTGATCTTTTCCTTGGCTTCTTTCTTTTTTAAGCCCTTTAAAGCCGCCATATACCACAAAAAGCGGTTGAGGGTGAAATCATCATACAAGCCCTGCTGTTGGGGCATATAGCCGAGTACGGCTCGGTAATCCTTGCCGAGCTTTTTGATATTTTCACCACCGTAAACCACCTCTCCGCCGTCGGCATTGAGGTTGTCGGTGATAATGTTCATCAGCGTGGACTTGCCTGCTCCGTTCGGTCCGAGCAAGCCGTATACTCCCGGAGTTAAGGTAACGCTGAAATTATCAAGCGCCTTTACCGAGCCCTTTTTATAGGTTTTGCTGATACAATTTAAAGCTAATTCCATATTTACAACCTCTTTTGCCTTGAAACTTAAATTATAAATTTCGTACTTTTGCGCTTGGGGACAAAGATAATCAGAGCCGATACTGCGATTATCAGCAGACAAACGGCGGTGATTATGCCGATAACGGCTGTCTGAGCATTATTTGAAAATGCCGATACCATACGGATTTTGCTGTTATCAATGAACACCACGCAGGGTATAAGGAGCAAGCCGCTTGAAATTATCATTGTCACAAACTGATTTTTAAATATGTAGGAGAGCAGATAGACCAAAGCCGTTGCGCCGACTGCCGCAAGCAGATGAACAAAGCCGAGAGCAAGAATATATCCGCCCACGGTTATGCCGCTTGTCAGAGCCGAAAAATCTCTTGAATATGCAAGCGGTAAATCAAATGATGCCGTGCCGAAGGTCTTGATAAAGTTGAGCATATACGGCAGATAGATTAAGATATAGGAAATCACCGTGGTAATCAGGACGGTTAAGAGCTTTATAATCAACAGCCTCGCTTTGCCGTGCTTATTTGCCGAAATCAAGTTAACCATAGAGGTCTTGTATTCAATCGCCAAAATGTTGGAGGTACAGAAGATAACCACGGCTAAGAGCAGAGCAAAATACTCCCACTCCCTAAAGGTGTCCATAGTCAGCCGCTTGTTCACCACTTCATTGACAAGTGCAGGCTTTTCGCCCGTCAGCTCAGCCTTTTCATTAACATATTCAAGCTGAGCGCAAATGTCCTCAAATGCCATTCCTCTTATGCTTAAAATACCATCAATGGTATTGAGCCTGTTCGTTTTTTCCTCAACCGAAATCGTGTTGTCGGCTGAAAGCTCCTCGGCTTCTCTTGTAAGCTCGTCAAAATAAGCCCTTTCACTCTCGATAAAATCATACTTTTCCTCGTCAAGCTCACCCTCAAGTGTTTGCATATAGGTGTCATAGGCGCTTTCCTGAGGACTTCTGAATATAATACTCAAATCATCATTGTAGCTGACAAAGCCGAGAGCCACGAGGATAATTACTGCGACGAGGGCGAAGGAGGTTTTGTAGTGCTTGTAAGCCTCGCCGCTGTATATTCTCACACTTCCGTTGATTTTCTTAAACCGTCCGAGCCGTGACATAAGCCTGTCGAGCAAAACGAGCTTGCCGTTATGCTGTGACAGCCTTGAAAATGCCAATGCCGCTCCCAAAATTCCGACAACGGAGAGAGCCACAGCTAAGCCGATGAAAACGGTGATTATGTTAATCGGCTGTGAAAAAATATTGACATTCTGATAACAGCCAAAAATATTGTTGCCGCTGATAAGGTAGAAAATATTTATAAATTTTAGCGAAGCCAACACAGAGCTACCGTCAATGAAAATGAAGCAGGAAAATTCAAAAATCAGTGCCGCCGCCAAGATTAAATAGGTCTTTGCGGAGGACTTGATAACCACGAATAAAAATGCCGTGAGCATTGACAGAGAGCAGAGCAAAAGCGTTTTGCCGAGTACCCACAAAATCAGGTATTCAAGCATTGTAACATTTAATGCGCAGTTTAAAAACAGCTCGCTCGACTGCACGGGGCGGCTCAAATCTCCAAAGCCGTAGACTGTGCCTGCCGTCATAATGTTGCTCGCATAGAACAGCAGACTAACAACTGCCGTAACGCTCAAAACAACCAAGAGCTTGCAGGCTATTGTTGACAGTCTGCCCTTTGCCGTTGACCGCACAAGAATATAAAGTCCCTTTTCTCTTTCAACGGAGAACATCAAAATATTGACAAGTAATACGATAATCAGCAAAATATAGCTTGAAACCTCATATGAGGTTGCGGCTTCAACCGCCTTGTTGTTGCCGAGAATGGGCTTAACACCTTTAACCTCGGCAAAATCCACGGGAGTTTTTTCAATATTTCTGAACGAAAAGCTGTCCGGCTCTGCAAAAATGGAAAAGCTGCTCTGTTGCTCGGCTCTCGACTTCATATTGGAAATAAACTCTTCATAGCTGTCTATGTGAGAGAGCTGAGCCTGTATGTTGCTTAGCATAACCGAGCGGTTGAACAGCTCATCATCGTTCAAGTCCAAGCCTGCCGCATTGTCATACAGCTTTGGATATTTTTCCTTGTATTCATCTGCATTTCCGTTGTGCAAAAGAATTTGTGCAATCTGTATCTCCGTGTTCTTGCTTTCAAAGAACGCATTTTTATCCTCTGCGTCGTTACATTCCCGAATAAGCTGTTCATATGCCCCAACATCACTTGAAATTGCCGAATTTTCATAATCAGAGGATTGAAGCATTACGAAAAACAGAGAATCGGCGCAGAAAAAGGCAATGATGCAAATAAGAAATATTTTGTTTGAAAACAGCTTTAAATATTCGCTACCTGCAATTCTCATTCAACTCTCGCCTGTCCCTCTACATAGTAATTGCTGTTCTTCTTTTCAGCCATTTCAGCTTGCAAAGCTCGGTGAATTTTATAGTTTCTCCGCCGATTGAGCCGAGTTGACTTTTATCCGCCATAGCTAAAATTCGTTCTCCGTTATCATCTACAGATTCAAAAATAAAATATTCATTATCCTGTGGATTAATATAATTGCATACTATATTTTCAAATTCAGGCGGAACATACGAATCTATCTCATTCATATTTAAATCGTAAACCGTAATAATCTGTTTTTCTGCATCTTTTCTGGTGACCTGCACACAATTATCACCATATATGTATTTTCCATCGGTTGAATATCGCAAATTATCTTTATGAGCTATTGTGAAAAAGCTTTCCTTTACATTTCCATCCAAATCGCATTTAAGATAAACATTTTCATCCGAATTTTTATCGTAATAGGACGCAATCATTGTGTTGTCTAAAAAGAAATTATAAAACACTTGATAGCCTTTAGCTTTAGGAATGTCATTAATCTCTAATGTATCTAAATTGATACATTTGATACTTAAACCAGGTCCTTCCTCTTTTTCATTTCTCTCGTCGGCAGTAAAGTAAAAATAATTCTTATACGCACATATTTGAGAAACAGCTCTCAAGCTGGACTTAATATAGTAATCCGTTTTGTATAGAATCTGCGGTTCTGATTTAGGTGAATCAAGAGGTATTCTAATTACTGATGAATCAGTAGAGCAATAAAAATATCCCCTGTGTATGAACCATTCAAAAGCATAAAAATTAAAGCTTCCCGTAAGATTTTCCCTTTGGCTTCCATCAGGCTTCATACGCATAAGATATGTATTGTAATTTATATAGCTCTTGTCATACTCTCCGCATAAAGCATACAAATATCCGTCATTATATTGTATTGCAGAATCATGGGCACCAACAAGCGTATCGGGCTTCTGCGTTAAGTTTAAATAGGCATCGCAAGCTTCAGGGTCATCGTGAGTACAATTTGGTTTTGAACAAAGAGGAGTAGCCTTTTTTGTTTCTTTATCAATAAAAATCACGATTCCGTCCTCACCGATATAATAATAACCTTTATCTGATTTTGTCATAGGTGCATTTCCGCCGATATGGTACATTAGCTGCATATCTGTTGCATAATTTATATATGCATCATCGGAATTTGAGTATGAAGATTTATTCGTACAGCCATAAAAAAATACAGCAGCATAAATTGTTAAAAGTAATGCCATCATTGCAGTTGTTTTCTTCATTGGAATACCTCTCGCAATTTAATTATTTATCTTTTGTATATGCCAAGTCTGAGTTCATAATCAGTATTTTCAGAAGACCAGTGATAATATGTCTGATTAGGATATACGACTTCACTAACTGTCATTGCACCTGCATAATAATCAAAAATATCTGTATTGGGGCTTGGAGTTTTCTTATTTAAACCAACTTGTCCATTGTATACAAAATTTTTTGAAACAATGCCGCATTCCCTTAATTTACCTGAAGTATCATAGTAAGCAAAATATGTGTTTGCTTTTTTCCCGGCGTCTTTCTTCTCACAATAAGTATATCCATAAGCATTAATTGGATATGCTGTCACACTACCGCGCAATTCATATCCACCCATATATACTGTACCTGTAGATACTTTCTCAACAGCGCTTGCTGAGATTGCCGATGAAATCAGCAAAGTTGAAGCAATAACTGATACAATTAGTTTTTTTAATTTCATCAAATTTTCCTCCTAAATAATTTTCATTAATCTTTTTTATACTTTTGTCTCTAAATAATCCATTGGACTTACCTCCTTTCATACTTATTTTAATTGCTAAAATTTTATTTAAATATTAATACTTTAACTGTCATTTAAACACAACATACTGAAATAAGTTTTAAAATTAAATTTATATTCTTAAATCAATTCGCTACTTCTGTAATTTAAAATTAAGCAGTTTCCTATATTTTATGTTTACAATATAGCTTTGGTATTGTAATTACATTTATTAATCAATTTATTCTATCTTGTAAGATAATTTTAACATATCAATATATAAACGCAATAAATTTTTTAGATATTATTTGTTACAAAAATTTCACAATATATTTTTGTGCAATATGACAGATTTTATTTAAAATAACGCTAAACAATATCGGTACAAACAGACCAAATATAAGATATACAAAAGCCCACTGTTGCAAACCGTTTGGAAGATAGTAGTACCATATACTTGATTTAAATGATGCAACATTAAAGTCACCAAACAATGCGCCTGAAGTAATGCGGCTTAATCCGTAGAATACAAATTTTAGGCACATAAAACCTACAAGCTGATTCACCATAATTCCGTATGTGTTGTCAGCTATAAGCCTTACAAGCTTGCTGTTTCCTATGGCAGGTACAAGCAATCTTGAAACTCTCAGCCAAAATGCAATTGCTGTGATTGACGAGATATACGGAATTATAAAACCGTTGTTAAATTTAGTAAATGACGACGGAGTGTACTCCAAATCTTTGCAAAAAGTTAAAAGTATCAGCTGTACAGCAAATATAATTGCAAAGTACGCAACATTATTGAGAGTGTCTTTCTTTTCAAGCACAGCTTTATAAAAGCGACCTAATTCATAACAGGGCAGGAAAAACATTGTTCTGACAAGAAGTTTCACTATACCGTTAATTGCAGTCGGATTTTCTATTGCAGTGTTAATTCCTATCATTCCGATTGCGAGATACACTATCAAAACTATAAATTCATTGTCAAGGTGAATCAGTTTCAAAAATTTTCTGAACAGCACATTTATTATACAAACCAAAAACAGCGGGTACACAAACCATGAACCGAGGTTATATTGAAAAGCCTCACCGTCAACAAACGGCATAACAAAAAGATTGTATAAATCAGGCTTTGCACCTATAGTAAATCCAAACAAACCGAGAAATGCAACCATACCACCGTAAAATATATTCCACAGATACGCAGGAATAAGAAGCCGCTTTGTTCGTTTCCATATGTATTTTCCGACATTTTCTTCATAATCGGTTTTGTAAAAATATCCCGATATAAACACAAACAATGCTAAATTATACGAATACGGCGGAAACCAGTTATAAGCAAGTTCCATTCCACCATGATAACAATGTCCGGAAACTATAATGATAATTCCGATTGCCGACAAAAGCTTGAATTGCAAATTCACCCCTCCGTCAGTATTAACGCTACGCAAATTTTTACCCTTTTTCAAAATTCAACTCTCCTTAATTTTTGATTTATATTAAAAATGTTCATTGATTTTTTATCCTATATTTTGTTTAATCATATCTCAAAACCATACTGTAAACTTTGATTGTGCAAAAACTGTAAAAAAATCGACAAAAATTGCACTCTATAATTCTTATTTACGGAAGTAGCTTTAAACCTTATTTAAATTTTTTGATAATAAAAGTTTCAAATTTCTGCAACACAAGGCCAAAGTATAATAACGGAATTAACGCAAATACTGCTAAAACATAAAATTCAATACAAAACAAAAATGCTATCCTTTTCTTGGCATAACGCCTTAAAGGAAGGATAGCATTTTTTAGAATATTTGATTTTAATCAGGTAAAAATAGTGAGTTTTTAGGTAAAAATTCGGTTGTCTAAAACTACCGAAACTATAAATTCATTATTCTTCTCCGAAATAACTACATCTCCCCCATACTTCTGGGCAATACTTTTTACTATAGAAATTCCCTTGCCGTGATTTTTCTTATCTGCCTTATCAGTATGCAACAAAGGATTTTTAGACAATACAGAATCAATAATTTTATTTTTGCATTTAATAACAGAATAATCGCCTTTATGCTCTGTACTGAAAATAATTTCTTTATTCTCAATTTTATTTTCAGACAAATACGAAATAGCGTTATCAAAAATATTTCCTATTACCGAAATCATATCTGAACCGTTACTAAACATTTTCATATCATTTGCAATGCTTAATTTGACCGATATTTCATTGCACCTTGCTTTTTCAATTTCAACATTCAAAACGGCATTTAATAAGTAATTTTCAGTATTTACTACAGAACCGATTGAAGAATATTTATCGGTAAGTTCCTGACATATTTTATGTGCTTCATCATATTTGCTCTCAACAATTAGATTATCAATACAAGCAATGTTGTTTTTCATATCATGTCTTATCTTTGCAGTATTCTCAATCTGCTTGTTAGAAGTTATAATGTTTTTTTCGTACAAATCCGCTCTTTGCTCGCTCAATAATAACTTTGTACTTATCCGGTTATCCCTGTTAATTCTTGCAATCATAAACCAAACCATTCCGGCAACCAAAATCATAGCGGCACAAATTATCAGAAGCAGTATGATTAAATTTGATTGATAATTCGTAAGAATCATTATGTAAAAAGTGATGTATAATATTGCCATTGCTAAAACAGGAATTGCAATAAAAGCTATTATATTTGAAACTTTTTTTAAACTATACACTTTTGCTTTCGTACGCCACATAAGCAGTAAGGTTACCAATATTGTCAGGTTTACAAGCACAACACATAAATATCTGAAAAAGCTTGACTGTAAACCCAATTCTTCCAATGATAAACCCGTAACAAAAGATGTAAGATATAAAACTCCGTAAGATATAATTGTATTAATCAGTGAAGCTACAAACGGAAGAATAATTTTAATTGCCAATTCTCCTTTTAAACAAGTTAAGCAATATACTTCATGTAATATAACAACTGTCAACATATCAATCATTACAACATAAGGATTGTTAAATGTAAAATATGTAAGAACAGTAAAATTTAAAGCAATAAACAATGAACACAATTGCTATATTGCGTTTGCGAGAATATTTGCCGCCTAAGAATGCCAAGAAAAACCCTATCAGATAAAACTGATTGTGCAAAATTAACCGCTAATTCAAAACCATAATTAAACATTTATATCCCCCAACCATTTGAAATATTTTTTCTTTACATCATCTCTGTATTTTTTATTGAGAGGAATGTTAATATCATTTGCAATAAAATACAATCCGCAGAAATATATTCAACATACTTATTGTTTACAGCATAACCAATATGCGGTCTTATAAAGCCATATTCTGCGATATTTTTAAATTCTGTATTCATATCACTTCTGACCTTATATTCTTGATTTTTAGTATGATACACAACATAATTTTTAATTTTTCAAGATAAATAATATCACCAATAACAATCGGAATATCTTTCTTTCGGTATGCAATTACTATAGTTTTATGTAATTCTTCAAAAGAATTATTTATACGGTTAATACATTCGTACAAATCAGATTCAATTTTACTTTTTCTTATAAATGAATAAGGAAAACTTTTTAAAGCATCAAAGACAAGCTCATCGTGACTTGTGACATAAACAATAAAAGGTATTTCAGCTGAACCTTTCAATTCGTTGATCCGCTTGGCTGTAGCAATACCGTCAATTGACGGCATTTCAATATCAAGAAAAATCAGATGATACTTGCTGTAATTTTCAAGTATATCAAATCCGTTTGAGTATTTGTCAATTTTAAATTCAAAATTAAGTTTTTCACATACCGCTGTTATTTTGTTAATCAGACTTTCAACAAATACAATTTCATCATCTACTACCGCAATCTTTAACATATCCTCACCACCATTTTAATTCTAACAAATATTAAAATGTTTTTCAATACACTCTTAAACAGTCAATCATTTAAGAAGTAACTATCAATTTTATAAGTCAGCAAGTTATTACCGCCGTTATCTCTGTACATTTGCTAGGGAAAAGTGATCATTTTTTAAAAGTTGGGGTAATGAAAATTTTGAATTTGATGCAGAGGGTAAAGAAATCTATCCTAAGCGTATTTTAATATAAAAGCAAAAACAGCGCTAAAAAATACACGGGCAATGAAAAATGCAGTTTGTGAAAACAGCCGAGCAATAGGAATGTTCCGGTTTTACGGCGCAAGCAGAACAGGGCGATTTCAGGCAGAATTGCACATAACCGCTAAAGCAGAATATGTTTAAGACGGTGTAATACTGCAAAACATGAAACATCCTCATAGATTAAAAATCAAGGACCACCCAAGAAAAAAATAGGTGGTCCTTGATTTTAGAGAGATTTTATTTTTAAAAGGAGTTAGAAATTAGCTTATTTTATTTGTTTATACCAAAAATATATTTTGTAGTTTGTGTATAGTTTTCGTTTGCTTTTAATATTGTCGTAGGAAAAGTCTTGTGATTTACAGCATCGGGAAAGCCTTGGGTTTCAAGACAAAACGCTGGATTTTCTCCGTATGTTGCTGAATCCTTTCCCATATTGGACAAAACATCGACATAATTTGCTGTATATACATGAACACCTTTTTGAGAAGTATAGCATTTTAATGTAATTCCGCTATCAATGCCCTCAGCTTCGGCCGCAAGCACAAATTCTTCATCAGAATGATTCAGCACAAACATATGATCAATACCGTTTGCAAAACCAATCTGCTCGTTTTTTCTGTCAATACCATTTCCAATTAACTTGGGTTCGGTAAAATCAAACGATGTATTCTTAACGGGAGTTATCTCTCCTGTGGGATTGAGGTTTGAATTTATCGGTATGAAGAAATTTGCATTTATTTTCAGCTTGTGATTTTCTGTAACTTTACCGCTTTTATGTCCGTTAAGATTGAAATATGAATGATTGGTCAGATTACATATTGTGTCTTTGTCGGAAACTGCCGACCATTTTATCGTAAGTACATTTTCATCATCAAAGGTGTAGCGTACAAAGACTTTCATATTTCCGGGATAGCCCTCATCACCATCGGGACTATCAAGCATAAATAGAACTGTATTTGGAACTTTATCATCAACTACCGCAAGCCACACTTTGCGGCTAAAGCTGTTAAATCCGCCGTGTAGATGGTTACTCCCATTGTTTACAGGGAGCTGATAATCTTCTCCGTTAAGAGTAAACTTGCCGTATGCAATTCTTCCGCAACATCTTCCGACAGTAGCACCGAAGTATGTTCCGTCAAATTCATAACCGTCAATGTGCTCATAACCGAGAACTACATCTCTAATACTACCGTTTTTGTCGGGAACTTTTATCGAAACGACACTTGCGCCTAAATCACATAATGTCACGCTTGCTCCGCTGTTATTTTCTATTGTATAAAGATGAGTGTTTTCACCTTTGGATGTAGGTTCAAAATTTACTACCCTTACCTTTGACATTTTAGCACTTCCTTTACTACAGCGTCTTTATAAATTTATCAAAAGCCTTTTGTCCTTCAGGAGTTCTTTTGAATACACCTGCATCCAAAAGAACATTAAGAAATACCTTTCCTATCTCATTTTGAATTATTGAATCAATATTATTTTCATTGATTTCATCATACTGCGAAACAAATTCATTTACCCACTCGGAATGTTTGCTGATTTTCGGAATTTCACTTACATCCTTGTGATTAAGAATAGCATCCTTTAAAATAGCCATTTCATCTTTAAGCCTTGAGGGCAATACTGCAAGTCCCATAACTTCAATAAGGCCGATATTTTCTTTTTTAATATGATGCAAATTCGCATGAGGATGAAATACTCCCAGAGGATGCTCTTCACTTGTGATATTATTTCTGAGAACGAGGTCAATAACAAATTTTCCATCCTTTGTAAAAGCAATCGGAGTGATAGTGTTGTGAATTTCACCATCTGTTTCGGCAAAAATGCAACATCTGCGTCCGTGTACGCTCTCCAACTCTTTAGAATATGAGAAGATAATGAAATAATGCTGTCCTTGTTTTCACCTGTCAATCTTACAACTGACATAGGCCACTTTACAATTCCGCACTCCACATCATCAAAGCCGTTAACAATAAACTTTCTTTCAACCTCTGCCCTATTAAGTGCAAAGCTGTATCTGCCACCCTGAAAATGTTCATGTGTAAGTATTGAACCGCCTACAATCGGTAAATCAGCATTAGAACCGATTATATAATGCGGAAACTGTGAAATAAAATCAAACAGTTTTCTGAATGTGGAATCATTGATTACCATTGGTGTATGCTCACCGTTAAATACAATACAATGTTCATTGTAATAAACATACGGAGAATATTGCATAAACCAGTTATCTCCGTCAATGGTGAGCGGAATAATTCTGTGATTATCTCTTGCAGGATGATTTACTCTTCCGGCATATCCTTCATTTTCCTTACAAAGCAAACATTTCGGATAACCCGACTGTTTTTGAAGTTTTGCCGCTGCAATAGCTTTCGGATCTTTTTCAGGCTTTGAAAGATTTACCGTGATATCAATATCACCGTATTCGGTTGATGTTTTCCACTTTAAGTCTTTCTTAATACGATATCTTCTTATATAATCGGTATCGCAGCTGAATTTATAGTAGCTATCGGTTGCAAGTTTAGGAGAACAGCTATAATTCTGCCAAAATTCTCTTATTACTTCTGACGGTCGCTTAACAAGTGAAGCCATAAGTTTCACATCAAATAAGTCGCGATATGTTACTGTATTTTCGGGAATGATTCCTTTTTCGTATGCATAATCAAGAAGTCCCGACAAAATTTCTTCAAGAGTATCCTCGTTATCTGCTGTAAGGCAAGTACAACTGTCATCGGGTTCATCCATATGGAACAACGACAAAAGCCTATTTTGCGTGTAGATATATCCTCTTTTTCAATAAGCCCTGTATTGATTCCGTATGAAACAAGTCTTAATATTAAGCCGTAAACGCTGTTCTTCATAAATACCGCCTCACTTATTATAGCCGTTTGGATGTGTTGAATGCCATTTCCACGCTGTTTTAATAATTGTTCCCAGATCATCATACTCAGGTTTCCAGCCAAGTACAGTTTTCGCCTTATCGCTTGATGCAATCAATACAGCAGGATCGCCGCTTCTTCTGCTTTCTTCAACAACCTTAATATCTTTCTGTGTAACCTCTTTTGCTTTTTCAATTACCTCACGGACAGAAAAACCTACACCGTTGCCAAGATTGAATATATCACTTTTACCGCCCTTCATAAGATATTCAACTGCAAGAATATGAGCCTGTGCAAGGTCAGTGACATGGATATAATCACGAATACAAGTTCCGTCAGATGTGGATAATCAGTACCAAAATACTTATGTGATCACGGGTACCTGTGCCGCTTGAAGAATAATCGGAATAAGGTGGGTTTCAGGATTATGTGCCTCACCGATTTTTCCGCTGATATGTGCTCCGCATGCATTGAAATATCTGAGAGAAACATATCTTAAACCATGTGCTTTTTCAACCCAATAGAACATTCTCTCCATGGATTTTTTTGTTTCTCCGTAGCAGTTTGTCGGATTTGTCGGATCGGTTTCAAGAATAGGAGTTCTCTCAGGCTCACCGTATGTTGCCGCTGTTGATGAAAATACAATCTTATCAATTCCGTGAGCAACCATTGACTGAAGCAAAACCTTTGTGCCGTTGAGGTTATTATCATAATATTTGAGAGGGTTGGTCATACTTTCACCGACAAGTGAATTGGCTGCAAAATGAATTACAGCGTCAATACCTTTTTCTTTATCAAAAACGCTGTCAATTTCACTTCTGTTTCTGAGATCACCTTTATAAAATTTTGCTTTGGGATGAACCGCCTCGATATGACCTGTTTCAAGGTTATCGAATACAACAACCTCATTACCGCTTTCAATAAGTCTGTAAACTGTATGCGAACCGATATATCCGGCACCGCCTAAAACAAGAATTTTCATTTTGTCCTCCTTAATAAAAACAAAACCTACATAATTACATTACTTTTATTCCGCCGTATTTTCTCACTTTGAGAACATGGCATGAGTTTTCTCCGAAAATTTTATTTATAAATTCTTTGTAATTACTTACAAAATCATTTTTGACAAACGCCTGAATTGTACCTGCAAATCCACCGCCGTGAACACGGCACACGCCGTAATTACGAAGAAGGCTTTCGCTGAGTGCAAGGGCTACCGAGATGTTCTGATGTTGAATATCTCTTGTTGTATATACATTCTGAAGATACTTAAACGATGAATTACCGGATTTTCTGATTGCGTCAAGGAATTCAACAAACTTACCGTTTTCAAGTGACGAAACGGCATTTTTAACGTTATGCTCCTCATTAAAGAAATGAATTGCACGAAGTACCGGTCTGTCGCCAACAGCCTCACGAATTTCGTCAAGGCGAATATAAAATTCGTTTGAATCACAATCTCTCAGATAATCTTCTCCGAGAAAATTTGCAACCTTTTTCATTTCCGAGGGAATCATAGCATAATCATCTGTAAGATCAACATGATCACCCTTTGTGTCAACAATACAAAGACTGTAATCATATTTTTCAAATTCGGTAGGTACTTCTTAACAATTGGCTTTGTCGGATCTTTAAAGTCAATGTTAACCATTCCTCCGACTGAACAAGCCATTTGATCCATAAGTCCGCACGGCTTTTTGAAAATACATTTCAGCATACTGAGAAATCTGAGCAATCTCAACTGAATTTATTTTCATATCATTATATAAACCGGAAATAATAGTTCCGACAACTACTTCAAAAGCTGCTGACGATGAAAGTCCTGCACCAACAAGTACATCACTTGTTGCATAAGCATTGAATCCACCAATTTTGTATCCATGATCCTTAAGTCCACGAAGAACACCTCTGATGAGGCTGACCGTTGTGCCTGCCTCATCATCATTAACTTCGAGGTCATTTATATTGAGAGTAATCATATCATAACCGTCAGAAACAAATCTTACAACATCATTGTTATTCTTGGCCGACACAGCAATAGTATCAAGATTAATGGATGTTGCAAGCACCATTCCATGCTGGTGATTCTGTATTGATTACCGCAAACCTCACTTCTGCCGGGAGCACTGAATATTGCTACTTTATCAGGGCAAAAAATTGTTTCATACTGCTCAATTGCATGAACATATCTTTTTTTCTGATAATCAATCATTGATGAATCTATATATATATCAGTGAAAAGATTATCAAATTCGCCGTTTGTAATTTTTTCAATTGCTGTTTTAGTATCAATCATTTTATTTACCTGCCTTTCCGCAACTGTAGCAAGGAACATAGAAGGCTCTGTGTTACCGCTTTCATCAAGCTGTTGTGTCATATCAATCTTGCCTTCTCTTCTTGCACTGATTGTGTTTATAACCTTCTTCATCATACCGTCATTGAGTTTATATTTCTTTCTGTAAACAACATAAGCAATAAGCATACAAACCGCAGGAACAATGCACATAAGTGTACTGATTGATGCTACTGTTGCAAATGACTGTTCCTGTCCCGGAATATACTGTGTGCTTCCAAGTGCCGCACCAATACCGAGTGCTGTAAGAGCTGCTGTGAATTTTACGATAAGCGTCTGGAGTGAGAATACAACGCCTTCATTTCTTGTTCCAAGCTTAAATTCACCGTAATCAACAACATCTGCAAGGAATACTGTTGCACAACCAAGTTCAAGACCTGTACCAAGTTTTACAATAACACCTGAGATTGATGTGAGCACAACATTGTGCGGAGCAAAAATACCTACTAGCAAAAGCATTACAAGACCAAATGCAGGTAAAAGACACGCAAGAAGGAACGAAGTTTTTCTTGAAAGAAATTTTGCAACCTTAGGGAATACGATAAGACCTACAACCTCTGCGATTGATGCGCTGATCATAAATGATGACATCATTCCTGCGTTGCCGCAAACATATTTGAAATAATATGTAGCAACACCCATAATGCACTGAATGCCGATGTTGTAAAGGAAGATAAGAGTTACCGCCCAACGAAGTTGATCATTCTTGCCGATGATTGAGAAAATATCTTTAAACTTAACTTTCTTTTCCGGAACAGAATCATCTCTCTTTTTCGGAAGATTGATTACTGTAATACCGATTGTAAGAATAAATACAATTGCAATTATGATTGCAAATCTGTGATAACCTGCCTGATTTGTTGTGCCGCCGCTGAGAGCCTCAATAATTTGAACACCAAAGCCTGCAATAACAAGTGACTGACCGATACTTGCAAAGATTCTCGGAAGTACCGAAACTTTTTCTCTCTCCTCAGGATTTGAAGTGAGGTTAGGAATAATTGACCAATAAGGAATATCCATAATTGTGTAAGTCATACCCCAGAGTATGTAAGCTGCTGTAGCAAATACGCAAAGTCCAACGCCATCGAGGTGGAAGTCTGTGAATAAAACAACAAATACAATTGAATTAACCAGAGTACCTATTACAAGCCATGGAATAAATTTACCCCATCTGCTGCGTGTGTTATCAACAATCATACCCATAAACAAATCATTAAAGGCATCCCATAACTTTGCAACAAAGAACATTACGCCGATAAATACCGGGTTGACCTTGATGATGTCTGTGAAATAAATCATTGAAAATGTGGCAATCATACCATAAATCATATCTTTGCCGAGGGCACCTAAAGCAAAGGTGTATTTGATTCTACCTGGGATTTTGCCATCAAGTCTTGGTTGTGATGATGTCTGTTTCATAATTTTTCCTCCTTTTAATTTTAAATGAAACGCCGTGACAACCTGCACAAAAGATTTCGTTATTATTTAATAATAATGTTTCTTTTGTTTTTATGTTAACTAAATTATATGTTTTGTTTCGTAAACTGTCAATAGTTTTTGGTAAACATTTTTGCTTTCTCTGTTTTTCACTAAACACGACTTGATTTTTTAGTAATATTTCACTATAATGGTAGTGAGGTGATTCAATTGGCTACAATCAGAGATGTTGCCAAAAAGGCAAATGTATCAGTAGCTACTGTTTCAAGAGTGCTTAATAACGATACTACCCTCAGCACCTCGCTTGAAACAAAGCAAAAAATATTTGCAGCAGCTAAAGAACTTAATTATGTAAAGAAAAAAAGGGTTACATCAGCACCTTCATGTCGCATTGGAATTCTACAATGGTTCTCTTCCAAACAGGAAATTGAAGATAATTATTACTTTTTGATGAGACAGGGTATTGAGGACTACTGTTCAAAAAATAATATAAGTATTGTACGAACATTTAAAACAGACAATGACTATCAGAATGTACTTTCTGATGTTGATGCATAATCTGCCTCGGAAAGTTTAGTAAACAAGAAATAAAATTACTGCATTCATTGAATAATAAAATTGTTTTTCTTGATATGACTGTTGAGAATATTGAAATCACATCCGTATCGCTCGACTTTCGTCAGGCAGTGTCTGATGCAATTAAATATCTATATGATTTAGGCCATAGAACAGTTGGCTTTATCGGAGGCATTGAACAGCTTGAGGACGGAACGATATTTCCTGATAAACGACTCAACACTTTCACAGACATTTGCGATGAACTAAACATTAAATATGATGGGTTTATTATACAGGACAAATTTTCAACATCATCCGGTTATAAAATGATGTCAGAAATGATCAGCAAAGGAAATCTCCCCACAGCTATTTTTGCGGCAAGTGATCATATTGCAATCGGTGCAATGAGAGCTCTGCAAGAAAACGGTTACAAAATTCCTGAGGATATTTCTGTTATGGGATTTGATAACACGGAGCTTTCGGGATATACAAACCCTCCGCTCACTACGGTAAACGCACCTGTATATGCAATGGGCATTTACGGCATTAGATTTATTTTGAATCTGATGAAACCTAAAAGCACCGATTATTATTCTCCTATGCGTGTCTATCTGCCTTGTCCAATAAAAGTTCGCAACTCATGTGCAAAACCTAAAAGTTTATAATTATTATCGTTATCAAACGATTGTATGCTATGATAAATTATAATTATAACTCCACAAAGGATAGATTAAGTCGGGAAATTATAATTCTGTTAATGAATTATAATAACTAAAGATTCATTTTGCACCCCTACTCAAAAGCTATAGTTTTAAAAGTAGTCTGCCCACTAGCTGAGTTACGCAACCTGCGTGATGGATTTGAAGCAGGGAGATATCTTATGGGTCGGAAAGGGCAGAGCGATGAAGGATTTTGAAAAGTTCTTTGAAGATATGCCTTCCGACTCCTTGTCGCAGTCATCGGATGGACAAAATGGTTTCAGGATTAATTCATAAAGGCAAATCGGTCGGTCGTGTCATAACAGAAAGCAAAGTTGTGACCTCCGATAATGCTGGAAAACAACTTATTGAAGTTATGGAGCTTATGGGAATAAGCTGAGTACAGCACATCTGACACAAAAATTTAAGGAGCTGTGAAGAAATGAAGTTTAAGACTTCGTTCTTCACAGCTCCTTTGTTTTTGCGAAATAATAATGCAATTGTAAAAAGCATACTTCCCCCTGAATATTGTTCAAAACAAGCACTTGTTTCGCCCTACTCGATTAGCCCCAACATAACCGTTGAAAAATCGGACAACAGAAATTTTGCATTTTACAAATCTATTGCCCGACCTGAATTTTAAATTTTAAACTGTCAATTTTTATTTTGCTAAAGCTTAAATCCCATAATAACAACACCTAACACCACGAGGACAATGCCTGTTGCACGGTTCAGGGTTTTGGGATTGGCTTTATTGGCAAAGACGGCGGCAATTCTCGCCCATATAAGGGTGAACGCTATGCATAGAATGAACACAAACCAATCGGGTGTGCCACCAATCATAAAGTGCGAAGCTGCGCCTGTCAGGGCGGTGAATGTCATAATGAATACGCTTGTGCCGACAGCGGTTTTCAATTCATAGTTCAGCACGGTCGTCAAAATCAAAAGCATCATCATTCCTCCGCCCGCACCTATAAATCCGCAGATAAAGCCGATTAACATTCCGCAGATTACAGACTGGATTGCCCTCTTTTTTGCCGACACACCGAGCATAGCTTCTTTAGTTGTCATAACGGGACGGATGATAAATTTTATGCCGAGCAAAAATGTCATAAACACGGAAAATCCGCCCATTGTAGCTGATGGAACAATGCTTGCAACATAACTGCCGACAATCGTAAATGCAAGCACACTCGCCATCATAATCAAACCGTTTCTGATATCGAGATTTTATTTTATGGTATGTATAAGCCGAAACTGCACTCGCCAAAACATCGGACGAAAGTGCGATTCCGACTGCCATATACGGATCCATATTAAGAAAGGTTATGAGCATTGGACTTATTACAGCCGCCGCACTCATTCCTGCAAAACCTGTTCCGAGACCTGCACCCATTCCTGCAAAAAATGTAACTAAAATTGTAATAAATATATCCATTTAATTTCCTCTATAGAATAATTTAACTAAATTAAGATTATTTTAATTTTGCCGTTTCATAAACAAAAGCCGTGAAATCAGCATTATTACCGCAGTTCCGACAAGTATCTGCAACGGGTACAAAAGTACGCTTTCACTCGGAATAATCATACTCAAAATTGTCAATGCTCCGGCAGGCGGAATATACATTTTTGTGCAGTAAACAATTACAAGCATTATCGCCGTGGCTGTCAATGCGACAACTGTCAACGGCAATCCGAGAGTCATATTCAGCACATATCTTGAAACCGCTCCGACAAATGCACAGACTGTTATCAGCAAAACCGTCTTTACCGGCTTGTTGCGAGCCTTATTTTTCGGACGGGAAAATTCCGTAAACGCCACAAGCAACGGCGGTGCAATTGCAAATTTAAAGCCCGACCAAATTGCGAAGAATCCCACAACGGCAACACAGATTGTTCTTACGGCTGTGTCAATCACATCGCTCTTTGCATGCAGGTTTACCGACTAAAATCCTCTTTATCTCTTATTTTAACTTTCAAAAGAAATCTGCGGAATAATACAACCGCAATTGTCAGCAAAAATGCGGCAATCGGGTATATAAAGCTCTCGGTCTGCATCATAACGGGCAACACAATTGCCGAAATCATCGGTGCAAATGTTGTCCCGAAAGCATAAAGAGAATTTGTGCAAATACAAATGCAATCAATATTTCAAGATAAAGCCCGACTTTTATGTATCGGACTGTCAGCACACCCGCAACAGCGCAAATCGCAATTAACGCAATCATTCGGCTGTCATTGACTTTCCAACCTTGCTTTTGTGTAACCATATAGCCAATCGCAAGTGCCGTTATTTCAGGAAAGATTATCTCCACCTCACCCAATATTTCCGCAACAAAAGTCATTATACCGACAAGTATAAGCGTTAATACGTACGGTAATGCGTTTTTAAGCGCTTTTGTCAAATTCAGTTTCCTCATTTTTTATACTTCTACTCACTTTTCAATTCGAACTAACAGCACCATTGATATCATAAATCTGTCAGCAATTTAACAGACAAAATTT
>ENA-OQDE01000591-OQDE01000591.1-human-gut-metagenome-genome-assembly--contig:-NODE-591-length-20052-cov-2.312120_pt1 | contig 20052 bp, 29 predicted proteins | sample MGYA00242768_ERZ504595 | MGnify/ENA primary metagenome ERZ504595 (study PRJEB26092, sample SAMD00036307) | human gut metagenome | host: Homo sapiens | study: EMG produced TPA metagenomics assembly of... | reverse complement strand
CAAAAAGGCTTATGCCTCGCGCGTCGGAGTTGGGCCGCACACCTACGTTGGCGAGCACCAGTTGATTTGCCGTAAAGGCGAGTCCGCAAACGTGAAGCGTGTGGGGCTGGATAACCGTTCGGCGGATCAGAAAATCATGACCGATGTTTTTTTTGGCGATACGGATGTGGAACGAGTCGATCTCTCCTATCACGAGAGTTTACAACGCATTGTTAAAGGCGATGTTGATGCGGTTATCTGGAACGTGGTGGCGGAAAACGAACTGACCATGCTGGGATTAGAAGCGACGCCGCTCACAGATGATCCGCGATTTTTACAGGCCACCGAAGCCGTGGTCCTGACGCGAGTCGATGATTACCCAATGCAACAACTGCTGCGTGCAGTTGTTGATAAACATGCCCTGCTTGCCCATCAACAACGCGTGGTGAGTGGGGAACAGGAACCCAGTTATTAAACGAAAGGCATCTGATATGGAAACCAGACTCAACCTGCTTTGCGATGCAGGCGTTATTGATAAGACATCTGCAAAGGCATGATGCAGGTCGTCAAGGTACTGGAAACAGAGTGCCATCTGCCGGTGCGCAGTGAGCAAGGAACGATGGCAATGACACATATGGCGAGTGCACTGATGCGCAGTCGCCGTGGTGAAGAAATAGAGCCACTGGATGACGAATTGCTGGCAGAGCTGGCGCAATCCACTCACTGGCCAGCCATTTTACAATTGCATCAGGTGTTGTTGAAGGAATTCGCGCTGGAAGTTAACCCGTGTGAAGAAGGCTATTTGCTGGCCAACCTTTATGGATTATGGATGGCTGCTAACGAAGAGGTTTGAAGCTCCCGACAAATCCACGTCGCACAACCTAAATATTCAAAAAAATGAATATTTGATTCAAGGAACAGAAACGAGGCAACAAGATGTTTGTAGAAGCATTGAAACGCCAGAACCCGGCGCTGATTTCCGCCGCTTTAAGTCTGTGGCAGCAGGGCAAGATCGCCCCGGACAGCTGGGTGATCGACGTGGATCAGATACTGGAAAACGGTAAGCGGCTGATTGAGACGGCGCGGCTTTACGGCATTGAACTGTATCTGATGACCAAACAATTCGGTCGTAATCCGTGGCTGGCGGAAAAACTGCTGGCATTGGGCTACAGCGGCATTGTGGCGGTGGATTACAAAGAGGCGCGAGTCATGCGCCGCGCTGGTTTGCCGGTGGCGCATCAGGGGCATCTGGTACAAATCCCTTGTCATCAGGTTGCTGACGCCGTTGAACAGGCACCGACGTCATCACCGTGTTTACTCTCGACAAAGCGCGGGAAGTTTCTGCGGCGGCGGTGAAGGCCGGGCGAATCCAGTCTGTGCTGCTCAAAGTTTATAGCGACGATGATTTTCTTTATCCGGGGCAGGAGAGCGGTTTTGTACAGCATTCGCTGCACGAGGTGGTTGCTGAAATTAAGAAACTGCCGGGGCTGCATTTAGCCGGACTAACCCATTTCCCTTGCCTGCTTTGGGATGAGGCTGCCGGGAAAGTTTTGCCGACACCGAATCTTCACACGCTGATACAGGCTCGGGATCAACTGGCGAAATCTGGTATTGCGATTGAGCAACTGAACGCACCTTCTGCGACCAGCTGCACTTCGCTGCCATTGCTGGCGGAATACGGTGCGACTCATGCCGAACCCGGTCATGCGCTGACCGGTACTATTCCGGCAAACCAGCAGGGCGATCAGCCTGAACGTATCGCGATGCTCTGGTTAAGTGAAACCTCCCATCATTCCGTGGCGACAGCTACTGCTACGGCGGCGGTTACTACCGTCGTGGTCATGCGCAACATGCGTTGGTGTTTACGCCAGAAAATCAAAAGATTACTGAAACCAATCTCAAAACTGTGGATGACAGCAGTATCGACTACACCCTGTCGCTGGCAGGCGAGTTTCCGGTAAGCAGTGCAGTGGTGCTCTGTTTCCGCACGCAGATTTTTGTCACCCGTAGCGATGTGGTGCTGGTGTCAGGTATTCACCGTGGCGAACCGAAAATCGTTGGTCGTTATGACAGTCTCGGCAACCCTCTGGAGGCGTAAATGGCGCGATTTGTGGTGTTAGTGATTGATAGCTTTGGCGTAGGCGCAATGAAAGATGTCACGCTGGTGCGTCCGCAGGATGCCGGGGCGAATACCTGTGGTCACATCCTGAGCCAGTTGCCGCATTTGCAGCTACCAACGCTGGAGAAGCTGGGGCTAATCAACGCATTGGGTTATGCGCCAGGCGATATGCAGCCGTCAGACTCCGCAACCTGGGGCGTGGCAGAGCTGCAACATGAAGGTGGCGATACCTTTATGGGGCATCAGGAAATTTTAGGCACGCGCCCGTTACCGCCGCTGCGGATGCCGTTTCGCGATGTGATTTACCGTGTTGAGCAGGCATTAGTATCCGCCGGTTGGCAGGTGGAGCGCCGTGGCGATGATCTGCAATTTCTGTGGGTCAATCAGGCGGTTGCGATTGGCGATAATCTCGAGGCGGATTTAGGTCAGGTCTATAACATTACCGCCAATCTCTCTGTGATCTCTTTTGACGACGCAATCAAAATTGGTCGTATCGTGCGTGAGCAGGTACAGGTCGGTCGGGTCATTACATTTGGCGGCCTGTTAACCGACAGTCAGCGTATTCTCGATGCTGCAGAAAGCAAAGAAGGGCGCTTTATTGGTATCAATGCGCCGCGTTCTGGCGCTTATGACAACGGCTTCCAGGTCGTGCATATGGGCTACGGTGTCGATGATAAAGTGCAGGTGCCACAAAAACTGTATGAAGTGGGCGTACCAACGTGCTGGTGGGGAAAGTGGCGGATATTGCCAGTAATCCTTATGGCGTGAGCTGGCAAAACCTGGTGGATAGCCAGCGGATTATGGATATCACCCTCGACGAATTTAACACGCATCCGACGGCGTTTATTTGCACCAATATCCAGGAAACCGACCTCGCTGGTCATGCAGAAGACGTCGTACGTTATGCCGAACGTTTGCAGGTCGTTGACCGTAACCTTGCCCGGCTTGTTGAGGCGATGCAGTCAGATGATTGCCTGGTCGTGATGGCGGATCACGGTAACGATCCGACCATTGGTCACAGCCACCATACCCGTGAAGTAGTGCCAGTGCTGGTTTATCAGCAAGGGCTGGTCCACACGCAACTCGGTGTGCGCACCACGCTTTCTGATGTGGGGGCTACCGTGTGTGAATTTTTCCGTGCGCCACCGCCACAAAATGGTCGCTCTTTTCTTTCCTCCTCCGGTTTGCAGGAGACACCCTATGAGTATTGATCCGACGGGCTACACCCTCGCCCATGAGCATCTGCATATTGATCTCTCCGGCTTTAAAAACAACGTGGACTGCCGCCTTGATCAGTATGCGTTCATTTGCCAGGAAATGAACGACCTGATGGCCCAAGGCGTGCGTAATGTGATTGAGATGACCAACCGTTACATGGGGCGCAACGCGCAATTTATGCTCGATGTAATGCGCGAAACCGGCATCAACGTGGTGGCCTGTACCGGTTATTACCAGGACGCGTTTTTCCCGCAACATGTGGCGACCCGCAGCGTGCAGGAACTGGCGCAAGAGATGGTCGATGAAATTGAGCAGGGTATCGATGGCACTGACCTGAAAGCCGGGATCATCGCGGAGATTGGCTCCAGCGAAGGAAAGATTACGCCGCTGGAAGAGAAGGTGTTTATTGCCGCCGCGCTGGCACATAACCAGACCGGACGCCCGATCTCCACACATACCTCTTTTAGCACGATGGGGCTGGAACAACTGGCTCTGTTGCAAGCCCACGGAGTTGATCTTTCGCGCGTCACCGTTGGTCACTGCGATCTGAAAGACAACCTCGACAACATTTTGAAGATGATCGATCTCGGCGCGTACGTGCAGTTCGACACCATTGGTAAGAACAGTTACTACCCGGACGAAAAGCGTATTGCGATGCTTCATGCGCTACGCGACCGTGGGTTGCTGAACCGCGTCATGCTGTCGATGGATATTACGCGCCGCTCCCATTTAAAAGCCAACGGTGGTTATGGCTATGACTATTTATTGACCACCTTTATTCCGCAATTGCGCCAGTCAGGATTCAGTCAGGCCGATGTGGATGTGATGTTACGTGAAACTCCCTCTCAATTTTTCCAATAAGGACAGACTCATGAAAAAGATTGGTGTTGCAGGCTTACAGCGTGAGCAGATTAAAAAAACCATTGAAGCGACGGCTCCTGGCTGTTTTGAAGTTTTCATTCACAACGACATGGAAGCGGCAATGAAAGTGAAATCCGGGCAACTGGATTACTACATCGGCGCGTGTAATACCGGTGCGGGCGCGGCATTGTCGATTGCCATCGCGGTGATTGGCTATAACAAAAGTTGCACCATTGCCAAACCAGGCATTAAAGCGAAAGACGAACATATCGCCAAAATGATCGCCGAAGGGAAAGTGGCGTTTGGCCTTTCCGTTGAGCATGTCGAACACGCGATTCCGATGCTGATTAACCATCTGAAATAAAAGGCACGACTATGGATCTGTATATTCAGATTATTGTGGTGGCGTGCCTGACGGGTATGACATCGCTTCTGGCGCATCGCTCGGCGGCCGTTTTTCATGACGGTATCCGCCCGATCCTGCCGCAACTGATTGAAGGCTATATGAACCGTCGCGAGGCGGGGAGTATCGCTTTTGGTCTGAGCATTGGTTTTGTGGCCTCGGTGGGGATCTCGTTTACCCTGAAAACCGGGCTGCTCAACGCATGGTTACTCTTTCTTCCTACCGATATCCTCGGTGTCCTGGCGATAAACAGCCTGATGGCGTTTGGTCTTGGCGCTATCTGGGGCGTGTTGATCCTTACTTGCCTGTTGCCGGTAAACCAGCTGCTGACCGCGCTACCGGTGGATGTATTAGGTAGCCTGGGGGAATTAAGCTCACCGGTGGTTTCAGCTTTTGCACTGTTCCCGCTGGTGGCGATTTTCTACCAGTTTGGCTGGAAGCAAAGTCTGATCGCCGCCGTGGTTGTGCTGATGACCCGTGTGGTCGTCGTGCGCTACTTCCCACATCTTAACCCTGAATCCATCGAAATCTTTATTGGCATGGTGATGCTGCTGGGGATCGCGATAACTCACGACTTGCGTCATCGTGATGAAAATGACATTGATGCCAGCGGGCTTTCGGTGTTTGAAGAGCGCACGTCACGGATTATCAAAAACTTACCGTATATCGCCATCGTGGGAGCATTGATTGCCGCCGTTGCCAGCATGAAGATTTTTGCTGGCAGTGAAGTGTCGATCTTCACACTGGAGAAAGCATATTCCGCAGGCGTAACGCCGGAACAATCACAAACGCTGATTAACCAGGCAGCTCTGGCGGAATTTATGCGCGGACTGGGTTTTGTGCCGTTGATTGCCACCACCGCGTTAGCCACTGGTGTGTATGCAGTTGCGGGCTTTACCTTTGTTTATGCGGTGGGCTATCTCTCGCCGAATCCGATGGTTGCAGCGGTATTAGGCGCAGTGGTTATTTCGGCGGAAGTCTTGCTGCTTCGCTCGATCGGCAAATGGCTGGGGCGCTACCCGTCGGTGCGTAATGCGTCGGATAACATCCGTAATGCCATGAATATGCTGATGGAAGTGGCGTTGCTGGTCGGTTCGATTTTCGCAGCAATTAAAATGGCGGGTTATACCGGATTCTCTATCGCGGTTGCCATTTACTTCCTCAACGAATCCCTGGGCCGTCCGGTACAGAAAATGGCGGCACCGGTCGTGGCAGTAATGATAACCGGTATTCTGCTGAATGTTCTTTACTGGCTTGGCCTGTTCGTTCCGGCTTAAGGAAGGCACCTATGAAGACGTTTCCTCTGCAAAGCCTGACGATTATTGAGGCGCAGCAAAAGCAGTTTACGCTGGTGGATAGCATTTGCCGTCACTTTCCCGGTGCGGAGTTTCTTACCAGCGGTGATTTGGGCTTAACGCCGGGACTGAATCAACCGCGCATTACCCAGCGAGTGGAACAGGTGCTGCTGATGCATTTCACGCACAGGCTGCGGCGCTGGTACAGGGCGCGGGTACTGGCGCGATCCGTGCGGCGTTGGCGGCTTTGCTCAAACCGGGGCAGCGTCTTCTGGTGCATGACGCGCTGTTTACCCGACGACTCAGGTCATTATTGAGCAGATGGGGCTGACGCTTATTACTGCTAATTTCAATGACCTGTCGGCACTGAAGCAGGTCGTCGAAGAGCAACAACCGGATGCGGCTCTGGTGCAGCATACGCGTCAGCAGCCGCAGGACAGCTATGTACTGGCAGATGTGCTGGCAACGTTGCGCGCGGCAGGTGTTCCAGCCTTAACCGATGACAACTATGCGGTGATGAAGGTGGCGCGCATTGGCTGTGAATGCGGGGCGAATGTCTCGACATTTTCCTGCTTCAAGCTATTTGGGCCAGAGGGTGTTGGCGCGGTGGTAGGCGATGCTGATGTTATTAACCGTATTCGCGCCACGCTCTACTCCGGCGGCAGCCAGATTCAGGGCGCTCAGGCGCTGGAAGTCTTGCGTGGCTGGTGTTTGCGCCAGTGATGCACGCGGTGCAGGCGGGGGTATCTGAGCGGTTGCTGGCCTTGCTCAACGGTGGCGCAGTGCCGGAAGTGAAAAGTGCAGTGATTGCCAATGCACAGTCGAAGGTGTTGATTGTCGAGTTTCATCAGCCGATTGCCGCCAGAGTGCTGGAAGAGGCGCAAAAGCGCGGTGCCTTGCCTTACCCGGTCGGTGCAGAGTCGAAATATGAAATCCCGCCGCTCTTTTACCGTCTTTCCGGAACGTTTCGCCAGGCGAATCCGCAACTCGAACATTGCGCGATTCGCATTAACCCAAATCGCAGCGGTGAAGAGACGGTGCTGCGGATTTTGTGTGAGAGTATTGCCAGCGTTTAATGCTGGATAGCCCCGTTCGGCAATCAAGCTAAATTCAGCGCCGGACGGTCTCCTCAACGCGCCAGCATCGCCGGATGCGATGCTGGCGCATCTTATCCGGCCTACGGTTAATGTCTTTTATTATCAATCGTTAAGGTGATGCGGTTGGCGCGGCAGAAGAGTTCGGAGACGTGCACCGGTTTGTTATTCTGATCAAAGGCGATTTTGCTGATGCGAAACAGCGGTTCGCCCAGTTCGCATTTCAGCCATTTTGCCTGCGGGCGGGTGGCGGCAAAAATATCGATAGTCTTTTTATCGCTGACCACTCGCGTGTCAAAACGCTCCTGAAATAACTGATAGGTGGAGCTTCCTTCGACGTAAATCTCATCAAAGTCAGGATAACGCGACAGCGGGATCCAGGAACTATCAATAAACAGCGGCTCTTTATCGAGATACATCACCCGGCAAAGATGGAACACTTCGCTGTTACCGGGGATGTTCAGCTTTTCGCAAAACGGCGCGGCGCTGACCCGTTCCTGTTCGATCACTTTCTCTTTCGTCGCCTTGCCTTGTGAGACGCCAAAATCGGTAAAACCACTGACAGTAAGCAGGGCGTTTTCAACTTCTGGCTTTGTACAAAGGTGCCTTTGCCCTGCCAGCGGATCAGTACGCCGTCTGCCACTAAGTCGCTGATGGCTTTGCGAATGGTAATGCGGCTGACGTTATATTGCGTACAAAGCTCGTTTTCGGTAGGGATCTGTTGCCCGGCCTGGTAAACCCCCTGCGCGATATCATCCAGCAACCGCTGGCGGACGGTAGCGTAGAGGAGTTGATGAGAGTAGCGGTCCGTAGCTGACATAATCGACCCTGAAATAAAGAATGAATTACACGGATTATAGGGTCGTTTTCCGGCAAGTAACAGCATGTTGCGTGAAGATGCTCACGCCAACGTTATGCCTACCAGGCACCGTGGTACTGAATAGTTTGTGCCGCGCACGCCGTTCCCTGCGCCATCGCCTGCGGTAATGTCATCCCCGCAGACCAGCCGCAAAGGAATCCGGCAATGAACGAATCTCCGGCACCCATGGTGTCGATAACCGTCACCGGTTCAGGATCCTGACGCCAGAACTGCGCGCCATCCCAGGCAATACTGCCGTTTTCACCCAGCGTGACAATCACCACGCCTGCGCCACGGGCAACAATCGCCTTCATCTTCAGACGTAACGCTTCGTCTTCTTGCGGCGCGGAGGCAAAGGCAAAATCGAGATGCGGCACCAGTGTCTGCCAGAGCGGGCTGTCCCACTTGTCGGAGAAGTCGAAAGCGGTAAGTTTTCCCGCTGCGTGCAGGTGCGGGAATGCGTCCTCCGCATGTCCCCAGATTGCCGCGTGCACAATGTCATATTGCGCCAGCCAGGCGTAATCCTCTTCGCTCAGGGCAAAGTCGGCCATCACGCCTTCGGTGTAGTCGCCAAAAACGCGATCGTTGTCGTGCAGTTCCACCTGAGTTTGTGCGGTAACGCCGTGTTTCGTATGGACATGGCTGATATCGACGTCCATGCGGGCAAGATCCTGCTTCAGCTTTGTGCCGTAGTCATCATCTCCCACCCAGGTAATGCATCCCGGCTTTATGCCGTAGCGAGTGCAGTACACCGCCACGTTCACCGCATTACCGCCAGAAAACGCTTTATTCAGTTGCGGGTAGATATCGACGCAGTTATCGCCGATTGTCGCCAGGTTTTTCATCTCGCATCCTCCGGCAGCAGCGCGCGAAAGCGTTCCAGCGCCTGGCGAGCGTAGAGTCTGGGTTCGTTCATATACATCGTTACCAGTTCCACTGTGCAGTACCCCTCATAACCCCGGTCGATAATATCGCGCATCAACTCCCGCAGCGGCATTTTGCCTTCGCCGGGAATGTAATGCGTGTCGCTGGCCCCGTCGCTGTCGACAATATGCAAATGACGCAATTTATCGCCCAGTTTGTCGAAATAACTCATCACCGGTTCCGCCTGGACATACGGCGCACAAATGTCGACCATGCTGAACAGACGCGGCGAAGGCACCAGCGCCAGCGCATGAAGCACATCATTGGCATTACACACGACGTTCGATTCATACGGCGTTAACGGTTCGAGGATCAGATCCATGCCGATGTTTTCCGCGTACTCACACAGTTCGCTTAGGTTCTCTGCCAGCCGCCCCCAGATAACGTTAGGCGGCGTGAGATAACCCGCGTGGGCCGCGGAAATCAGCGTATAACCGGCGTTCATCTCTTTTGCCATATCCATCGCCAGCTTGATCATGTCGAGGCTTTCGCGACGCATATGTTCATCGCCCAGCATCATGTTATACGGATAGCCATTAGTTTCTGGCGTATAACCGACAATCGGCATCTGATACGTCTGCGCCAGCGCTTTAATGTGTTTGATGCCGCCCGCTTTTAAGTCCGGCGCGAACGCGTGCGGGCGACCGCCCCAAATTTCGATGCCGTCGTAACCCAGCTCGCTTGCATCACGAAATGCTTGTTCAATAGGCAGCCGCTGGTGGCCGCAGGTAAACATACCTGTTTTCATCGGGTAACTCCTTGCGTAAATCCGGCCCGTTGCCGGGCCGGGAGAGGGATTAATATTCCACCAGACCACCGTAATAGCGGCGTTCATCCGGGTTGTGATCTTTGTAAATAGACAGGTAGTAGCAGAGCCACTCCATCGGCACAAACATCAGGAACGGTGCCAGCACGGGTGCAGCCCTTGCGAAATTTCGGCGTAATCAATGACGATCACGTTGTCAGTAGCTGTTTAACAAAGTTTAATGGCGCGTTCGGTGGTGTGGCGACTTTCGTCATTGCCGAGCAGGAACAGGAACGGAACGCCCGGCTCGACAATTTCCAGTGGGCCGTGGCGGAACTCTCCGCTTTCGATCACGCAGCCGTGCGTCCAGGTAAATTCCATTAGCGTTACAATGCCTTCTTTGTAACCCAGCGGGCGCAGCGGGCCTGCGGCAACCGTGTAAATCATCGGCCACTGGCTGGCCTGTTCACCAAGCTGGCGGCCTTTTTCTTCCCAGGTGCGTACCAGATGACCGAGCGCATTCGGCAGCTGTTTGAGATCGTTTTTGATCTTGCCGATTTCCGCGTTCGGCGCGAGGCGGGTGATCATCTCCAGCACCACGCTGTAGCAGAGCAGCAGATGAATTTCCCAAATACAGTCGGCCTGATAATCAATGCTAAATTCCGCCGCCGAGGTAATCGGGCTGTCCGCGCGTTTGGTGAACGCCGCAGTGAGCGCGCCGCAGGCCCGGCCCAGCTCCAGCGCTTTGATCACCTCTTCGGTTTTACCGTAGTCAGAAACGCCAATCACCGCGCAACGATTGTCGAGGCGATACGGGGTGTTATCGCAGAACTCCCAGCCGGAAATGGCGTAGACCTGAAGATCGGAAAAGCGATCCGCCAGATGTTTCGCCGTTTGCGCCGCGTTGAGTGGCGATCCGCAGGCAACGAAATAAATACGATTAATGTCGCGCTTCACCATCTCTTCCACGATGGCATGCACCAGCGGAACGTCATGGCTGAGAACTTTTTCCACTTCCTGAACCATATTTTCGGTGACCAGAAAGTCCACGGTGCTTTTATCAATATCCAACATTTTATTTTCTCCAGATAACATTACGACAAAGCGTTGAGCTGGCGGCTACGCTTCGCCCAGAAGGCGTAAGCAGGCAGACCCGTAGCAATAACGATGACGGCGCAGATAAGGCCGGGAATCGGTGCCCAGACAAAGGTCGAGGCGACCAGAATGAGGCTTGATGCAATGGCGAGGGTGGTCATCAGCGAAAGCCGGAGTCCGCCACAGCGGTTTGTAATCGTCGCGTTTACGACACCAGATGATGGAGCCGAAGGTGAGGGTATTTTTGAAACACATCACCAGGGTGAAATAACCCAGCAGGCTGGTGAGATCGGAAACGAAGATGAAGAAGATCCCCAGCGCCCCTTGCAGGATGATGGAAACATCCGGCGTGTTGTATTTCGGGTGCACATGGCCGAAGCATTTGAAGAACAGATTGTCTTTTGCCATCGCATATTCCAGCCGCGGCTGGTACATCACGCAGCTGGAAAGCGAGCCAAGAATGACGATCATCGCCGTGATAGCACGAAGATCCCCGGCGGTGCTGCCGAGTGCGGGGATCCAGGTCAGGGCATCGGAAATCGGCGTTTCAGAATTGGCGAGTTTGTCGAAGGGCATCAAGGCCGGAAATTACCAGCGCCAGCAGGGTGTAGAGCACCAGAACCAGCAGACAGGAACCAATCAGCGCTCGCGGCATGGTTTTGCCGGGGTTTTTGATTTCGCCGGTCATATAACAGATGGAGCCATGCCGGTATACGACCAACTGGTGGCAGAGATCCCCGCCAGCAGCGCCATAAAGCTGCCCGTTGCGCCAATCGCAGTGGTGGTAGGCGCGGCAAAATTCTCCGCTTTAAACCAGAAGATCCCAAGGCCAATGACGATAGTGAACGGGATAATTTTGGCGATGGTAATCAGCGTCTGAAACGCTGCGCCGCCTTCGACGGAGCGCAGGTGCAGCAGCATAAAGGCGATAATTAATCCGGCGGCGATAAATTTACCGAGCAGAGGATCGATAGGCGTTAAAAAGCCAAGATTGCTGACAATCGCCAGCGCCATGATTGACAGCGAAGGCGCATCGTTGGCCCAGAAGCTGGCCCAGCCGGAGAGGAAAGCCAGCGGTCGGCTTCCGGCATTTTTCAGATAAACATAATCTGCGCCATTTTCCGGATAAGCGGTTGATAGCTCCGCATAGACGCACATTTGCGGGATCACAATTAATCCGCCGATGACAAACGCGAGCACCGTCAGCACGGCGTGCCCGCCGCTTTTGCCACTTCACCCACAGATACAAAAATACCGGAGCCGACGGTTGTCCCGACGGCGATTGCAAGAACGGCCCAAAATCCGAGCTTGCGTTGGAGTTCCTGGCTTCCCATAGCGATACCTTTTTCTTGTCCAACACGTTGTAGGGGAGAGTTTGCAGTCATTTAAAAGATAACATGACAATGCATGATGAATATAACAACATATGATGTTATGTAATGTGGAGGAAGATCACAAAATTTCGCACAGGATCGCGCTGTGGCTAATGGATGTAGTTATCAAATTGAATTTAAAGTGAAAATATTTTTACGGGCGGGGGCAAGAAGGACATAGAAACAAATACGCCCTCGGAAAATCCAGAGCGTCGGGCAATTAAACCGGTGTTAGCGATTTCTGTCAGAGACTTACTGTGCAGTAGGACCGCAACCGCCAATGATTTTAGAAATAGAAATTGCCGGGTGCAGCAGGTAGTCGTAAGAGCAGTTCTTATCACGGTTTTCAATATGACCAGTACATGCAGTTAACGTAGCCAGTACCGCACCTACCAGTGCAACTTTAATAAATTTGTTCATTTACATTCCCTATGTATTATATATTGATTAATATTCATTGTTTATATGAATATAAGCAGACTGCTCATTAAGAACGATACAGGAATATTTAATTGGCGTCAGTGAGTGAATGGCTTAATTTTGTAAGTCGCTGTAACGGTGAATATAACCCATTAGCAGATAATATTTATTAAGGGGTTATGTTTTATTTGCTGAATATATAAAAAGAGTCATTAAGAAGGCCAGAATTCTCTGGCCCGGGTTACATTAATGGTTGGAGAACCAGTTCAGTTTATCGCGCAGGCCAACAACCCGACCAATAATAATTAGCGATGGACTGTTCATTTGCTGCGCTAGTTCGCCCAGCTGTGTGAGCGTACCGTCAATCACGCGCTGCGTGACTGCTGTTCCGTTTTCGACAATTGCCACCGGCATTTCGCCAGGCATACCGTGTTCAATCAGCTTTTGCTGAATGGTCGCGGCCTGATTCAGCCCCATATAGAACACCAGCGTCTGTTTTTCTGCCGCCAGGTTTTCCCAGTCCAGCTCGCCACCGGTTTTTAAGTGTCCGGTAATTAAGCGTACGCTCTGGGCATAATCGCGATGCGTGAGCGGAATACCCGAATAGGCAGAGCAACCAGAAGCTGCGGTAATACCCGGAACCACCGAGAACGGAATACCCGCGTTGCACAGTGTTTCCAGCTCTTCGCCACCACGGCCAAAAATAAACGGATCGCCACCTTTCAGCCGCACCACGCGTTTGCCTTTTTGCGCTTCCCGCAGCAGGATCTGGTTTATCTCTTCCTGCGGTACGCAGTGGTATCCCGCGCGTTTGCCGACGAAAACGCGATCAGCATCGCGGCGTACCAGATTCATAATATCGTCAGAAACTAGACGGTCGTAGACCACCACATCTGCCTGCTGAATTTGTTGCAGACCTTTCAGTGTCAGCAGCCCGGCATCGCCCGGACCTGCGCCAACCAGCACCACTTCACCGCGATGGTCGAGCGGTTCGTTGATTAATTGTTCGGTCGTTTCAGTAATGGCTTTCTGATCGTTGTTTGCCAGCGACTGCGCCAGACGGTCATTAACGAACAGTTTTTCCCAGAAACGGCGACGTTCACCCATTGTTGCGAACTGTTGTTTCACTCGACCGCGTAATTGCCCGGCGTATTTCGCTACCTGGCCCAGATGCAACGGCAGCAGTGATTCAAGTTTTCACGCAACAGGCGTGCCAGAACCGGAGAGGTGCCGCCAGAGGAGACCGCGACCATGAGCGGTGAGCGGTCAATAATCGACGGCATAATAAAGCTGGCGGCTTTCGGCGCATCGACCACGTTACAGAAGATGCGACGAGCTTCAGCGGCTTCACTGACGCGCTGGTTAAGCGCGTCATCATCCGTCGCAGCAATCGCCAGCCAGCAGGTGTCGAGAAGGCTTTCATCAAATGGCCCTTCGACGAGGGTTAACATGCCTGCATCTGCCCATGCGGTGAACTGCGGAATAAACGCTAATGCATTCACCGTTAAGCGAGCGCCTGCGTCTAACAGTAACCTTGCTTTGCGTTCCGCGACATCACCACCGCCGACAATCAGACAGTCGCGATCGCGTAATTGGCAAAATATAGGCAAATGATCCACGTAAAAACCCCTTAGTAATTAACCGGCAGCTGTTTCAGTTTGATTAAATTTGTCCGCAACCGGACGATTCGCTTTCGGCGTAGCATACCAATAACCCAATCCCATGAATACGGCACCTGATAAAGTATTACCCAGCGTCACCCACAGCAGGTTATGACCAATACCCGCCAGCGTGTAGGCTTCGCTGTGGTTGCCAAACCAGGAGAGGGCGAACAGCGTCATGTTAGCGATGGAGTGCTCGTAGCCGGACGCGATAAATGCCAGCAGACACCACCAGATAGCGATAAATTTCGCCCGCCCCTTCAGTGCGCAGCGCCATCCAGATAGCCAGGCAAACCAGCCAGTTACACAATGCACCTTTGAAGAACAGTACCATTGCCGGTGCAGTGGTTTTAGCCAGCGCGACGGAGTGAACGATGCTGGTATCTACCGGCAGCAGCTACCGCCACCCCAGCTATAGAGCATGGCAACGAAGACGGAACCGACCAGGTTACCCAGCCAGGTTTGCGGCAGGATTGCCCACATTTGCCCGTGGCTGATAGTGCCTGCTTTCACCCCAAAGGTGAGGAACATGGTGTGTCCGGTGAACAGTTCAGAACCAGCAATAATGACCAGCGTTAAGGCGATACCAAAGGTCGCACCCATCACCAGAGGACGTACGGACGGATCGAGCAAATTACCGAGCGTGAAAATCAGGATGATCCCAAGACCCACATACGCCCCCGCCATGGCGGAGCTGACCCAGAAGCCGAGCGGGTTATTTGCCGACAGGCGTGCAATGCGCGCAGCGTTAGCCGCACACTTATTAATAGTGTCTGTAAACATTTGATTATCCTTAAAAAAATAAAAAACAAAAAAGTATTGACAAATCAATTTTAATGTATATAATAAAGACAACAAAACAAAAGAACTTAACCACTAATCCAAAGGAATTTTCCAAAAGGAAAAAGTCCAAAGGAAATCTCAGATAAGGAGGTACAGACCACCAGGAGAATCAATTTAGTCTGATACATTTCAAATAAATGAATCAGACAGAGGAACCCCCTAAAACCTTTATAGAAGAGGAGGCCGAAAAAATATCTATTAAAATTCGAAAGAGTCGGCTTAGTAATATGACGAGAAAGTATTATTAGAACGAAAGATGATACCGGATAGTAAAGAAAAAGCAATAAAAGAAATGAATCAGACATAAGTGAAGAAATGCAGAAGTAGGAGCGAAGTAACAGAACGTAGAATGGTGTAACAACTTAATATAGAAAAGCCAGAAATAATTAAAAGAATTGTTTCGGAAAAGTGAGGTTTAGTCCAATGGACGAAATAGTTAGAAGACGGATATCGTAATCTGCGAACGTGGTTAGTCAAAGATTCGATATCGTCTTCATGTTTTATGGTTCTATACTGAATGTTGGGGTGTGCTGAAAAGCACACTTCCAACATTCTTTTCGTTGTAATAAAATACATCTATAAGAAGCCTCCTAAACGCATTATCCCGACCAAAGTTTAATGTTACGGAGGTGACCCCTTATAGATGTACCCTAATTATACCAAGGCTTTCCTTAACTTGGAAGGTGTTTTTATTAAAAAAGTGGTTCAGGCAGACTCTTTCATTAAAATTTTCATCCAGTCCCAACCGGTAGAACAGACTTGTCCCTGCTGTGGGGCTAAAACTAAACGGATTCATGATTACCGTTTACAAGAAGTCCAGGACATTCCCTTACTGGGAAAACAAGTAATCCTGCTCCTTCGCAAACGCCGCTACCTCTGCCCATACTGCCGCAAACGGTTCACGGAACCCTATTCGTTCCTCCCCAGCTACCACCGCAGGACCCGCAGACTGGCATTTTACATTGTCTCCCTGCTCCGGCAGACCTTTTCCTTAAAACAGATCGCAGAGCTTACCGGTGTTTCCGTCCAGACGGTCTGCCGCCTTCTGGACACGATTTGCTATCCTCCGCCTGACCAGCTTCCACAAGCGCTTTCCATTGACGAATTCAAAGGCAATGCTTCTACCGGTAAATATCAGTGCATTCTGGTTGATCCGAAAAAGCGCCGGATCCTCGACATTCTCCCGGATCGGACACAGAGCCATCTGGCTGATTATTGGCGGAACATTCCCAGGAAAGAACGCCTGAAGGTAAAGTTCTTCGTCTGCGATATGTGGCGCCCCTACACCGAACTTGCACAGACCTTCTTTCCAAACGCTACAATCATCGTGGATAAATATCATTTCATCCGGCAGATGACATGGGCGATTGAAAATGTACGCAAACGGCTGCAGCGGTCCATGCCGGTTTCTCTGCGTAAGTATTATAAACGCAGCCGGAAACTCATTCTGACCCGCTATAAAAAGCTGAAGGATGAGAACAAACAGGCCTGTGATTTAATGCTTCACTATAGCGATGATCTGCGTCTGGCACACCGCATGAAAGAGTGGTTTTATGATATCTGCCAGATGGAAGCGTATCGTCAGCAGCAGAGGGAATTTGATGACTGGATTGCGAATGCACAGAGCTGTGGGATTAAGGAATTTGAGGCCTGTGCTAAGACCTACAGGGCCTGGCGAAAAGAAATCCTGAATGCCTTTAAATACGGATTGACAAATGGTCCCACAGAAGGATTTAACAACAAGATAAAGGTGTTAAAACGGAGCAGCTACGGAATCCGGAATTTCAAACGGTTCCGAACCCGGATACTTCACTGTACATCATAGGATAAAAAGGTCGGTAATGCGGAGGCTTATTTGGCATGCCCAAAATCAGTAAAACCTGGAACTAAACATAAAAAGGGCCCTTTTCATAGAATTGGGGCGGATTTTAACAAATCCCACCCCAACTATTGACAAAGAGCCACTTTATTATCTGCTTCACGGTCTGCTTTGCTTGTCTGTTCTGTTATTTTTTCTGCCTGCATCACACCTTGATCCGCTCCGCAACCTCATTTCCGATTGCAAGGCGCATATTGTTCATTCCGATTATCATGCTGTCCCTTCCGTGCTGGAACACATTGATGGTACTTCCCTCCTGATGTCATGCTGATGCATAAACTCCATGACCTGGGGATTGCCGAACATCCATTTAATCGTACAGACAGCTCCTGCCTTAACCTCTGATAATGACTGCATAACCACACCTCCGTTGCCTTTTCGTTCATACCCGGTATGAGCAGGGGGTCCCTTTTTCATGCCGGCCCTTCTGTTTAATTATATTGTAAACACCCTGAAGGCTGTTAGTCAACGGCAATGTGGGTTAGGCATTTTTAATCTTTTTTATTTTTTGATGTTTAGTCCTCCGGGTCCGTAAATCCCATCAGCCTGCACACGATGAAGCCGGCTGCATAGGATGCGAACAGACCTACGAAATACAGCGGGAATCTGGTGGTAATGAACGCCAGGGGGATTCCTGACAGCTCAGGAACCTTGGCCGCCACCTTCATCACAGCCATAATACTTCCTCCGATTCCACCTCCGATACAGGAGGCTATAAACGGCTTTCCAAGGGGAATGGTACAGCCCCACATCAGAGGTTCCCCTATGCCCAGCATACCCACGGGAAGCGCATTCTTAATGGTCTTTTTCAGTCTCTGGTTCTTTGTCTTTAAATATACGTAAAACGCAGCTCCCACCTGTCCCGCTCCGGCCATACAGGTAACAGGCAGCAGATAGGTGACGCCGAAATCCGCTATAAGCTGGGTGTTGACTGCTATCAGCATGGTGCATTCCCGTCATTACCAGAGGCAGATAGATGGCTGAGCCAGACCGGCCAGCACAGGCACCTTATAGATGATAAAGCTGACAAAGGCTCCTATGGTCTCCGATATGAAACCGCCTATGGGCTGGAATACCATCAGCCCACAAAGGTCATGACACAGACCGTAATCAGCGGCCGCAGGAACATGTCCAGGAAATCCGGTATGACTTTTTGAAGCTGTTTCTCCAGCAGCACTGCCACATAGGCAATAATCAGTACAGATATCACACCGCCCCGCCCGGGTGTAATGGACACATGGAACAGCTGTACCCCTGCCAGGGATGAACTGTTCAGTATGGAGCCAGAACAGCACCGATAATGGGACTTCCGCCGAATTCCTTGGATGTATTATAGCCTACGATGATGGGCAGGATGGTAAAGACTGAGTAGGCCAGCGCGCTCATGATCTTGCCGAAATCCGTATCCTGAAAGCCCGGGAAAAATACATAGGATGATTCATAGACAGCAACCACCAGTCCGCAGGCTATGAATGCGGGGATAATGGGAATGAAAATATTAGCTATCTTTTTCAGCATGTTCTTGTAGGGGACATTGTTCTTAGCCCTGTTTTCCTCTTTCAGGAGAACGGCCTCGTCCACCTCTTCACTTTTAATTTGGGTCATATCGCTCATAAGCTGGGCCACTGCCGCCGCAGTGCCGGGACCCAGCACCACCTGGACATGGCTGCCCTCCTCAATGACCCCCAGTACGCCCTCCAGCTTCTTAAGCTCCTCCCGTTTTATATTTCCCGGATCCTTTACAGTCAGCCTGACCCGGTATAGCAGTTTGCTATGGTCCTGATATTGGATTCGCCCACCAAATTACAGATTGATTGTGCCAGCTCTTTCTTTGTCATAAGATTACCTTCCCCTTTCTTATCTCTTGCCTGTCATACCGTCTTTTTTAGTATCGCCCACTCCTGTACCGCTGAAAAACCTGCCTTCTCATAAATCCTTCTGGCAAAATTGGTTTCCGTCACAAAAATCGTCATGTACTCCGCTCCCATGTTCTTAAGCTCCTGACACAGGCTGAAGAACAGTACATTGCCGATTCCCCTTCCCCCGTCAGCCGGGTCCACTGCCAGTGCCGAAAAGAAACCCCGCCCGTTTTTTCCGGATACACGGTTCCGGCTGTGCCCATCACCCTGCCGTCCCTGTCCTCCACTATGAGAATCTTCTTATGTTCCCGGATTCCGTCCCGGAATTTTTTCAGGAACGACTGGTCCTTCAGACGCTCAAACATTTCCTCATATCCGAAATTCCCGGCACTGTCAAACCAGGCAACTCTGATTCCCTCCGACTCCAGCTCCATGATGTGTTTCTGTACATCTGCCGGAATGTAAAATTTTTCCAGTTCCAGGTAATAAGAAACCTCTTTTTGGACCAGCTCATACCCCCTTCTCTGAAAAAATATATATCCCGGGGAATCTGTCCTGATTCCCGGCGCCTTGTTGTGCTCATGGCCCTCCCGGTCTATGTACCAGGACATTTTAATAGGGCATTTGTGGCTGATTCTTATTTCATGTTTTCCCTGGCCCTTCAGAAATGCTTCCGCTTTTTCCAAAAGGCTGCTCCCCACACCTCTGCCTTCATATTCCTCTTTTACCACCAGAAGGAATATATAGCCCGGCGTATTGTCCCGGTTTTGTCCCGGCAGGAATTCCTTCTGGCTGATTGCCGCTGCAAACCCTGCCAGGCTGCCGGAATCCGTAAAGGCCAGAATGCATCCCTCGGGGTCAAAATCCGGTTTATCCAAAAGCTCTGCCTTCCATTCTTCCGGTGAATCATAGGCCTTATACCGGATACGCACTGCTTCCTCTTTCCACAGCCGCACCATCTGCGGCAGCATGGTTTCCTTATACGTCCTGTATTGCATTACGAACATACCCCCCAGCTCGATTTAATCTTGTCTTTGCGGATTTTGCATCGCACTGCAGCAGAATCATGGTGATTGCCAGCTTTACGCTTCCCTCCGCCTCCTCCAGACTGTCCCTGGCTTCTTCCCTGGTGCATCCCTGGCTGTCATGACAATATTTTCCGCCCTAGTTATCAGCTTCATATTTGTCTGCACAACATCCACCATCAGGTTCTGGTAAACCTTGCCGATACCCACCATGCTTCCTGTGGATATCATATTCAGAACCATCTTCTGGACAGTTCCGGCCTTCAGCTGGTGGAACCCGTAAGGACCTCGGGTCCCGGTACCGGTTCAATGGCAAGGTCTGCCTCCTTTCCTATCTCAGAATCACGGTTGCAGGACACGGCCACTGTTCTGCATCCAATCTTTTTGGCATACCTGAGGC
>ENA-OQDE01000590-OQDE01000590.1-human-gut-metagenome-genome-assembly--contig:-NODE-590-length-20057-cov-3.322930_pt1 | contig 20057 bp, 23 predicted proteins | sample MGYA00242768_ERZ504595 | MGnify/ENA primary metagenome ERZ504595 (study PRJEB26092, sample SAMD00036307) | human gut metagenome | host: Homo sapiens | study: EMG produced TPA metagenomics assembly of... | reverse complement strand
TTTTAGCGATAATGCTTCCATATTCTTATCCGAGAAAGAATAACACAATTGAAAGAACAAGAGGAATTATCCAAGCTAAAACGGAAATTGCTACCTTCCAAAACGTCTTTCTTTTAAGTTTTATTAGATGACGATATGAATTTTCGATAATCTCATACACTCTATGATATTGATTATACGCCGCCTCAAATTCGTTGTATGCGTCTTCCACATCTTCAACCATACCTTCCTTTTGCTTAGCAAGTATTAACTGCTTTTTTGCTTTAGATACGGTTTCACAAAGATCTGACCAAAATTCTCCATTATCTACAACAGTTAAATCTGTAAAGCGATATTTATGTACAAAATTTTCATAATAATCACTGTACGCAAGGCACAGATACTTATAGCAATCCAGTACACAACGCTTCATATGACTCTTGGCTTTTCCTATATTCTTTTGAATTAGTTCCTCATTTGTAATTTCATAGCATTTTGCTATATGACTCATAATAGCCCTGACTTCATTTAAGATTTCTATCGGAAATTCATTTTCCATTACCTCCAATTGAGCTACATAAGGTTTTACCGTTTGTTGGTACTGTTTATAAATATCAGCTATTTGTTTTTGATATTCTTCCTTAAACACTGGTGTACTATTGGTACTTTCTGACATTATTTAATCCTCGACAATCCTGCATTTACTTTATCCATTGTTTTAATACGTCTTCTGGACAATAAAGGATTTCCACGTCCCACTTTCCTGTGATCCACCTTATTAGAAAATACCAATTTTCTGTTGTTCTTTTTTTGGATATACGAAATCTCGTCATCATAGTCCATATCTACAATTTCCCGATATTTCTTTCCCAGCATCTTTTCAAGTATTTTTTGTGATGAACTGTTAATCTTATACATATCAATCTCCACACTTCTTTACAAATTTTACTTTCCTGTTTCTATATTTATGTCCATACACGTATCTAAGTGTCTAAAACCAATAGATTGATTTCATTATAGGAGTTCTTGGTATTACTGTCAAGAAACTTCCTGTTTCACAGAGATTTCACTTTTAGTTTTTTGGTTCATGCATTTTTATAAAAAATATGTCTTTCTGGCATTCTGCTCACATCTGTTATTCCTTTTGGTGTGGATTTCACATGACTCAAAAGAATTTATCTCACAATTAGAAAACATTTATCGTGTATATGATTCGGTGTCTTTTCCGTCATATACAAATACTTTTATATCCGTATTTTCACCAACATCAGCATGAATACCTACCGTGTGTTCTTCATCTGTAACGTTCAGAAAAGAATAGCAGCCACCCGCAGGAATCCTGCCAGATACGAGTTCCTGTTTTCCTTCGCAGAGCAAATACACAATAATGTCAAAATCGTTTCTGTTCTGAACCGTCAATACGCCTGTTTTGGATAAAATTTTTGCATCAGAATATGTAATTACATAAGAATCAGGCGTTGACTCTTCCGCACAGGTTACAGAACAATCCCACTGTATCGCGGCATTTGCTTTTCGACAGGCTTCTGAAGACTTATATATTGAAAACATAATCATTGTACTTATAGCAACAATACTAATAATGACCAACACTATTGCCACTTTTTTCTTCACAGCCATCACCTCCACACACAGTTCAATTTGTTACCCATATGATATCATATCTTTTCTTCAATTACATTACCTAATTTTAATACACGGCATAATTCTCTCCGGCAGATTGAAAACATATTAATTAAATCCGTCTGGCAGAACACAAAGGGCAATGAAGAACAGGAGCCAACAGCATTACAACTTAGCTCCTGTCCTGTACATCTTGAATATAGAATTAGTAAAAACAAATTATCGGGACATCATACTGAATAAGACTATAAAGCTGTCCGGCATTTTCCGGGGGAAGATTGATGCATCCATGAGAACCACCTGTAAGATATCTGTCACCACCAAAGTACGGCTGCCAGTCTGCATCATGAAATCCAATTCCTCCATTGAATGGCATCCAGTACGTTACCGGCTGTTCATAAGAATATGTTCCATTTGCTGTCATTTCACCTCGCAGCACAGACGGACTGCTCTTTGAATCCAGTGTGAATATTCCAGGGGGTGTTTTTCTATCCGGATCACCTGGCAGCCCGGATACGATTTCTGATTGAAAAATAATATTTCCATTCTGATAATACCACATATACTGCTCTGTAAGATCTACCTCTATATATGTATCTCCGAGATCATTGATCCCATGTGCATTTGCTCTCATAGAATATACCGGTTCCCTGGTTGTCTGGTTCCTGATTGAATTTCCTGCATGAGCTGTGCTGCTTCCTTGTCCTGATCAATCTTCCATCCATAAGCTGAGCCATATACATACACCGTCCTTCCGCTCGTGGTCTGGAATTGTCTTTCAGTGCCAACTGTATCATGATCTGCTACAAGCTGTGCCACATAATCCACTACATGCTGCCTGAAGGCTTCATCATTCTGAAGCAGCTGTCCTTTCTCGTCAAACTGCAGCCAGTTTTTGATGGTATTCCCGTCAAGTGTTACCGTTTCATCTCCAAATGTATATGTGATATTTGCTTTTGTCAGGTTGTTATATGTATTTACCATATTCTGAAGTTCTGAACTTTCTTTCGTCACATCTGCTTTCTTATAAGCCTTTGGATTACTTCCCAGATCTACATCTGCCGCCTCATTATCAATTGCTCCGCTTATCATCTGATAAGCTTCCCTGGCATTTAATTCACTGCCTTCTGTCTCTGGCACAATAGTAAATTCTGAATTAGCAAAACTTACATACGCATTTTCCGGAGCTATCTGATTCTCTTTTTGGGCACAATTTAATGAACTTACCTGTTTCTCCAGCTTTTCCCGACTGAAAACAGTCTCTTCTTGAACCATATAATTTTTCGTTTCAAAAAAACCTCTGATCCATTCCCATGGTTTCTGAGTCTTTAGCAGCTGAAGGATTTCCCCGCTGGATACATATTGATAATCAATGTCTTTCCCCGTAATGGTCTGAGGTTCCTGCATCCTTGCACTTACCTGAATAACATAGTTATCCTTTTTCCCTGCAATCTCCTGCTCAACTTCATAAGCTGTCTTATTTGAACTGTCAATTCCATTGATGGTCGTACCAAAAAGAAGTGATATGAGTAATAATAAGATATACCTGCATACACACAACAGCTCATAACCAAAATCATCACTATAAGCATTACAACTATTTTCATAATTTTGTTTTCTTTTTGTCTGAAGATACAGTAGATCTGAATTCAGACTTGTCCATCGGCACATAAGTAATTGTTCCGGGTCTTGCCGATTTTGAAGTTCTTATTGATTGCCCCATCACTTCTTTTTGTCTCATATCTTATTCATCTTTCTTTTATATTAACTAGTTTTTTGCATTGTCATCCGCTACATCTTCATCATTTTTCAGATATGCTGCTGCAACCTTGTACATACTCTGTACATTCTCATCTATAAGCCGACAAAAAGCATCTTTATCGCCTTTCTTTGCTTTTCGTATCAAAATCTCATTCATTGTCGTCTCCCTTCTCCTATATCAGACCGGTCATCAGGAAATATTGTATAAAAGCTTTTCTTTATGTTCTTCTACTTATTAGACGTGCAAACTCCCAAAAAAGTTGCAATTTTTTTAACAATCTCAGAAAATCCCCAAAAGATTAGTTTGAACACTTCTATGCTTTTCATGATTACCCGGCAAGGTGCTATAAAATATTTCAGGTACTGAAAACAGCCGTACCATGCATTTTTACATGATACGGCTGTCAATAATTTTCATACCCTCAGGATAGATTAATTGAATTGGCACACTAATACTCTCCATGTTTATTTATGTAATAAAGTTTGATCCAGCATGTTTTTAATTTCATCCGGAAGACCATCTATCGTTGCATTTTCATCCAAAAACAGTAATCATCACTATAATATAAAAACAGCACCGGACAACTTTTCGGGTTATCCAATGCCCATAATCTTAAAAAACGGTTTTATGCTGCTGTCAGCCGCGACATCCTTCCGAACGTCTAAAATGTCGCCGGTATCATTAAGTCCCCGGCGCGGACTCACCGTATCTCCCTGGTGTGGGCGTAATACCCTTCCGAGTATCAGATAGTCCCAGTAATTACCCTGCCCGGGCACAGTACAGCTTTTACGTGCCGCTACACGAAACCTTTTGGTTTAACTATACGATACCCTAATAAACATCAATAGTTTCCGCAAAAAACCGCTTGGCTGTATCGTTACTGTTCAATCCGTACCCCATATTTCACGAAAGAAAACAGCTCTGATACTGTAGACATTATTGTAAATTATATTCATGCCCAAAATAAACAATGTACTATAGCAATCTTCGTAAATAACGCATTGAGAGGATTGGTATAGTTTTTCTTTTTATATCTGTTATTCAGCAATATCGATTGCTAAAGGAAAATAAACATATCCTTTGCTGTATTTTTTTCCCTGCTTTATGTATAAAAACAGTTCACTCTTCCGTTGATATTCCATCAGAATATCAGTAACATCATATGCCAGATTATCCTCTTTAAACTTTATTGTTTTTACAATTTTTTGCCATTACTGACCACCAGGCTTTGACCTTTTTTCGCTTTTATATAATCCCGGTATCCTGTATGTGTCAATTGAGGTTTCTTTATTTTGTCGGTTCTGTTTGACAAAAGCAGTGTATTTATATTCTTTACTTTAATCGTCTTCACATTGCTTTTCCAGTTCTGGCTTTGCAGATAAATCTGTATCTTCGTTCCGGCTTTCTGCTTCGGAATCTTTACATCCATATTTCCTACCGTAAGCCCTGTCGGTGTCGTGCATTTCTTCTGAAACAGGATCTTCCCATCTGCTTTTATTAATAACTGGCGTTCTCATATTCCGGATTAATCACAGCCCCGCTATTATCATAAACTACAGCAAATTCCTTTGTTTTATTTGTAATTGTCCGGTCTAATACAAAATCATAATGATGCGCAGCCGTTTCCGCCGGTGAAACCTCCGCCCCGTCAGATTCAAGTTCCCAGTAAACAGGCTCTTCATCCATCGCCAGCACCGAAACTGTCCCTGTCGAAACACTCATTGCACACACCATGATCACTGTAATTAATCTTTTCTGCATAAAGAATCTCTCCTCTCATCAAGCGGATATTCTCACTCCACTCCGCTTCGCAACTCTACACCGAATACCTGCTTCGCAGTTTATCATAAGGAGCTTGCACTCCTCCTAAGACAAGCAAGTCCCCACCCACTGTTTATTTCAATTTTATTCATTATACCCTCTTTATTTCTAACTTTTGTAGTGAGCATATTCTCTGGACAGATACTTATTATACCCCATTCCTTACCACTATCAATGATTTCCAGCCCCTCAGAACAGATCAATCAAAAATCATGTCCTCTATCCCATCAGGTCTTAAAAATATTGTTTTTGAAATTCCATTACATTCCAGCGTTACTTTCTGCTCACGGGAAGAACAGAGGCGGATCCTGTGTATCCTGCCCTCTCTCCATTCAAAATCAACTGTAATGTCACCTTGCGCCTTCATTCCCCGGACTTTTCCGTCCTTCCATTCATCCGGAAGTGCCGGAAGCAACAGGATATGCCCTTTCCTGCTCTGGATAAGCATCTCTGCAACTGCAGCTGCAAAGCCAAAATTCCCATCGATCTGGAACGGAGGGTGTGCACACAGCATGTTGGGATAAATGCCGCCTCCCACACAGGAGATATTTTCCTCCCTGGTATAACGGAGCTGGTTTTTCAAAAGCCCCAGTGCATGTTCCCCGTCCCGGAGTCTGGCCCAGAGGCAGGCCTTCCATGCCATACACCATCCGGTTCCCTCGTCCCCGCGCCTTTCCAGTGCCACCCGGCAGGCTTCCAGAAGCTCCGGGGTGTTTTCTGTGATCAGGTTTCCTGGATAAAGGCCATACAGATGGGATACATGGCGGTGATGGATCTCTGTTTCCGGATAATCCAGGAACCATTCCCGGATCTGTCCAAAGCTTCCCGTCTTAAATGGCGGCAGTTTTGAAAGTACCGTTTTACATTCGCTTTCTCTCCCTCTATGCCCAGGATGTTACAGATTTTCAGGTAGTACCCAAACAGTTCTTTCAGGATACTGATATCCATGGTGGATGCCATTCCCACACTGTGGGATTTTCCATCTTCTCCACAGAAACGGTTCTCCGGGGAAGTGGAAGGTCCGGTAACATAGTATCCCCCATACGGGAACAGGAACCCAAGATAGAACTTACGGCTCCCTCGATCACCGAATATGCCCTGTCTTTCAGGAAATCCAGGTCTTCTGTATAGCAGTAATGTTCCCAGAGATGCCGGCAGAGCCATCCGGAACTCATGGGCCACATGGAATAGGAACAGGGATCCTCATCCTGCCCGAAATATCCAACAGGTCCGGAGTGTCCCCAGATATCCAGGTTGTGGTGGCTCACCCATCCGGAAAGTCCATAGACCTCTCTGGCTGTCTCCTTTCCATCCTCTGCTGTCCGGCAGATCAGGTCAAAGAGCGGTTCCTGGCATTCACCCAGGTTGCACCTCTCAGCCATCCAGTAATTCATCTCCGTGTTGATATTAACCGTATAATTACTGCTCCAGGGAGCACGCATCCTGTTGTTCCAGATCCCCTGGAGGTTTGCACACTGGCTTCCCGGCCTGGAGGAACAGATCATCAGGTATCTGGCATAATGGAACATCATCTCTGCCATACGGTTTTCCCTGGTGTCGTTCAGTGATAATCCCATGCGGTTAAAATATTTATGGTATTCTCCCAGATGCCTTTTCTTCAGCTGCTCATAATCCGGATCTTCCAATACTTCCATACACTCTTTTTCCAGCTGTGGTGCATCTGCATTCCGTCCAAAATCTGTATTTCCTGTAAAATAGACAAATATGTCCTGTTCCCCTTCGATCAGGAGCTTACCATCACAGCATTTTATACTTCCCCCTGGTGCCACTGCCCTTACAGCCAGGGTAAACCGGATCCCTTTTCCGTCCTCATAAACAACCGGTTCCGGACAGTCATAGTATGGCGGTGCCACATAAGAGGGTGCCCGTCCGGAAAAGAGCACTGTATCTTCACAGTTTTTTATTTTCTCATATCTGATCTCACTTTCCAGTGAAATCCCAAGATGAAGTTTCTGTCCGGGGGCTGCCTGGAAATGGACTGCCAGCAGAGGATCTGCCATGCTCACAAACAGCTCCCTTTTATACCCTGCAGATGCCACTGTTTCCACCGCATGGTTCAAAGAGAGCTGGCGTACATATCCGCCGGGTGTCTGTCCGGACATCTGCAGATTCATATTCAGTCTGCCAGCCGGGAGGTAACTGTCCGTCCAGTCACCCAGGATATGTTTCCTGCAATAATCTTCTGCCTCCTGATGCTTCTGGTCCTTAAGCAGCTTTCGCAGATGCCCAAGGTCAGCATGACCGTTTTTATTCAGCTTTGAACTGCCGTCACCGGACCATAAAGTATCAAGATTCAGTTCAAGTGTTTCATTTTCCAGACGGCCATAGGACATCACTCCAAGAGTTCCGTTTCCGAGCGGCAGTGCCTCATTCCAGGCTTCTGCCGGTTTTTTGTAACTTAATATCCAACGATCCATTTTTATCCTCTTTATTCACAATTCAGAATTATAATTTTATTATTTTTTAAAGTAACTGTCCCATCCTGCATACTTTCCCTTATCAGTGGAACTTCACGTCTCATATGGAATTCATTTTCAGTCACAAGGGCATCAGGATTACATGCCGGACTGATAATTCCTCCCAGATCATCATAACTGATATTTTTGCGGAAGATATTATGAACAGCTTCCTCCATACAGAACATGATGCAGCCGCCCTCGTTTGACCGGCTGTAATTATACTCATATAAGGTACCATCTCCAGAATCTGCATCATATGCCATACCATCCTGGTTCAGTCTGGTATCTGTAACTTCATTGTAACAGAATCTGGCATTTTTACATTTCCATGGCCATATGGCAGCCGCTACCTTTCCCATTCTGTCTTCCGGATGTCGATACACAGAATCATTCATCTCTTTTGCACAGCTATCTGCAATATTGTGTTCTGTCAATGGCTCAAGGGAGTACATAGGAGTAATTGCATCTCCTCCTGCCTGACTCACATAACAATTGCGGATGATTATATTCTCATGTCCGTATTTCCTGAAAGTTTCTTCATCAAGCTCTACCCCGGAAAACTTCTGATGCTGATAAGTATATCCCACGGCAATTCCCCACCGGCTGACTCTCCACACAGTACAATTCTCTACAGTAACCCCGTCATATCTTGCGATCCCTGTTTTTTCTTCATTGTCCGGTGTTAAGGCAGTCATATAAATACCGCCATTGTTCATATGCTTGTTATAAACGTTTCCTGTAACATCATGAACCCATACATCCCGTATGGTGATATCATGAAGTGTCCCTCCGTTTTTCGCCACTACAGCAATACCGGTTCTGTCCATTTTGTGTGGTGCCGCATATTCTTCCATAGTTGTGTATGGAGATGAGTTTGTTATGATCAGATCATGAACCAAAATATATTCCACATCATAAAGAAGTAAGGCAGAGGATACCTCTCCTTTATATACATGAGATGGCGAGTCCAACGGTGCTCCATAATCCTGATACCATATTCCGGTGCCATTTGAATGAATGCACGGCATGGTACCTTCTCCATAAGCACCGATTTCAATTCTGTCAGATCTGGTTCCCCTGCCCTTTATATGCAGGTACTGGTTTTCAAAAACAGATCCTCTCTCCAGCAAAATACGATCACCTGGATTTAATTCCAGATTATTAATCCTGTCCAGGGATCCAAATGCTGTTTCCGGTGCTTCACCATTGTTGCAGTCATCTCCATTAGTGCTGCTTACGTAATATGTTTTGAATTTCCTGCTCATATTCCTTCTCCCGTATCCGTTTTTTTATTACTGTAGCTACTTCATCATAAGAAAAGCTGTCACCCTGATATCGGGTAAACAGTTCCCGATGCCCGTTCCAAAATGAAACCATATCTTTAGAAGTAATCGTTGAATAATTATAACTTCTTTTAATCAAGGGTTTCTCTGAAACAAAATCCAGTCGGAATCTTGTCAGCTCATACTGTATATATGCAGGCACTGAGAAATTGCTCAGACCATATACAGTAATTCCTTGTTCAAGAAGTTCTTTCCTTTTTTCGTTTTCCAATATGCGTCTGCGTTCTGCTGCTTCCAGACTGCCATCAGCAATCTGCCCCAGTTGTACGGCAAATTCAAGGCATGCCTGCACATATTTCATTTCTTCCTCATTCATAAAGCCATATTTATTTGTCATTATTCTGTAATCTCCCATTATCTGCCTGTTGAAGAGTCTGATTCTGCGAATCTCAGCTTTCTGTAATATTTATAAGAAATGCTGACTTGACAATATCAATGTTCTTCTTAAGCTTTCATAAAATAAAAATCCCTGACATCCGTTATAAGCCGAGTGCCAGGGATTTTAATGATCAGCCTTTAACTGCTCCGACCATAATACCTTTAGAGAAATATTTCTGCATAAATGGATATAATGCAAAAATTGGTAAGGAAGCCAGGACAGTTATTGTCATACGAATTCCTTTTGGAGAAATAGCCGCCATTGCCTGCGTCATATCAGCTCCACTTGATGCAGTCTTTAACTGTTCTGCCAGCTTTGTGCCTCATTGAGGTAATTATACAATAAGTACTGTAATGTTGTCAGTGATTCATTGGCACGGGTATAAATATGATTATCAAACCATGAGTTCCACTGTCCTACAGCGACAAAGACTACAACTGTTGCAATAATTGGTTTGCACAGCGGAAGTATAATTTTGAAAAAGCAGGTTATATATCCGGCTCCATCCAGGGAAGCAGATTCTTCCAGTGCCGGCGGAAGCTGTTCTATGTATGTTTTGATCAGTATCATATTGTAAGCGGAAATCATTGTAGGCAGAATATATACCCAGAAATTGTTTAACAATCCATATGATTTCATAACAATATAAGTCGCGATCATACCACCACTGATATACATGGTAAATACAACAAATCGATATAATATCTTTCTTGCCGGCATTTTATCTTTTGTAAAAAGATAGGCAAGGAATGAACAGCAGAATACGGATAATCCTGTTCCTACCACTGTTCTCAGCACGGACATCCCTAATGCCGGGAAGAAACCTTTTAACGTAAGAATTTCTTTATAGTTACTGAGTGTAAATCCGGCCGGAAGTATTACCGGAGGATTTACAGATGCCGCTGTTGTATCACTGAAAGAATAGCATAATACATACCAGAAAGGATAAATACAGATCAACGCAAGCAGTATCATCAGTAAAGTATCAAACACAAGAAATGCTTTTCTTGATGGAGAACTTTTAATTTTCATTTCGCCCATAATTTTCTCTCCTTTAGATAACTGCTCTACCTCTGATTTTTTTTGCAACCAGATTTGCCACCACAACTAAGGTGATACTTACAAGTGATTTCACAACACTGATGGCCACGCCATAAGAATAGTCCATATTCTGAAGACCTATTCTATAAGTATAAAGATCCAGAACTTCAATGTTTGTCGCTGTCAGTGAATTCTTAAACAGAAGATACTGCTCATATCCTGTATTTAAGAAGTTACCAATATTCAGGATAAACAATACAACAAAGGTTTCCATCATTGCAGGCAGTGTTACATGAAGAGCACACTGGAAATATCCTGCCCCGTCCACTCTCGCTGCCTCATACTGTTCCTGATCGATTCCTGAAATAGCTGCCATATAGATGATCGAGTTCCACCCCAGTGTCTTCCATTGCAACAGGAAAGACTGGAACCAGTATACTGCTTCATTTGAGCCCAGCAGGGAATTGGAGGCATCTCCAAGTCCCATTGCTGTTGCCAAACCTGTTACAATTCCATCAGAGGCAAATAATGCTGTAGCAAGAGAAAAGATAATAACCCAGCTGATGAAATTTGGGAGGGTTGTAAAGGTCTGTGTAAATTTCTTGATCGGACCATTCCTGAGTTCATTAAGCAGAATAGCCATAAACATAGGTAATGGTGTTAAACAGATATTGATGATTGCAAAAATGAATGTATTTTTTAATGATCTTAATACATTGTCATCTCTGAAAATAAGTTTAAAATAATCCAATCCTACAAAGTCACAGTTAAAAATACTTACCCCTGGTACATAATCAAAAAATGAGTAAATCCATCCAAATATCGGAACATAGCTAAACAAAAAGACTATTACAATAAATGGCATTGCATCCAAAGCAATTTGTAATCTTTTGGTGTCTTTGTCACCAATGCCTTTTTCCGGTTCATAAGCATGCTCCTTTCTCTTTATTTGCTTTCTAATTTGTCAATTGCACTCTTTGAAGTCTCCCATGCATTCTGCCACCATTCGACAGACTCTTCGACACCCGCATCCGCAAGCTGCTGTAATAATGCTTCCTTTGCAGATTTGAAAGCTTCATCTGATTCTGCCTGTACAAGACCTGGCAAAGCATTTTCAGTAATTTCAATACAGTTACTGTCTATACGAATGATGTTCTTTGGTGTTATCTCAAGACACATACGAATAGTTGGGTTAACCTCGCTGAGATCCATACTTGTGCCATCTTCAATACGATTCTTCAGAAGATCACTTGGTAAATCAATATTAAACTGTTTGCAGAGATCCTGTTCAGCTGTGGTAAGATTTGCTTTCATGACATCCTCATCATTCCAGAGATTTACAAGTCCACCATCAGATAATACATTGTTGTAATCCCAGCCAACAAGATTGTCTGTACCACTATCACTGATACCACTTGCTTTCCATTCGTCTACACGGCTGCTGTCGGTCTTCATACTCATTGTATCATCTGTCAAATGAGGTTTTCCATCATCACCCTTTTCCCAGCGTCCTTCAATACCAGATTCTGCACTTCTGGCAAACTCACTGCTCTGAAGATAGTCAAGCACCATGACTGCTCTTTCAATATTTGGGGAATGAGAAGATACAAACATATATTTCCCTGTCCATCCGGCTCTGTTTGGTTCATTAACCCAACCCAGTTTAGATGGTAACGCAATATATTCCTTGTCTGTTCCCTTGTTATTTGTATTATATGTTCCATAGAACCAGTTTACAGTTCCACCAAGATACTGACCTTTTGTATATTTTTCTGTAAGATCCTCACCCTGGGTGATGAAATTGTCCGGATCCAATAAACCTTCTCTGTAAAGTTTGTTATAAAATTCCACACCTGACCAGAATGGAGTTTTTACATCTTCATCTTTATCATAAATGTCCACTACTAAATCATTGGTTTTTGCATCCTGAACATACAGACCATCCTCAAGGTTTACATATCCTTCTCCCAGACATCCTTTAAAGAAGTAAGTATGAAGATCAGAATCATTATAGGCACTCATTGCATAGGTTTCTAATCCGTCCTCTGTTTTTGGATAGATTTCTTTCATCGCTTTTAATGCCTCAATATAATCATCATCATTGTTAATTTCCGGGCATCCAATCTGCTTATATAAATCCCAACGAACTACATACCCTGTCGGAACTACAGAACCATAATTTTTCTCAGCATTTTCAGAAACTACATGAGGAGTAACAAAATACTGTGTGTCTTTGTCATCACTCTTAAAATTCTGCATGATTGTATTTCTGTAATTCATATCATCTGAAAAGATATTTGGTGCAATATTTTTATAATCCAGCAGATTTACCGCATGTTTTCCTTTTAAGACACCCTCAATATTGCATCTGCAATTTGTACAATATCTGTGGTATTTCCACCGGACAGATCAAGGTTCAGGCTCTCCTGATCATATGGTTTTACCGTAATAGTACAGTTATATTTTTTCTCAACTTCCTTTATTACTTCAGTCGGCCAGGTTGTTGTAGAAGAATCAAACAACGATAATCCACCGATTGAAATATCTACTTTCTCTGACAAATCTACATCGTCAGCACTCTTAGCTGTAGTTTTGCTGGCCGATGCACTTTCGTCCTTACCGGAACCACATCCTCCAAGGCAAGATACAACCAGAGCAGTTGCACCTAAAACTGCTGTCATTTTTTTAATTTCATAACCTTTTACCCTCCTAGCTGTCATTGTTATATTAGACAGTTTTACATTTTATCTCCGTCATATTGCACACCCCTGATGTCTCCATTTTCGACTTTGATAATAATTTTAACCGGCCAGTTAAATGTTATTAAGAATTCTCTCTGCCTAAGATGTTATCATTTTACCATGGAAAAAAGATTGATTAAATGTTCTTTCTTACTTGATGCTTAACGGATTTTTCGTTTTTTCACATTTTGTTCACTATTTTTGACCTTTTTTATCATTCGGCATTATGCATCATAAAATAAATCAAATTCTTCATAGTTATCGTCACATTAAATATATTTTCTCTACTTTACCTGATAATCATTTTGCATTTTGCCGTTTTGGGAAAACTGACCTCAACAATAAAACCACATTTTTCATTTGACTCAACTGTCATTTTCCCCAAATCTCCATATAACAAATTCAGTCTTTTATAAACATTAGACATCCCAATATGATCAGATGCTTTTGAAGCTGTCTGCATTTTTATGTATATTTCTTCTAATTGTGTTTTTGTAAAAAATACTCCACTATTGATCACCTTCACATCTATAAAATCATCGCATTCAATAATTACATTTATGGTACGTATTTCCCCCGGCTGCTTCCATGTACAAAGCAATTTTCAATAAGCGGCTGCAAAATGAGTCGCGGAAACTCCAGATCATAACATTCTTTGGAACAGCTCAGATTGTATTCCATATCATGACTAAACCGTAACTGCATCATGGCTACATAATTTTCAAGAAATTCTATCTCATTTTCAATTTTCCAGGTAAGGCTGGGATTTCGAAGCATAGGAGTAATAATCTTTCCTAATGTGACCAGTGTATCTGCGACAATCTTGTTATTTGTCATCATGGCCATCCAGCGAATGGAATTAAGCGAATTTAACAAAAAATGAGGATTCATCTGATATTGAAGAGCAAGAAGCTCTTCCTCTGTCTTTTCCTTTTCCACCAATTTCAGTCTTTCAATGTAATCTTTAATACTTTGTGCTGTATAATACAATTCTTCATTTAGCTGATCAAGCTCCTCCCATCCAAGTTTTTGAGGCTTATCTATCTCAAATTCCTGGCGCCTGACATGATGCATGTTTCTCATCAACAGTTCAATTGGTCTGGTATATTTTCTGCTCCATACAATCGACACAAACGCGGTAGACAGTATTGCAGCTAAGCACATAAGCACCCCAAAATTTCGGATATCTTTCGCATCCTTCATATATTCCTGCTTTGGTATCATATCGCATAATTTCCAGTCATAAATATCAAGAGCATATTCAATATTTTGCGTATCGTTTCCTGTTTCAAGTTGCTCTCCCAGCAAATCTTCCCCCACATTCGATATTATCTGATTATTTCCATCTACTAAAACTGCTGTACTATCGTCAAAGGCTACTGATCTATATGTACTTTGAAGATACTTTCACTAACAGCAACAATAAGATACCCATCCTTTTCCAGTTCACTGTTCTCACCTAATGCTTTGATACCTATGAGTGAAGCATTTTGAGTCATTAATCTCAGCGGACTGTCATTATTCAGATTCAATTCCCAGCTAGGGAGCCATGTTGTATAGGGGTACACATCTTTGCTTTGCCTGAGTATCTTCAGCAATTTTCCAGATATCTGAGTATTACCGGTCCTGTTTTCCGAAACGCAGACGATACAATCCCCCATCCATCCCCACGCAAGAATCCAAGTGCAGAAAGTTCCCTGTTTACAGCCATTTCATCAATAAAACTATCTGTTATTTTTACTTTTAATTCACTACTTTCAACATCCGTTTCCGGATAATCATTTTTATAATCCCATATCAGATCATTCGTTACATATTTATCCAAACATAGTTCTGCATTTTCCAAAACATTTTTCAGGTTTTTTTCTGCCTGTTCAAATGTCATTAGTACTACCTTTTCATTACCTGTTTCTATTTTTTTTTACAAAATAATGATATGTAATACAGAATAAAATACTTAATATCACAATAAAACTTCCTAATATTGAGATAAGTACCTTCTGTCTCCAGTCCATTCTTTTCACTGATTTGTTTTTCTCCATCTGCCGGTGATTCTCCTGTCTTCTTTTTAAAGTACCGTGAGAAATATTCTAAATTTTGAAACCCATGTTTTTGAGCAATCACAACTATCTTCTCATCACTGCTCTTTAAATCCTTCATTGCTTTTTCCAACCGGATTTCATTTAGATATTCGATATAATTTTTCCCTGTCTGTTGTTTAAACAAATACGAAAAATAGCTTCCGGATAGCCCTATTATCCTTGAAATATCTTTCAGGCTAAGATTTTCCTGATAATGTTCCTCCATATAAGATATTGATTTCTGAATCAATGCTTTTCCGCTATTATCATCATAGTCTATACTAAATTGCTGTACATATGCACGATCAAACCAGTCCTTCAGACTTTCTGATTCCTTCCTATTACAATATGTGATCACAAAGCGAACCCCCAGAAAGTCCTCAATGGAACTGTTAATCCTTTTTATTCGCTCATCTATATTTCGTTCTTCATGTTCATAGAATATAATAAATTCTTTTTCTTTTAACGGAATCAGCAATTTATTTGGCAGCTGACGTCTTACAAGTTCATATATAAACTCCATTGCCAATGCATTAATCTTTGTCTGATCTTCATCTTTTAGGCTAAACAACAGCATATGCTCCATATCATCCGCTTTTTCCCATGTACAGTTTACGATTTTCCCTAATAAAAACTTTGAAATATGTATCTCTAATTTGTCAGAACTACTTCCTGTTTCCTCTGTTTTTCTTCCTATTCTGATCAGATATTCCTGCACATTCTGCAATGCATCACACACCTCATCAATACTGATGCTTGCCTTCAAAACATAAGCATTAATATTATACGGAATCAATTGTCTCAAAATTTCAAAGTCATTCATGCATGATACTACAACAATAGCGCAGTCTTTATCAATCTCCCTTACCTTTTTAACAAGTTCCAGACCATCCATCCCTTCCATACGAAGATCCGTTATCAAAACATCCGGATGAATCGACTCAAACAATTGAAATGCCTCTATTCCATTTTCAGCCAATGCAGATAATTCCATCTGATATTCACTCCATGGTATAGAGTTCTGTAATCCCAGGCGCACTAATAATTCATCTTCTGCAAATAATACTTTATACATTTCCTTCCCCTATCAAAACATTATAATTTTCAATTCTTGACTTTAAACACGAAAGGACCAGAAACAAAACTGTATCTGGTCCTTTCGTTCTTCTTTAATATACGCCAACAAATGATATTGCCGGAGCAACTCTTGCATCATCAATATGAATAATAAGATTTTTTGTTTCCATTTCCTGTAAATCTATTATTTTTTTATAACCAATGGTTGTTCCCTTATAGCATTCCTGCATAATTCCGTCATTCTCATAGCTTACAGAAAAAGACTCTACTCTTTGACTAAGCGGAATAGCTTCTTTTATAACCAGATATGATACTTTTCTTGGTCTGTCCCACTTTATATTGATAGTGAGTTCTTTATTGCCATCTTCATTTACAAAATACGAATCATAATCATCCGTCCTCAATGCTTCTCCATTATTTTTTTCGGTATTTGAAGCCGGGAATATAGATATTTCCGCATCCTGTAAAAGATTATGTTTAAAAGTATTCTCAATAAACTCGCCTAACTGTTTCAGATTTGCTGCATCTGTTTCATGGATACGGCCATTTTTCATCGGAGGAAGATTTAATAATAATGTGGTATTTCCCCCTACAGATTTTAAGTAAATGTCTTTCAGGTTTTCAAATGAACGGACCTGGTCATCTTCTTCCTCATGATAGAACCAGCCTGGACGGATTGAAACATCAGTCTCTGCCGGATACCATGCAAGCTCTTTTTCATTTGCAAGACGCTCCCTGCTTCCAAGGTCTGTCTGGGTCTCGTCCAGCGGTCTGTTCCGGAATTCCTCATTATCTTCCTGCTGACTTAACGCTGCTGTGATCGCCGGATCAGTCATGTCCTTTGCAACAACGCTCCATTCACTCGGCCTTACTTCCCCGGCTTCGTTTCCGCACCATCTGATGTCCGGTCCTGAAATAGAGATCACTGCATTCGGCTGCAGTTCACGCATCACTTTATAATATCTCTGCCAGTCGTATTTCTGGACCTTTCCATTTGGTCCTTCTCCGCATGCACCGTCCAGCCAAATCACAAAGATATCACCATATTCTGTCAGCAGCTCTGTCAGCTGGTTCAGATAATAATCGTCATACTCTTTCCCTTTTCCGTAACTGCTGTTGTTTCTGTCCCAGGGTGAAAGATAAACACCGAATTTAAGGCCAAACTCCCGGCATGCTTCAGCTGTTTCTCTGACAATATCCCTTTTCCGTTTTTATACGGGGAATTTTTGATACTATGCTCTGTATATTTGGATGGCCACAGACAAAATCCATCATGATGTTTGCATGTGAGGATCAGGCCCTTCATCCCTCCCTCTGCTGCTGTTTTTGCCCACTGGCGTGCATCCAGCTCTGTCGGGTTAAAAATAGATTCCGGTTCTGTTCCGTCTCCCCATTCACTTCCTGTAAAAGTATTTACAGTGAAATGAATGAAACAGAAAAACTCCATGTTTTCATATGCGATCTGTCTTGCTGACGGTACAACCTGAATCAAACGTTTATCTTCTTCAAAACCTGTATAAAGCATAATCCTTCTCCTTTTCCACAAAATCCTATCAATATGTCTATCTATTTCAGAACATATATTATTTTATCATCATTTTAATCTCAAAGTCAAATTCTTCTGCATCCAGACGATACTGCTCTGACAATTCCGGTCCACAGCTGTTAGAACCGATTCCGTTCTGTGCATAATCCAGACATACAACAGTACTTCCACACGGCTGAAGCTCGTAGCTGTGTTTTTTTGTTGTCAGTTCTTCCTGTGTATATGGTGATGCATTAAAGGAGAATGTCTTTTCTCCTGCTGCTGCAAAAGTAAGATCCGTTCCTTTGAGGATCAGATAATCACAGTCTGTATGGCTTCCGTTTTCCTGTGGACGCAGATAATCTTCATGCATCTCATGAATTTCCGCACAATGTCTTCCATGATGACCTGATCTCTTTTTATCTACATAGCTTTCATCCGGTCCGATTCCATAGTATTCCGCATTGTCAAATTCTTTATTAAGAAACAGCCGGATTCCAAACCTTGGGAGCATCGGGAATTCCATATCCCTCTTTACATTCATTTTTACACGGATTGCACCGTCCGGAGTTATGATCCACTCTGCATTCACGTCCAGAATTCTCTGTACAGTAGGTGCTGAGACACTCATAGTTCCTGTAATATGTACCTGTCCGTTTTCAATGTTGCAGAAAGTCTCATATGCCTTGCATAGCTCTGGTCATAATGCGCATTCATCCATTCCAGTTTGATCTTACGGTCATTGTCTGTCGGAGCTCTCCAGATGTTCAGTTCCATTGGTCGATCCAGGATTTCTTTTCCATTTACAGTCAGTCTTTCAAACAGTCCTGTCAGGCGGTTAAATACATATGTAATTTTCTGTCCTGCATGGATTGTAAAGGATTTATCATTTTCTTCCACTGTAAGGATATCATCTGTTTCAGATTCTGAAAGAAGTTCTGCTGCTTTCTGATTTCTTCCATCTGCATTCGTTAAGAGAATCTCATCAAATCCCAGTAACGCATCCGGCTGCATAAGCTGTGTGCCATTTTTCAGATAATAGAATACTCTCAGATAACATTTTCCCTTGTCCGGTACAGAAACAGGAAGTTTGATCTTCCCTTCACCATGAGCCGGGATACTCTCATCCAGGTTTATACGAGCCACATATTTAGCATCTCCATCAACGCTCATTTCATATATTAAATAAATGTAATCTTTTAAATCTACATAGTTCATATAATTATGAAGTACAGCATCACCTGTTTCCTGGTTATAATGAAGTACTCTTGCAGGTCTGTATATGTTCTTATATTCTTTCAGCCGACATGTGGCTTTCTGTCCGGATATACCAGTCCGTCCATGCAGAAGTTTCCATCATGGATCTCTTCCCCGTGATCGCCGCCATAATAGTAAATTCCTTTTCCATTTTCGGCTTTTCCCTTATAAATCGCATGGTCACACCACTCCCAGACAAATCCACCGCAAAGTGCATCATATTTCTGGATAAAATGGAAATAGTCCTCCAAATCTCCAGGGCCATTTCCCATAGCATGGCAGTACTCTACCAAAAGGAGTGGTTTTTCCGGATTCTTTTCCATATATTCTTCAATTTCTGAAAATGCCGGGTACATTCTTCCGACTACATCAATATTGGAATAATCATATTCCCTGTCTGTGCTCTGATAAAAAGCACTTTCATATGTAGTGAGTCTGGTAGGGTCAAATTCTTTTGTCCACTTTAAGGCTTCTTCAAAGGTACATCCGTATCCGCATTCATTTCCCATGGACCACATCACAATACATGGGCGGTTCTTCTCACGGTATACACAGAGCTTTGTACGATCCATGGTAGCCGGGATAAAATCCGGATTATTGGAGATGCGTTTATTCCAATGTTCTACTACATTATCCCATTCCTGGTTCTTCAGATACTGGCTCTGGGTACCATGGCTTTCGTTATCCGCCTCTGCAATCACAAAGAGTCCATATTCATCACACAGCTGATAGAAATACGGTGCATTCGGATAATGGCTGCTTCGTACTGCGTTAAAATTATTAGCTTTCATCATCTTCAGGTCAAGGTCTGCCTGTTCAATACTGATCACAGCTCCTGTCACCGGATCGGAATCATGACGTTGACACCATTGAACTCACTTTTACCCCGTTGATATAGATTACGCTTCCATCACGTTTACTTCACGAAGA
>ENA-OQDE01000589-OQDE01000589.1-human-gut-metagenome-genome-assembly--contig:-NODE-589-length-20084-cov-4.061983_pt1 | contig 20084 bp, 20 predicted proteins | sample MGYA00242768_ERZ504595 | MGnify/ENA primary metagenome ERZ504595 (study PRJEB26092, sample SAMD00036307) | human gut metagenome | host: Homo sapiens | study: EMG produced TPA metagenomics assembly of... | reverse complement strand
TCCAGAGAAATTTTCCGAGAAATCATTGGAATTACAGATGAAGTAAATAAGATGGAAATCAATGAAGGTAAAATGTATCTGAAGTTCTTGCTGCAGTAAGTGAAGGAAGTAATGAGATCGGTATCGTTTATGCTACAGATGCAGCTTCCGTTGCAGATAAAGTAGACGTTATCGCAGAAGCTCCGGCAGATGCACTGAAGACACCTGTTCGCTATCCGGTAGGCCTTATCGAAGACAAAGAGGCATCTGAAGATGATACAGCAGCTGCAGAAGCATTCCTTGAGTACATCAAATCTGACGACGCTATGAAAGTATTCGAGAAATACGGATTCACAGCATACAAAGCAGATGATGCTTCCGAAACAGATGATAAAGCTGCAGAAGCAACAGAAGAAGCAGATGACACAGAAACAAATGCTGAGACAGAGACAACAGAGGAAGCTAAATAAGAATGAGTGAATTTCTGGTAGAAATAAACTGGAGTCCTTTATGGATTTCACTGAAAACAGGTTTCGCGGCTACTGTGATCGCGTTCTTTCTGGGGATATTCTTTGCGAGACTGGTAATGAAGATGAAACCTGTTTCCAGAGGCATACTGGATGGTATTCTGACCATGCCTCTGGTACTTCCCCCGACAGTGGCCGGTTTCATTCTGCTTCTGCTGTTCAGTCTGAGACGTCCGTTCGGGGCATTTCTGCTGGATAATTTTGACATTAAGATCGTACAGACCTGGAAGGGCTGCGTGATCGCAGCATCTGTAATTGCGTTTCCGCTGATGTATCGAAATGCACGCGCTGCATTTGAACAGGTGGATGTGAATCTGATCGCAGCAGGCAAGACACTTGGCATGAGTGACAGAAGAATCTTCTGGACAGTTGTTATGCCGACAGCAGGACCCGGAATCGCATCCGGTACAGTCCTTGCCTTTGCCAGAGCAATCGGAGAATACGGTGCTACATCCATGCTCGCAGGAAACATTCTTGGCAAGACCAGAACCGTTTCCGTTGCCATTGCTTCGGAGACTGCGGCAGGAAATTATGGCATGGCCGGTTTCTGGGTAGTTGTGATCTTGATCATTTCATTTGTGATCGTTGCGGCGATCAATATCGTTTCCGGTAAGGGAATGAAGATGGGCAGGTGGATGTAATGGCAGTCAGTGTGGATATTGAGAAGAAACTTCATGGCTTCACTCTGAAAGTAAAGCTGGAGAGTGATGGTTCTCCAATGGGGATCCTTGGAGCATCCGGAAGCGGAAAAAGTATGACTCTGCGCTGTATTGCAGGAATCCAGACACCGGACTCAGGAAGAATTGTTGTAAATGATAAAGTTCTTTTTGATTCAGAAAAGAAAATCAATCTTAAACCGCAGGAGAGGAAGGTCGGCTATCTTTTTCAGAACTATGCACTTTTTCCTACCATGACTGTAGAGAAGAATATCGCATGCGGATACAGAGGGGATAAGAAACATCTTAAGGCAAAAGTGGCAGATTACATAGAGCGCTATCAGCTTAACGGGCTGGAAAAACGTTATCCGGGACAGCTTTCCGGAGGTCAGCAGCAGCGTGTCGCACTGGCACGAATGATGATCGGAGAACCGGAAGCATCCTTCTGGATGAACCGTTCTCAGCACTGGATGGATATCTGAAAGATATCATGCAGCGTGATATGCAGAACTTCTTAATGAGTACACAGGTGATATGATTTTGGTCACTCACAGCCGTGATGAGGCTTACAAGTTCTGCGGACATCTGACAATTCTGGACAGCGGTCAGGCACTTACTACAGGAGAAACCAAGAAACTTTTTGAACGACCCGGTATTCTGCAGGCAGCCAGACTGACAGGGTGTAAAAATTTCTCAACTGTACAGAAAATGGGAAAACACAGTATTTATGCAGTGGACTGGGATCTGATGCTGCAGACCAAAGATGTGGTGCCGGATGATGTTACGCATGTGGGAATCCGCGGTCACTGGATGAAAGGTGCATTTGAAGGCGGAGAGAACCACATGGAAGTGGAAGTTATGGAATATATTGAAACGACCTTTGAACATCAGTATTTACTGAAGAACAAGAAAGGCGGAGACTGTCAGCCGGTCTGGTGGATGTGCCCCAAAGGAAATTTTGAGGAAGATCCGCATGCAAAAGTTCCGAAATATATTTATTTTCCGGAAGAGCATCTGATGCTGCTGAAAGAAGCGAAATAGAATATATAAGAAATAATAAAAAGCGTTGTATTTTCAACAGAGATTTCTGGTGAAGATATAACGCTTTTTTAACCGAATCAAGTAAGTCCCTGCGGAGCAGTTATTCGGTGTAGAATCGCGTAGCCACGTAGCTGTAAGAGTCTGCCGGTTTGATCACGCAGATGGATGTTATCAAATTGTCTGAGAAATCTATGACGGATGATTCTTAGAATATTTTATGTAGTCCACAACCATCATCGCCAGTTTAAATGTCAGTGCATCTTCAAACGCGCGGATATCCAGTCCGAATTTTCTCTGGAGTTTTTCGAAACGGTACACTAGAGTATTTCTGTGTACATAAAGCTGTCTGGAGGTCTCGGAGAGATTCAGGTTATTTTCAAAGAAGGTACGGATGGTGATCAGGGTTTCTTCGTCAATAGAATCCAGAGTTTCCTCTTTGAAGATCTCGTCGATAAACATTTCACATATGGAAACAGGAAGCTGGTAGATCAGTCTGCCGATTCCAAGCTGGTTATATCCGAATACATTTTTATCTGCGTAGAAAATCTTGCCTACTTCAAGGGCTGTATGTGCTTCCTTGTATGCGTCTGGAAGCCTGGAAATATCCTCTGCCAGATTACTGTAGGCAACCCATGCGGAAGTCATTGCTTCTGTATTTAACATATCTACAAGCATATATGCAATTGATTCCAGATCCTCATAAGTTTCTGTAGACTGTAATTCTCTGATGATGATAATCCCTGTATCATCAATAGCTGTGATGAAATCTCTGGTACGGGCAGAGAAAATATTCCGGATCGTAGCGAGAGCGTTCTCATCCTTAGTCTGTTTGGTTTCCACAAGAAATACGGCACGCTGAACAGAAGTTGCAATGTGCAGTTTCTTGGCGCGGTTAAAGGCATCTACATCGGAATAACTACCAAGGAGAAGATTCTGCATAAAGGTATTCTTGTCGCTTTTCTCTGCATAGGCAGCCAGGAGACTCTGTACCTGGCATACGGCCAGCTCTCCGATGGTAGCAGTACTTTCTGCTTTTCCCCATACGATCAGAATATAGGAGATGGAATGGTTCTCCATGATCTTATACAGGCAGCAGCTTGTATTGGAAACACACAGGGCACTGCTTTGGCGAAATTCTTCCAGTTTTGATTCTGCAGGAAGTTTTTTATCGCAGGTAGAGAGAAAGATATGGTTATCAGAATCCAGCAGACAGAAATCAAGCTGGCTGATATTCTTCCAGTCTGTCAGGCATTTCTGTAAAATCTGTTGTATTTTCATTAGGTCAATCCTTTCTTTTGGGGTATGAGTCAGCTTATAGCAATCCTTGCAAATTGTCTGATTGAAGTAATCAGGCAGCCAATTCTATATTATAACATAAAAACCCGGGGAAAACTCCCCGGGTTTATTAAAGATTCCTGAAAATTAGTTGCAGATTGTAAGTTCTGTTTCTTTATCAAAGAAATGAGATTTTTCCATATCGAATGCGAATTTGATCGGATCACCGGTCTTAGCTGTTGTACGAGGATCAACTCGTGCTGTAACCTGAGTTCCGTTTACGTCGAAGTATAAGAATACTTCAGCTCCGAGAAGCTCGTAAACTTTAACTACGGATGTCATCGGTGCGCTTGGAGAAGCTTCGATGAACATCTGGGAATCATGGATATCTTCCGGACGGATACCGAGAACAACTGTTTTACCTACATAGCCGCCATCTTTAAGAGCTTTTGCTTTAGCAGCCGGGATAGCCAGTTCATGATCGCCAACTTTAGCGATAAGGTTGCCGCCTTTTTCGGAGATAACAGCGTCAAGGAAGTTCATCTGCGGAGATCCCATGAATCCTGCAACGAATAAGTTGCCTGGTTTCTGATACAGGTTCTGTGGTGTATCTACCTGCTGAACAACACCGTCTTTCATAACAACGATTCTGGTACCAAGAGTCATAGCCTCTGTCTGGTCATGTGTTACATAGATGATTGTAGCACCCAATCTCTGATGGATCTTGGAAATCTCGATACGCATCTGTACACGAAGTTTAGCATCCAGGTTGGAAAGAGGCTCATCCATAAGGAATACCTTAGGATTACGTACGATAGCACGTCCCATAGCAACACGCTGTCTCTGACCACCGGAAAGAGCCTTCGGTTTACGATCAAGAAGTTTCTCAAGGTCAAGGATTCTTGCAGCTTCACGAACTGCTTTATCAATCTGATCTTTCGGAACTTTACGAAGTTTAAGTCCGAATGCCATGTTATCATATACTGTCATATGAGGATACAGAGCGTAATTCTGGAATACCATTGCGATATCACGGTCTTTAGGCTCTACATCGTTCATAACTTTGTCACCGATTTTTAATGTACCGCCGGAAATTTCTTCCAGACCGGCAACCATACGAAGTGTAGTAGATTTACCACATCCTGAAGGTCCTACGAAAATGATGAATTCTTTATCTTCGATTTCCAGATTGAAATCTTTAACTGCCTGGAAACCATTTGGGTAAGTTTTGTTAATGTGCTGTAATGATAAGCTTGCCATGATTATTATTCCTCCAAAATTATTTCATAGTGTTTTTGCTGATTGATTACTCGTTTTTTCATCTGTAGACAGTATAGCGAAAAGGAGGGGGGATGGCTAGGGAAGAATCGTACAAAGATTTTTTTTGTTTCTTGTCATTCTGACGAAAAGCCGGAATCAGTATTCGGGGATTCCGTCAAACTGTCAAAAGACATGAGAAAAACGCAGGACAAAATGACGAAATTCTGTCTGCGTTTCTCAAAATTGGAGTTAAAATATGGTTCTTTTTACTACCTGTTAATCAAAATATATATAAGATTATGGTTTGGCTGAATCAAGTCAAAAATCTCTGACAATATGAAGGAACGGATGAGAAGACACGAATATCGGGCCAAAATTACAGGGGGATCAGAGCAAGCAAATCATCAGGAAGCATTTTGCGCAAATTCTGTGTTGACCAGTTCTGCATACGGTGTACGTTCTTTCAGTTCACCTGCATCTTCCAGGATATCCTGCAGCAGTTCAAAACCATCCTGCCCGAACACCAGATTTTCTTTCCAGGTATCCTGATCGTAATAACGTTTTACAATGGCTGTGATGGTATCCAGATCTGTTTCAGGGAACTGTGGCTCGATTACTTCTGCAATCTCCTCTGGAGTATGGCTCTGAACGTAGTCCATACCTTTCTGCAGAGCATCAGTGAATTTCTGCATGATATCAGGATTTTTTTTCATATAGCTGGTTTTGGCACTGTAGGAGGTATAAGGCACATAGCCGGAGTCAACACCAAGGGATGCCACGACATACCCAGCGCCCTGCTTTTCAAGGGCAGTAGCAGACGGCTCAAATTCTACAGTGAAATCTGCCGAATCATCTCCTGTAAAAGCAGCCGCAGTAGCGCCGAAGTCAATGCTCTGGTCAATAGACAGATCTTTCTGAGGGTCAAGGCTATTCTGCTTCAGAATATATTCAAATACCATTTCCGGCATGCCACCTTTGCGTCCGCCCAAAACTTCCTGCCTTTCAGATCTTCCCATTTAAAATCCGGCATTTCTTCTCTTGCCACAAGGAAATTTCCGGCCCGTTGGGTAAGCTGTGCAAAGTTTACAACAGGATCAGTAGCTCCTTCCTGATAGGCATAGATAGATGCTTCTGCTCCCATAAATCCGATATCCGCCTCGCCGGATATGACGGCAGTCATAGTTTTATCTGCCCAAAGCCAGTTATAAGCGTCATATCAAGCCCCTCATCTTTAAAATATCCTTTTTCAATTGCCACATACTGCGGAGCATAGAAAATAGAATGTGCTACCTCATTCAAAGTGATTTTTGTAAGCATCTTATCATCTGTGCTGTCTTTTTTCTCTGCAAATGCTGTCGCAGGAAGTGCAGTTACAGCAAGCACAACAGCAGCTGCCAGCGCGATTCTTTTTTATTTTTCATGCAGATACTCCTTTAAGAGATTTCTGTTCTTAGAATATGCTGCAAATCTCAAATGGTGTATGCGCTAACTGTTGTCATGCATAGAAATATGTGTTAAAATAACCACCGAAACTGGTTCGAAACCCTCCCAGTATAAAAAACTAGGCAAAGTAAAAAATATTGCGGTCGTTTATGAGTTGTCATAAGCGGTCTGTTTGCTGATGCTTTTGTTTATTGAGGGATAAACAAAAGTATTTTTTTGCTTTGACAGAAAGGAATTAAGTCAACTACCCATCACCTAAAGGTAATGGGCTTGTAACTGCCCAGTCGTAGTAACGGCTTACGCCTCCGACCTTTTATCCCCAATAGGTATTGCTACCTAAAGTGGCGCTACATCATAGGGTGGTTGACAGCACCCTTTACAGACAAGATATACTCATCTGTAACTGTATCAGGTACTAAACTTCCCATGCTATACAGCAAACATTCTTTTACGGGTAAGATTTTACGCAATACGCGAGTTTTGTATTGCAACCTCATATCTTGTCAATGCACAAAAGAGTGTCTTTGATGAGCAGCACATCTAACGGTTTTCTCTTTAAAAACTGCTACGGTTATTGTAGCATATTGGGTAACAATTTACAAGGCTCCTCCCACCGCCTAAAGGCAGTGGGTTTCTGCCTATGACAAAGGAAAGGATTTATTTATGCAAAAAAGAAAAGTAATTATTGATTGTGATCCGGGGATTGATGACAGTCTTGCGATTATGCTTGCACTGAAATCACCGGAGATCGAAGTAATCGGAATCACCATTGTGTGTGGAAATTCACCGGTGGAGATGGGCTTTGGAAATGCAAAGAAAATTCTGAAGCAGATGAATCGTCTGGATGTTCCCGTATACATTGGGGAAAGCACTCCCTTAAGGCGGGATTACGTGAATGCTCTGGATACTCACGGAGAAGACGGACTTGGCGAAAGCTTTCTGCCGGAAGTAATCGGTTATCAGCAGCAGATCAGTGCTGTGGATTTTCTTGCTGATGTATTGAAAAAAGAGAAAGTATCCATAATCGAACTGGCACCTATGACCAATCTTGCCAGACTGATCCAGAAGGATAAAGAAGCATTTTCCTGTATTGAGGAAATTGTTTCCATGGGCGGCAGCTTTAAAGTCATGGAAACTGTTCACCTGTTGCAGAATACAATTACTGGTGTGACCCGGACGGGGCTTCCCTGGTGTATGAGACACTCCATCAGAATGGTCAGAAAATCCATATGGTCGGGCTGGATGTGACGAGAAAGATTGTGCTCACGCCTGATCTGCTGGAGTATATGTGCCGTCTGAACAAAGAAACAGGAGAATTTGTAAAGAAGATTACGAAATTCTATTTTGATTTCCACTGGGAATGGGAGCATATCATTGGCTGTGTAATCAATGATCCCCTGGCAGTGGCATATTTTATCAATCCGGAACTCTGCAAAGGTTTTGATTCCTATGTACAGATTGAAACAGAGGGGATTTCTCTTGGACAGTCTGTTGTGGATTCTATGAATTTCTATCGGAAAGCATCAAATGCAAGGGTGCTGACTGAGGTAGATGTGTATGGATTCTTTCAGATGTTTCTTTCAAGGATCCTTGATCAGAAACCGGAAGAACTGGATATTTTACAAGATTTAATACGAGGAGATTTAAAATGAAAACTGAAAAAATAAGTGTACAGAAAATCTGTATGATCGCTTTTGCTATCTGCATTAATTTTGTGGGAGGACAGATTGCTTTATTTCTGAAGCTTCCTATTTATCTGGACAGTATTGGAACAGTATTTGTGGCTGCTGTCCTGGGACCCTTTTATGGAATGCTGCCCAATCTGCTCAGCGGCCTGCTGATGGGAATGACTGTAGATATTTATTCCCTGTATTACGCTCCGGTAGGAATTCTTCTTGGTTTGTGACAGGTCTTGTGTACAGAAAATTCCAGCCGAAAAAGTGGCAGATATTTCCGGCTGCTCTTGTGATCACACTCCCATCTACATAATCAGTTCCTGTATTACGGCGTTTTTATTTGGAGGAATCACTTCCTCCGGATCCACTGTTCTTGTGCAGCTTCTGGCAAAAACACCTCTTGGAATGGTAGGGAGCTGTTTTGTGGTTCAGTTTATCACGGACTACATTGACAGGGTTCTGTGTATTGCAGTAGCAGCAGTTCTTATTACAGCGCTGCGTAAAAGCATGAAGGAGAATTTTGCCTGATGAAAGTTCTGATCACAGGCACAGCATCCGGAATTGGGAAAGGCTGTGCAGAATTTTTCTGAAAGAAAATCATGAAGTCTATGGATTTGATAAAAATCTATCCACGATCCAACATCCGAAATATACTCATTTCTGTCTGGATACCAGAGACAAAGGCTCTTATCCGGAAATCGGACCGGTAGATATTCTGATCAATAACGCAGGGGTTCAGAATGGAGATGATATTGATGTAAATCTGAAGGGAACGATTTCTGTTACAGAACATTACGGCATTCATCCCAATATTTATTCTGTTATTATGATCGGATCAGCAAGCGGGCATACAGGTTCTGAATTTCCGGAGTATGCAGCAAGTAAAGGAGGAGTCCTTGCCTATACGAAAAATGTGGCCATGAGGATAGCTCCGTATCAGGCCACATGCAACAGTCTGGATTTCGGCGGGGTTATGACTGAGCTGAACCGACCGGTGATGGAGGATGAAAAGCTCTGGGATCAGATCATGGAACTCACACCTCTGAAACGGTGGATGTCTGTGGAAGAGGCAGCAGAGTGGATTTACTTTATGGCGGTAAAAAACCGTTTCTGTACAGGCCAGAACATTCTCATTGACGGTCTGGAGGCCGGAAACTGTAATTTTATTTGGCCATAGAGTGGGGCTGAAAAAACGTGTTCTGAAAAATTATCTAAAAAATCATTCCTAGAATCTGCTGTTATTTTGTGCCTGAATATGATAAAATGGGAAAATAGTGATAAAGATATTTCAAAGATAAAGAAAGTATTTAACTGGAGGCGCAAAAATATGGATATCAAAGAACAGATTCATGGATTAACAGAGGAGATGCTTACCAATCTGGGAAGACTGGTTGCCATTGATTCTCAGCTTGGCACTCCCGCAGAGGGGAAACCTTTTGGAGAAGGACCTGCCAAAGCATTAGAGGAAGGTCTTAAGATTGCACAGGAGCTTGGATTTAAGACAGTCAATCTGGACAATTACTGTGGATATGCAGAAATGGGTGAGGGCGATGAGATTGTTGGTATTGCCGGACATCTGGATATCGTACCTGTAGGCGGCGACTGGAGTTATGATCCGTTTAAACTGACACGTGAGGGTGATTATGTTTACGGTCGTGGAACAACAGATGATAAGGGACCTGTTCTGGAAGCTCTTTATGCAATGAAGCTTCTTCGCGATTCAGGTGTGAAGCTGAACAAGAGAGTACGTCTCATTATGGGATGTAATGAGGAAACAGGTTCCAAATGTATGGAACATTATAATGAAGTGGCAGAAGAATTATCCTGTGGCTTTACCCCGGATGCCAGCTTCCCGTGTATTCATGGAGAAAAGGGACTTCTGCAGATGATGGCTTATTCCAAGAACACGAAAATCATCTCTGCAGATGGAGGTTTTGTTTTTAACGCAGTATGCGATTCCTCCACAATAGTTGTTCCTGCCGAAGAAGGACTGAAGGAGAGACTGGAAGCTGTACTTGCAGAGACAAAGCTTCAGGAATATAAGGTAACAGAGGAAAGTGGACAGATCAGTATTTATGCAAAGGGAGTTCCGGCACATGCCAGCACACCGACTCTTGGTGTCAATGCAATAGGTGTTACTTTTGAATGTCTCGAGAAAGCAGGATTTAAGGACGATTTTGTGGAATTCTATAATACACATATCGGCACATCCTGCGATGGTAAGGGCATTGGACTGAAATTTGCAGATGAGTATGGCGAACTTACTCTTTGTAACGGTATGATCAAAACAGAGAATGATGTGATCTCCTGTACAATTGATATCAGAGTACCTGTAACACTGAAATCAGATGAAGTCCGCAGGATGTGTGAGGGCAGACTTGAGGATGAGAATGGACGTATAGAGATTCTGGGAATTGGTGATGCCTTATTCTTCCCAAGAGAATCCCCACTGGTAAATGCTTTATACAAAGCTTACACAGATGTAACAGGCGATACAGAGAACAAGCCGATGGTGATCGGTGGTGGAACTTATGCAAAGTCTCTTAAGAATATCATTGCATTTGGACCTGAGAAACCGGGAATTGATTATCGTATCCACAGTGCAGATGAATTTATTCTCGTATCTGGCATGGAAGAGGCAGTTCTGGTTTATATGGAAGCAATTAAGAATCTTCTGGCAATCTAATATATAAAAAATAAGTACAATAATTTTAGAGGAGCTGGAGTAATCCGGCTTCTCTTTTGAAACATAAAAGATATTTTCCTAAAATTCTTTACAAAGTATTTCATTTAAAGTAAAATTAATAAAGTCTGGTATATGAGCGATGCTTTGATTTCATAACTCCTTTATTTGTTTTTGTGTATGATATAGAAAACTTTACTCTTAAACAGAATAGTATTAAGAACAGGGTAATCTATAAAAATTTTATCAGTATAATGGAGATGATTTTATGAATAGAAAGCGTGATTTAAAACTCAGTCTTAAAATTTCTCTGACATTAGGCAGTATTATTTTTCTCAGCATATTTATATATCTGATCATTTATATTCATAATTCTCAGAAATATGAAAACGAAGTTATGGGCAAGGAAAATATTGCCATGTTGCATTCGATTGATTCTTCATTGACAACAGTTTTTGAAAATGCAAATAATTATTCTAAATTAATTCTGGCTGACCGTGTTGTACAGGAGCAAATGAAGACGGGAAATATAGTGTCTGATTTTGAAAGACAACAGCTTTTGATTAGTCAGATTTATTCTATTACTCAATTTTCAGAGAGCATAGATATGGTCTGGCTGACTGACCAGAATGAACAGCAGTTGACCGTGGGAAAAAGTGCAGATTTTTCCATTGAAAAAATTCTACAGAATATGATTGGATAAAAAAACTAAATGGAAAAGCAAAACTGCTGACAAAAGAACAAAATGGACAGAACTATTCTGTGCTGGTGAGAGCTTTTAGGGATTTGAATAAATTCCGTACACTTGGTATTATTGGTGTTCGGATTGATAATAAAAAGCTAAGATCTTTAATTTCCAAAAGTAGTACTTCTGATGATGAAAAGATTATTATTTTAAATGAAGATAACGAAATAATCTGTTCAGTGGGTAACTTTCATGAATTCATGCAAAACTCAGAAATAGTTCGGGAATTGGAAAAATCGGAAAGTGAAGTTATTCATCGGCAAAGAATCAATGGAAAAAATTATTATACTGCTGGAATTGTCAATAAAGAAAAAGGATGGAAGATCATTCGTTATTCCCCGATGATAAAAACCGATGGATTCAGCAGTGTTTTTCGGTTTAATATTATTCTTATTATGGGACTGGGATTTTTTATTATCTGTATCTCTTTGACATTAGCTCGTTTTTTAACAGTACCTGTACAGGCATTACTGGAAAAAATGAAAAGCATTGAACAGGGCGAACTTGAAAAAATAGAGGAAAAGGCATACTTAGCTGAATTCAGACAATTGTTCCATGGTTATAACAAAATGACAGATGAGATAAAACGACTGTTTCAGGATACAATTGAAAAACAAAAAAGAATCCGTATTGTGGAAATGAACGAAATGCAGGAACTTATGAAGCCGCATTTTTTATACAATACATTGGAAGCTCTGGAAGCATTAATTTTGATGGATGAAAAGGAAAAAAGTGCAAAACTGATAAGATGCCTGGGACAGTTTTACAGGAAATCTGTCAGTGGCGGAAGAGAATTTCTCACTGTAAATGAGGAAATTCAAATTGTAAAAGACTATGCAGATATATTAAAAATTCGATTTGGAGACAGCTTTAAGTTTGATGTAAGATTAGATGAAACTTGCAGAAATTTTAAAATTCCTAAATTAACAATTCAACCTTTGGTTGAAAATTCATTTCAGCATGGAATACGAATACAGGAAAAATATGGATATATCCAGGTAAATGTCCAAAGTGAGAATGATAAGATACATATTTCTGTTATAGACAATGGACAGGGAATACCGGATAATATTATCAAGGAGATGGAAGAGGGAAAAGTCCCGGATGAAAAGCGCAGTCTGGGTTTGAGAGGAACTGTTCAGAGGCTGAAGGTAATATATGAAGATGCATTTTCATATGAATTCATAATGAAACGATGTCAGAAATTCATATTTATATAAACTGTAATGTGTTGGGAGAAAAGTGAAATGAAAAAGTTGAAGGTAATTGTTATTGATGACGAAATGCTGATAAGAAAATTGATTCGTATGAAAATGGATACAAAAAGGCTGAATCTTGAAGTGGCAGGGGAATATGCCAATGGTGCGGCTGCATTGCAGGAACTGAGGGAAATACGTCCGGATATTGTAATCAGTGATATTTGTATGCCGGAAGCGGATGGACTGTTATTCAGTGAGGAATGTGTAAAACTTTTTCCTGAGATAAAAATAATACTGGTTACGGGATATGATGATTTTGAATATGCCAGAAGAGGTATTAAAGCGGGTGTATTTGATTATCTGCTGAAACCGATTCAGGAAGAGGAATTAAATAATGCTCTGGAGCGTGCGACTGAGCAGATTCTTAAAGCTCGTGGACAAAAAGAAAAACAAAGCCGGTTTCTGTATGAGATACAAAAAAACAAAGTGGCTTTAAGAGATATTTACCTGAATCATATTCTGAGCCAGAACCAGAATATAGAAGAGATGAAAGAAAGCCTTCTGGAGTATGGCATAAATATAGAAGAAAAATCTTCCAGAGAGATACAACTGGGACTGATTGTGGTAGAAGAAGGATTTTATGAGCCGGAAGTGATTATGCAGATTATGGAAGAAGCAAAAACTTTTTTTCCAGAGTGATGAAGGAATTATTGTATTAAAGGATTTATGGAATCGGATTGTGATCATTTCTGAATGTGAAGGAATTCCTTTTGCAGAATGTCTGGATATTCTGAATTCTCTTATAAAAACGAAATATAAATGCCGCCTGTTTGTGGGAATTTCCGGAAAGTTTTCAGGATGGAGAGAAATACATATGGCATATCTGGATGCGCTGAAGTTTATACAGGATAAACGCATGGGGGAAAACAAAAAAATACAGAAGATTTAAGAGCGTGGAAACAGATAGAAAATGCTGTTCGGAGGGGGAATATCGAAGAAGCTCAAAGGTTGGGGCAAATGATTCTGGATAATGAGGAAACTGACTTAGTGGAAGTGAACTTAAGACTTCAGACAAGATTTCAAAAACTCTGTATTGATCTGGAATTTAGTCAGAATAATCTTATGTTTTTGAAGGAGATTGCATGGGTTTATACAAAGGAACAGATAAAATATTGTGTTGGAAATATTATAACTGAATTGGTGATCAGAAGGAAAATTAACTCTGGAGACAATAACAGTGAAGTGATTGAAGAAATACTAAAATATATGATTCATCATATGGGGGAAGAAGCAAGCCTGAATTTTCTGGCTGAGAAATTTTCTCTGAGCAGCTGTTATTTAAGCAAACTGATTAGAAACTTTACCGGAAAAAAATATGTGGAACTTTTATCAGATATCAGGCTTTTGAAACTGTTGGAAATGATTCATACCACAAATATGAAAGATTATGATATTGGAACCATGATCGGAATCCAGGATCCTCATTATCTGAGTATCTGGTTTAAAAAAATGATGGGACTTTCTGTTACGGAATATCGAAAGTGTATCAGTGAAAAAACAAAATAATGAAATTCAATCAGTAAAAAGGACAAGAAAATGAAACATTTATAAAGGTTTTATGAATGTATTTTCCTGTCTTTTTTCTTTATACTTACAGTATCACAAAAACAAATCAAAAGGAGATCGGAAAATGAAAAGGACATTGAAAAAAACAGGAGCTCTTTTACTTGCTGCCGGTTTAGCTGTTTCGTCAACAGTACCTGCAATGGCAAAGGATAAAGAAGAGCAGATTACACTTACAATCTGGCATCAGTCAGTAGCAGACACTGACCCGGTTAAAAAAATTATTGAGGATTCTGTGGAAGAATACCATGAATTACATCCCAATGTTACGATCGAGCAGGATGGAGTTACCGGTGAACAGTACAAAACAAAAATCAAGACAGCATTTGCAGCAGGAGAAGCACCGGATATTTCCTATATGTTCAGCGGCGGAAGTTTTGTAAAACCTTATATTGATGCGGGATATCTGATGCCAATTGATGATTATGTAAGTGAAGATACTTTAAACAGTGTACTTCCGGGAATGTTGGATGGATGCACTTTTGATGGAAAACTCTATACACTGCCGACTGTAACATTCCTTGCAAATTTATACTGTAATACAGAAATGTTTGAAAAAGCAGGAGCAGAGATTCCGACAAACTGGGATGAATTGTTGGATGCAGTTGCAAAATTAAAAGATGCAGGTTATACACCGATTATTCTGGGTGAAAAAGACAGATGGCCGGGTATGTATCTGTACGATATCATTTCTGCAAGAACAGCTGGGAATGCAGGTCTGGAAGAAGCTTTTGCTGATCCGGCTAAGTTTAATACAAAGCCATTTGTCGAAGCTGCAGAAAAACTTCAGGAACTGGTAGAAGCAGGAGCTTTCAATGACAGTATGATGAGCATGAGTTATGATGAGATGGTAGAGGGATTTGCAGCAGGACAGGGAGCAATGCTTTATCAGGCAAACTGGACACATCCGTCTATTCAGGCCGACACAGCTGCAACCAACGGTAAAGTAAAATGTGTGGCATTTCCTGTAATTGAAGGTGGTGCGGGAAGCATTACAGAATTTTCAGGTGGAAGTTCTGATGGATATTATATCAATTCAGACTGTGAGCATCCAAAGGAAGCTGTGGAATACCTGGAATACCTGAGCCATAAAATCGGTCAGGTAGGATATGAACAGGGAGCAGGTCTTCCATGTTGGGATACTTCTGATGTTGATACTTCAGAATTAACTCCACTGGATACAGAATCAGCAGCTCTGATGGAAACAGGAACTTCTTACATTTCATGGTGGGATAATATTCTTTCAGCAGAAGATTCCGAAACTTATAAAGATTTGCTTGCTCAGTTAATGGCAATGAAAATTACACCGGAAGAATTCTGTGAGAGTATGTCAAAACTCAGCCCATCAGAATTTTATTCCAAATAAATGTTTATAAAAGGACTATATTTATTTGTAGTCCTTTTTCTTTAAGACTTGATATGTTAAGGAGCGGAAAATGCAGAAAATATTATCAAATAAAAAGCTATTGCGTTATTTATGCTTCCTACAATGCTTTTGATTGGTGTTTTGGTTATTGTTCCAATCGGAATGTCTGTATATTACAGCTTACTGAATTGGGATGGTATCGGAAAAGTATTTTTGTAGGACTGAGAAACTATAAAGACCTGATTTCTGATGAGCGATTTTTAAATTCTGTAAAAAATTCATTGTTATATGCCTGTTGCTCTCTGTGTATACAGCTTCCATTTTCTTTACTGCTTGCCATTGTTGTTGCAAATGTAAAAAAAGGTGAAAAATTTTACCGTACAACATTTTTTATTCCGGTTATTATTTCAAGTGTGGTAATTGGACAGTTATGGCAGAAAATTTACAATGGTGATTATGGTCTCTTAAATTCTCTTCTTTCTATGATCGGAATACAGGGACAGGACTGGATCGGTCAGGAAAGTACTGCATTGGTTTCCGCATTTATTCCAAACTTATGGCAGTACATAGGATATCATATGCTGATTATGTATGCCGGAATTAAATCAATATCTCCGGATATCAATGAGGCTGCAAGAATTGATGGTGCAAGCAAGACTCAGATTGCATTTAAGATTACCATTCCATTATTGAAACCGGTATTACAGGTATGTGCTACTTTTTCTCTGATCGGGGCACTTAAGATTTTTGATCTGATCTATGTTCTTACAGGCGGTGGTCCATTCTTCTCTACAGAGGTGCCGACAATTTATATGTATAAAACAATATTTGACTCCTTTAAATATGGATACGGAAGTGCCATTGCGATATTTGTAATTATAGAGTGTCTGATTTTAACAGGTGTACTTCGGTTATTGTTCAGAGATAAGGAGAAGGCGTAATTATGACTAAAAAAAAGATAAAAAACGGAAAAACTATAATCACACATATACTGTTAATGATTTTTGCGCTTATTCAGATTTATCCGTTATTCTGGCTGTTTGAATTTTCGCTGAAAGATAACAGTGAGATTTTGGTGGAAATATTGCAGGTCTTCCGCAGCACTGGAGATTTGGGAATTATGTAACTGCTTTCTTTCAGGCCAACATTATGCAGTATTTCTTCAACAGTGTTCTGGTCACAGTTGTTACAATTATACTGACAGTTATCATAGCAGCAATGTCATCTTATGCAATTTCAAGAATGATCTGGAAAGGCCGTGAACTGACATTAAAGCTTGTTCTTATGGGAATGATGGTGCCGATTCATGCGGCAATGCTTCCTCTGTTTATTATTTTAAGTAAGGCACATATGCTGAATTCATATATATCATTGATTATTCCGTATATTGCATTTGGACTTCCGATGGCAATTTATCTGTTTATAAGTTTTATGGAATCTTTACCAAGAGAAATGGAGGAAGCGGCTGCGATTGATGGATGTGGAATTTATCAGATGTTTTTTAAAATTATTTTTCCACTGATTCGTCCGGCAATCGCGACAGTAAGCATCTTTACTTTTATTTCTTCATGGAATGAGTTGATGTTTGCAGTTACATTTATTAATAAATCTCAATATAAAACACTGACTGTTGGAATTATGTCCATGGTAGGAGCTTATACAACTAAGTGGGGGGAAATTGGCGCTGGTCTTATGATAGCTACGATTCCTACGGTTATTATGTATTTGCTGTTAAGCGAGCAGGTACAGCAGAGTCTTGTTGCCGGTGCCGTGAAAGGATGATGAAGAGATGAGTAAGAATGTAAAATTGACGGTATATGCAGATCATACCAGAAATAAGATCAGCAAAAATATTTTTGGACATTTTATGGAACATTCTGCAGATGTGATTTATGGAAGCGTATATGATCCGGAAAGCAGATTTGCAGATGCAGATGGATTTCGAAAAGATGTGCTGGAAGTATTAAAAGAAGTTCAGGTTCCGATGCTAAGATATCCTGGAGGAAATTTTGTTTCTAATTATCATTGGGAAGATGGAATCGGACCAAAGGAAAAAAGACCAAAAGTATTTGACTATGCATGGCTGGCGGAAGATGACAATCGCATGGGTACTGTAGAATTTATAAAACTGTGTGAGAAGACAGGCGCAGAACCTTACCTTTGTGTGAACATGGGAAGTGGAACGGCTGAAGAAGCTATGCATTGGGTGGAATTTGTAACGGAACAGGCGATACAAAGTATGCGAACATGAGAAGAGAATTGGGATATGAGGAACCTTTCCATGTAAAATACTGGGGACTTGGAAATGAGATGTATGGTGACTGGCAGTTTGGAGCGTGCAGTGCAGAAGAATATGCAAAAAAAGCTCTGGATTTTGCGAAAGCGATGAAATGGATGGATCCATCTATTGAATTGATCGCATGCGGATATGATCTGGGAAGCGACTGGAATTATGAGGTTGCCAGAGTGCTGAAACCATTGATCAGTCATATCGCAATTCATCATTATTCCATTGGATATGATATTTTCAAAGAAGAAGATTATAACCAGTGCATGTATATTCCTGATTACCTGACAAAATTGACGAATGTGGCAAAGGCTTCTATTGTTGCAGGAACGAATGATGCGCTTACAGATATTAAGGTTGCCTGGGATGAATGGAATACACACGCATGGGACTTTGAAAAAGATAAGAATGACTGTAACTACACATTGAAAAACACTATTTTGACAGCAGGTATTTTACACTCATTTATTCGAAGTAGTGATGTTGTGGAAATTGCAAGCTATTCTCCATTTGTCAATGTATGTGGAGCCATTGCGACAGATGCAGAGGGAGTTCTTAAAAGAGCCCAGTACTATGTGTTTGAATTATTTTCCAAAGTATTCAGACAGTGTGATGGGTATGTCGAGACACATATGGAGGGAGAAACATACAGCCTTCCGGAAGTCATTGATTATTCAAACAGAAAAGCAGAAGCTAAATTTGCACTGGATGCGAAGAGTGCACAGAGAATTGTAAAAACCAATTATATTGACTGTGTTGCTGCGATAAATGATAATCATTCCAGAATGAGTATTTCTCTTATTAATAAAAACAGTGAAGATGGTTATGAGGTAGAACTGTCAGTATTGGGTAGCAAAGTGCAGTGGAATACAGGAAAATGCTATCAGATTTATCATGATGATTTTGAGGCTTACAACACCAGAGAGAATCCGGAAAATGTATCCGTAAAAGAGGCAGAAGGAATATTGAATGGTCAGAATATTCATCTGAATCCACATTCCATAACAGTAATTGTAGTTGAATTGGAGAAATAAATCAATGATAAAAACCGCTAAAATAAGGAATGGTTATGTGAGGGGATCTGCAGCAGCAGATCCCAGAATTATATCCTTTAAAGGAATTCCTTATGCACAGTCACCAACAGGGGAAAATCGCTGGCGTGCTCCCAGACCGTGTGAAGACTGGAATGGAGTCAGAGAGTGTATTGAATTTCACCAATCTGTATGCAGAGCATTCCAGGATTGGAATAAAGAAAACATTTATACAAAAGAGTGGAATGTAGACAGTGAGATTCCGATGAGTGAGGATTCTCTTTACTTAAACGTCTGGACTCCTGCGCATACACCAGATGACAGACTGCCGGTATTTATCTGGATACATGGAGGAGCACTTCAGTGGGGAAATACGGCAGAAATGGAATTTGATGGAGAACGTCTGGCACGAAGAGGGATTGTAGTCGTTACTATAAATTACAGGTTGAATGTATTTGGCTTTCTGACACATCCGGATATGCTGGATGGAAAAGGAGATATGAATGTTGGAAATCTGGACCAACAACTTGCAATCAAATGGACAAAAGAAAACATCCAGGCTTTTGGAGGTAATCCCGAACGTATTACGATTGGTGGACAGGCGGCTGGAGGTGGAAGCGTTCTTACACAGATGAACTGTATGGAAAATAAAGGGTATATACAGGGTGCAATTATAGAAAGCGGTATGTTTGGGCTGCCATTTAAGATGGGATTTCCGGTTTCTCAGGAAGAAGCCATGGAATGGGGAAAACAGTTCCTGAATCTTTTGGGAGTGTCTACGCTTGAAGAAGCGAGGAAACTTCCGGCTTCTTATATCAGAGACAAAAATGATGAGTTTGGAAAATTATGGGGAACGGTAAATGATGGTATTTTTCAAAAGAATCATTACTTCCGGAATATAACATCAGGAAAATTCCCTGACATCCCGATTATGACCGGATGGACGGAAAATGAGTTTATTGTGGATGGAATCAATGCAGTGGAAGTTGGAACAAGAGCTTTCTGTGAATTACTGGAAGAGAATCAGTATCAGAGTCCGCATTATGTCTATAAATTTGGCGGTGATATTCCGGGAGAAGATCATCCGGGAGCCTTTCACTCCTCTGATTTGTGGTTCTTTTTCGAGACTCTTGCAAAATGTTGGAGACCGTTTACAGGAAAACATTATGATCTTTCCAGACAGATGTGTAATTATTGGTCCAATTTTATAAAGTGCGGAAATCCAAACGGAACGGACTGTACAGGAATTCCAATGGAAGACTGGATACCTTTTGATATACAGATCGAACCTGA
>ENA-OQDE01000588-OQDE01000588.1-human-gut-metagenome-genome-assembly--contig:-NODE-588-length-20088-cov-4.154251_pt1 | contig 20088 bp, 21 predicted proteins | sample MGYA00242768_ERZ504595 | MGnify/ENA primary metagenome ERZ504595 (study PRJEB26092, sample SAMD00036307) | human gut metagenome | host: Homo sapiens | study: EMG produced TPA metagenomics assembly of... | reverse complement strand
CATAAACACAGGCAGATATGCAGTGGATTACCTGTTATGTGGAAACCTGCCGTATCCGGCATGGAAGAAGCACATATCTGTGCAAAATCTAAGTAACAGGCGTATCCGCCGATATTTGGTCTGCCGCCTAAAACGGCCGGAAGCACGTGACTTTAGTCATGTGAGGTTCACAAGCTCGCTTTCTGTATTAGATTTGTATTACTGCTAGAACAACTTTCCAAGTATAGCATAAGAGACGGGGAGCAGGAAACCCAAAAAGGAATTGTTTGTCTTTCTATACAATCATGTTATGCATGACATTGCACACAGCAGGCAGAAAAATCCGAATGGAAAATTTTTCTGTTACTTTTTGATTTTTTCAGTGACTTTCCTCTATGATCTATGGTACACTAATCCATGCGCGTTAAAAACGAGAATAGAATATCAAATGGAGGAAATCTCAAAATATGAGCAAAAAGAAAGGCGAAGGCCTGAAATCATTCAACAGGGGATTTAACGTGCCGGATACCTACATTATCATCTTTTTTGTGGTAGTTATCGCGGCCGTCATGACCTTCCTCGTCCCGAAAGGCTATTACGAGACGGAGGATGTCACATACCTGATGAACGGGGTAGAAAAGACCCGTACCGTCATCAAAGACGGAAGCTTCCAGTATCTGACCGATGCTGCAGGAAAACCGGTCACAGAAGGTGTTGCATTGTTCAGCGGCGACGGTGGAACCGGATTTTTCAATTATATGTATAACGGAATTATCAGCAGCTCCGCCATCGAAATCATCGCATTTCTGATGGTAGTCGGCGGCGCTTTCGGTATCATGATCCGCACCGGAGCCGTTGAAGCCGGTCTGATCGGCCTGATCCGTAAAGCAAAAGGAGCCGAAAAACTGCTGATCCCGGTCCTTTTCGTCCTGTTTTCCCTCGGCGGAGCGTGTTCGGAATGGGAGAAGAGGCCCTTCCGTTCACCATGATCCTCTGCCCGCTGTTCGTCGCTGTCGGATACGACACCGTCATTGCCGTGCTTGTTACGTACGTGGCAACACAGATCGGCTTCGGATCTTCCTGGATGAACCCGTTTTCCGTCGGAATCGCACAGGGAATCGCCGGCGTTGACGTCTTCTCCGGCGCAGGTTTCCGTATGGTGATGTGGGTCGTATTCACCGCTCTTGGCTGCGGCATGACCATGTTCTATGCAGCAAAAGTCAAAAAGACCCCGGAAATTTCCGTTGCTTACGAAAGCGACCAGTATTTCCGTGATCAGAACGAAAAAACAGGCATCGACGAGGGCCATTCCTTCGGCATCGGCCATATCTTAGTTCTGGTAACACTGGCCGTTACCGTTGTCTGGGTCATCTGGGGCGTTATGGCAAAAGGCTATTACATGGCCGAAATCGCAACCCAGTTCTTCATCATGGGAATTGTGGCAGGTGTCATTGGTGTCATTTTCCATCTGAACAATATGAAAGTAAATGACATTGCCGTTTCCTTCAAAGACGGCGCAAAAGACCTGATCGGCGCAGCACTCGTTGTTGCGATGGCACAGGGCATCATGCAGGTGCTCGGCGGTTCTGATCCGACCACCCCGACCGTTATCAACACCATTATGTACGGCATTTCACAGGCCCTGGCCGGTCTTTCCGGTGCAGCCGCAGCCGTGCTGATGTATGTGTTCCAGTCGGTCTTCAACTTTTTCGTCGTATCCGGCTCCGGCCAGGCGGCGATCACCATCCGATCATGGCACCGCTCGCGGACCTTCTCGCGTATCCCGCCAGACATCCGTCCTTGCGTTCCAGCTCGGTGATGCCTTCACAAACCTGATCGTCCCGACCTCCGGCTGCCTGATCGGCTCCCTGGCGATTGCAAAAATCGAGTGGTCGAACTGGATCAAATTCATGTGGAAATTCTTAGGGATACTGATGATTGGAGCAGTCATTACGATTCTGATTGCGGTTGCCATTGGATTTTAAGAGGAGTGAGAGAAAATGATATTATTTCAGAACATAGACGTCTATGCGCCGGAATACCTCGGAAGAAAAGACGTTCTTACTGTGTATGATAAAATTGTCAAGATCGCAGATGCCGGCACGATAACGGCAGACGGCCTGCTCTCTGGCGCGGAGACCGTAGACGGAACCGGACTTGTCCTGACACCTGGCTTTGTTGACTGCCATGTTCACGTGCTCGGCGGAGGCGGTGAGGGCGGCTTTGCCAACCGCACCCCGGAGGCGACGATGGAAGGCCTGAACAAGTTCGGTGTGACAACCGTTGTCGGCTGCCTCGGAACTGACGGCATTGGCCGTGACATGTGCGCGCTCGTGGCAAAAACAAAAGGCCTCCGGGAGCAGGGCATGTCCGCCTGGTGCTACACCGGCAGCTACCAGGTTCCGGTGCGCACACTGACGGATGGAATTACAAAAGATATCATGATGATCGAAGAAATCATCGGAACCGGCGAAATCGCCATCTCGGACCACCGATCCTCACAGCCGACCTTCGAAGAATTCGCACGGCTGGCAGCAGACACGCGCCTCGGCGGTGTTCTTTCCGGGAAAGCGGGAGTGATCAATGTCCACCTTGGCGACGGTGCAAGATGTATGGAGCTGATCGAACGCGTCATCAGCGAAACCGAAATCCCGGCCAGCCAGTTCCTCCCGACCCATGTCAACCGGAACGAGAAGCTGTTCCAGAAGGCAATTGAATACGCCGTAAATGGCGGTGCGGTCGATTTCACCGGAAATGAAGAGATCGATTACTGGGAAACTGTCTGTGATGAAGTCCGCGTGTGCAAAGGAATCCGCCGCATGCTGGATGCAGGCGTGAACCCGAAACACATCACCATCTCATCCGACGGTCAGGGCAGTCTGCCGATCTTTAATGAGAAGGGAGAATTCCTGCGGATGGGCATGGGCCAGTCGAGCTGTTTGCTGAAAGAAGTAAAAGAATGCGTGGAGAAAGCGGGAATTCCGCTGGAAACCGCAATTTCGACGATTACGGCAAACCCGGCAGAGATCCTGTCACTGAAAGGAAAAGGAAAAATCCAGGAAGGGTTTGATGCAGATCTTTGCGTACTGGATCAGGGATTAGAGATTCAGGAAGTGATTGCACGGGGGAAGAGCGTGTATCGGAAATAGAAGAGAGATTAGAGAAGAGGTTACGGCTTGCGTGGAGCTGTAGCCTTTTCTTTTTGGAATGGTATTTTAGGTAACAGTACGCTATAATCATATTAAGCATATTTCAAAATAAGAAAGGCCCAAAGAGACGGTAATGGATGAAATCAGAAAAAGTACAGATAACAGATGTTCAGAATATGAAACGTTATTATTTGTAAGGGATAAACTGCGAAAAGAAGCGTATGCCTGGAAGAACAGATATCTGGCTGAATTTGGCGATCTGATTACAGCGGTATTTGAACAGAAAATAGCCTGCATCAAAAAGAAAAAGTCCATATCTTTCTGCCAGATGGCTGTCAATCGTGGAAAACCGGTGGATCAGGCGGAACTGCAGAACTATCTGTCACAGGAAATGAAAGAGTACAATCGAAAACTTTCTGAAATGATACAGGAAAATGAGATTGCACACAGTGGAGAAATCATCAGCGAAGAAACCGCGGCAAAAATAAAAAAATTGTACTACAGACTTGCAAAGCAGATTCATCCAGATATGAATCCGAAAACAAATGAGATACCGGAACTAAAAGAATTATGGCAGAGGATTGTAGTTTCTTACCGTGCAAATGATCTGGAGGAGCTGGAAGAGGCGGAAATTTTGGTAAATAAATTTCTGGCAGACCATCATTTAGATGGGAATGAAATCAAAATACAGGATATCGACACAAAGATAGAAAAATTAAAAGAGCAGATTCAGAAGATCAAAGAGACGAATCCTTACCAATATCGATTCCTTCTGCAGGATCAGGAAGCGGTTCAAAACAAGAAGCGGGAGTTACAAAAAGAACTGGAAGAATATAGGATATATGAGCAGGAGCTGGATCAGCTTCTGGAACAGATGATGAAAAATGGGGTGAGTTTTCTATGGCGGATGAATTAGAGATTAACAAAGGCGAGGTAGTATCCCTGATCGACAATCATGAACTGGGAGAAATTTTAAAACCACTGGTTAGAGAAATTTATTTGTTTAATTCCTATGTGGCGGGAACGACACATCTGGAAGATCAGAGCGTGTTGGGTGAAATAAAAGAGGAAGATGATCTGCTTCTTCAGCGCGAGGACAATAGATTTGATCAGAATGCGATTCTGGTTCTTACGAACGAGAGGCGAAAACTGGGGTATATTCCGAAAAAAGATAATGTAGTATTTGCAAGATTGATGGATGCAGGGAAACTGCTGAAGGCAAAAATAACGACAATTGAGCATAGAGGGGATTTTACGGAAATTGGGATTGGGATCTATTTGGTGGATTTTTGAAAAATGGAGAGTAATTAAAAAATAGACAGGAACAGGAGAATATGTGGTGTCGGAGATAAAACTTTTTGAAATCGGAACTGTTGTGAAAGAGCGCACCTCTTCCACGGTAGTATTGGAGAAACAACTGCAAACAACGATAGAGCAGAACATGGAGACATTTTTCGGCGTTCGTTTCTGAAAAGTGAATATATGATCACATCCGGAAGAATGGACAGCATCGGAATTGATGAAAATAATAGCCAGTGATTTTGAGTATAAGAGAAGCTCGAGCGAGAACGTAATTAATCAGGGATTATTCTATCTGGATTGGCTTCTGGATCACAAAGCGGATTTCAAACTGCTTGTGATTGAAAAATTGGGTATGGAAGTAGCAGACCAGATTGATTGGTCGGTGCCTTGTGTGATTTGTATTGCAAATGATTTTACGAAATACGACGTGCATGCAGTGAATCAGATGCAGAGGAATATCAAGTTGGTGAAATATCGGAAATACGGAGATGATTTGCTACTGTTTGAGCATTTGAATACTCCGGTGGCAAAGCCAGTAACGGAAACATCAACCATTTCAACAACAAGTAGTACATACACACAGAAAACACATTTAGAGAAGCTGGCATCAGCAAGCAGTCATTTCAAAACATTATATACGGCGCTTTGTGACTACATCGAATCGCTGGGAGACGATCTTGTTCCAAACCAATTGAAGCTGTATTTGGCCTATAAGAAAGTGCAGAACATTTTCTGCATTGAAATTTATAACAAACAGATCCTGCTCCGAATGAAACTCGACCCGGACACTGTTGAACTGGAAGAAGGATTCACAAGAGATACCCGCGGGATTGGACATTACGGAACGGGGGAGCTAGAAGTGTCAATCAAGACGGCAGAAGATTTTCAGAGGGCAAAGAAGCTGATTGATCGGGCGTATCAGGAGACGTTATAAAGCATGGTAAAAACTGGAAAATGATGAAAAAATTTGAATTGTAAAGTCAAATACGTTACAATTTAAAGTTAGAACAGAGAGGATGAAACGGTGAAAGAAGAAATAATACAAAACATAAATCAAGGGTTGGAAGCAGCCTATATCAATGGAAATCTTGCTTCAAATCTGGAATATAAACCGAGTTTTATATCAAACAATCCAGAAGAGGGTAAAAAAGTTATTTCTTCTATTGAGGAAGAGCTGCTTCGCTGTGAACAATTTCAGATTAGCGTGGCATTTATCACAATGAGGAATCACACCCCTGTTGCAGACGTTAAAAGAACTCGAACGAAAGGGAATCCCGGGGCAAATTCTTACAACAAACTACTTAGATTCAGTGAGCCAAGAGCCTTGGCAAAGCTGAATGAAATGAAGAATATTACGCTAAAAATGTATGATGTGGAAGCTGCCGATAATGGATTTCATACCAAAGGATACATTTTCAAGAAAGAAGAAGTTTATAGAATTATCCTTGGTAGCTCCAATATGACAAGCGCAGCGCTTACCAGCAACATAGAGTGGAATACAAAGATTATATCGACTGAGCAGGGTGAAGTAGCAAGTGAGATTGTAAAAGAATTCAATTCATTTTGGAAGTCAGAGTATGCTTTGGATTTTGAAACCTTTTATGAAATTTACAAAGCACGCTACGAGATCATCAAACATCAACGAGAAGAGGCTAAAAAAGACAGGATTCCGTCTTTTGAAAAATATAAATTAAAGCCGAATTCCATGCAGGAAGAATTCATTGTTAATCTTCGAAAAATCATTGAAAAGGGTGAGAAAAGAGCATTATTGATTTCGGCTACGGGAACTGGAAAAACATATGCATCAGCATTTGCAATGCGTGAATTAGGTTTCAAGAGAGTATTATTTCTTGTTCACCGGGCGCAGTTAGCCAAACAAGCAAGAAGTCTTTTGAGCGGGTGTTTAATAATTCCGTTTCCATGGGCATCGTAGGCGATGGAAAACACGAATATGACTGCGATTTTGTATTTGCTATGGTAGAGACGCTAAATAGAGATCAACATTTGTTCCAATATGAAAAAGATGCATTTGATTGTATCATTCTCGATGAAGCACACCATAGTCCAGCGAATACCTATCAGAAAGTAATGAACTATTTTGAACCACAGTTATTTTTAGGTATGACAGCTACGCCGGATAAACGGGATGATCATATAGAAGGGCGAAATGTCTATGAACTTTTCCATTATCAAATAGCACATGAAATTCGATTACAGAAAGCAATGGAAGAGCACTTGCTGTGTCCATTTCATTATTTTGGAATCAGTGATATTGCATTGATAGATGATAAAACATCTAAAGGAAAGAACCTTACAGAAAAAGATTTTAATCTTCTTACAAGTGAAGAACGCGTAGACCACATCATTGAACAGGCACAGTATTACGGCTATAGCGGAGAACGCGTGAAGGGACTGATTTTCTGCAGTAGAAATAAAGAATGCGAAACCTTGTCAAACATGTTCAATGAGCGTGGTTATAGAACACTTGCACTTAGTAATGAAACGCCGCAAAAGCTTCGAGAAACAGCATTTGAACGTTTGGCTATGAAAGAAGAGGATGCAACGGAGGAATTACAGCCCTTGGACTACATTTTCTCTGTAGATATTTTGAACGAGGGAATTGATATTGTTGAAGTCAATCAAGTCATTATGCTTCGTCCAACACAGTCACCCATTGTTTTTATCCAGCAATTGGGAAGAGGCTTGCGTAAGGCGGAAGGAAAAGAATATGTAGTGATTCTGGATTTTATCGGAAATTACAATAATAATTTTATGATTCCCGTCGCTTTATCTGGGGACAATACCTACAATGCGGATGTGATTCGGAAATATGTGATCAGTGGAAATAGTACCATTCCGGGAGCATCTACTATTCATTTTGATGAAATAGCAAAAGAAAAGATTTTTCATGCGATTGATTGCATCAAACCAAGCACCTTGAAAGAATTGATGAAAGAAGGATACGTTAATTTGAAAAACCGTCTCGGAAGACGTCCAATGCTTTTGGATTTTTATGAAAATGCGGAGATGGATCCTCTTGTAATTGTTAAGGAATACAAAACTTATTATTCTTTTGCAGAACAAATGGAGAAAAAGGAGCAGCTGTTTCGGCTGTCAGAACAGGAAAAGACAACACTGGAATATTTGTCAAAGACGATATTAAGCGGTGTAAGACCAGATGAATTGGAGATTTTGCGATTATTTTTAGAAAAAAATCAAATTACATATTCTGAAGTTATCGATAGCTGCAAAGAGCGATATGGTTATGAGATAACAACGCAAAAGATTGATCTTGCATGTGATGTTCTGAAAGGAAAATTTGTCACAAACAGCACGGAAAGAGAGAAGTTTTATCAGATTGATATTCTGGAAGCGGATGGAGAGAATCGTTTAAAGAGAATTTTAAGTTATACAGAACGCCTGGCACATAAGGATTTTTATGATCAGGTCCAGGACATTGTGGCTGTTGGTTTAGCCAGATATCAAGATAAGTACGCAAAACCATATAGAAATGGAGTGCCATTTGTACTTTATGAAAAATACTCAAGAAGAGATGTTAGTTTGCTTATGAATGCAGGCAAAGATTTGTCGTCAACAATGTATGGAATGTCGCAACTAGGAGACGATGTTTTCATTTTTGTCACGTATCATAAAGAAGAAAACACAGATGAAGAAAAAGAATATGTTGATGGAAAGCCTGATTATGCGGATGAATTCGTAGACAACGTAATTTTTAGATGGGATTCCCAAATTGATAAAAAGTTAGATGGTGCATATATGGATAAGGTTTTAAATACACCAAGAAAACATCTTTTTGTTCAAAAGACGGATGCAGAAAACAATTTTTTCTATATGGGAGAATTTGATGTCTTGGAGGCTCATGAAGCGGAAAAGAAAAATAATAGAGGCGTATTAAAACCGATTTGTAAATTAAAATTTAAAATGCAAACAGCAGTAAGAGAAGACTTATTGAGATATTTGCAGAGTGGAAAAACAATGGAGGAAAAGTAAAATGAAAACAATCAGAGTTGTTGCAGCAGTAATAAAAGCAGTAAATAAAACAGGAGAATCCATCATTTTTGTAACCCAGAGAGGTTATGGAGAATTTAAAGGCGGCTGGGAATTTCCGGGAGGAAAAATCGAAAAAGGTGAGACACCGCAGGAAGCTTTGAAAAGAGAAATTATGGAAGAGTTGGATACGGAAATAGAAGTGGGAGAATATATTGATACGATTGAGTATGACTATCCGGCGTTTCACCTTTCTATGGATTGCTTTTGGTGTGAAGTTTTAAATGGAGATCTTGTATTGAAAGAACACGAAGCGGCAAAGTGGTTGACGAAAGAAAAACTGAACGAAGTAGAATGGTTACCTGCAGATATTACATTGATAGAGGAAATTAGAAAAGGAATGTAGGAACAGAAAATTAGGATATATTTCACGAAAAGTGCTGTCGAGTAGAAAAATGAGTGAGGGTGGAAAGAAACTATGACCTTGGAGCAAACAAAAAAATTTACAGAGCAGGACGAAAATACACTGCAATATTATAATCAAAATGCGACTAAATTTATTGAAAATACAAAGAGTGTTGAGTTTCATTCCGTACAGGATAAGTTTCTTTCCTACCTTTCGGCCGGCTCTTATATTTTGGATTTTGGCTGTGGATCCGGACGCGATAGTAAATATTTTCTGGAAAAAGGTTATCGTGTCGATGCGGTAGATGGATCGGAAGAAATTTGTAAAATTACCAGAGAATATGTCAAAATTGAAGTGAAAAAAATGTTATTTTCGGAACTTTCGTTCGTAAATAAGTATGAGGGGATATGGGCGTGTTCTTCTATCTTACATCTTTCGAAAGACGAATTACAAGATGTTCTATATAAAATGATGCGTGCCCTAAAGAAAGAAGGATATATTTATACTTCCTTCAAGTATGGAGAATATGAGGGATATCGTGAAGAACGATATTATACCGATTTTACAGAAAATTCTTTTGCGGCATTTATAAAAGACTTTTCAGAAATAAAGATAGTAGAATGCTGGATATCGAAAGATGTCCGTCCGGGTAGGAGTGAGGAAAAGTGGTTGAATTTGATACTTCAAAAATCGGATATAGTTTGAAACTGGATGGGAAATATTACAATACATTAGATATTGAAGGGTTTTCACACATGATGAAAGATCCGTCCTATTGTTACAAGTTTTATTGGTTGGAAGCGATTGTCCAGCTTATTGCGGAAGGCATAAAAGAAACCACTTTTGATGCGGTGATCGATGAAATGATTTGCAATGCATGGTACTCGGTCCGCGAGTTTCACATCCATCTGAGCGGAATGCCAATCGATGGACAAGTAAAAGATGGATTGGAGAGAGCTGTAAGTAAATTATCAGAACTCAGCAATCTGCCTGCAAATGCATCCAAGGTAGAAATTAAAAATGCGATTAAAAAGTATGCACTGGAATTGAAAACATCAAAAGAGCAGCTCACCAATATGGTTCCGTACAGAGCTCTTGCAGGATTTTTTGATAGAGCGGAAGAACCAGCAGATTGGGGAAGCGTACGGCGAATGACGGAATATATTGAGAGAATTAATGAGCACGTTGTGATATTACCGTATACACTGGGAACAGGGAGTAAGCTCAAAAAAGAAATATATTTTCAGCCATCTTGGACAAAGATGATTCAGGATAACACGGTATCGATTCTCGGATGGATTCAATATGAAAAGGTCAAATGGTTGCAAAACAATAATCCAGAAGTTCCAGGTCTTGTATATAAACTGGCGCCGATGGATGAGAAAATGCGGAAATTGAATCATGTGCGGAAACTATGGGAGGGTATTCTGGAACTGACGGAAGTCAGAGACGTGTTTACCGGAGAAGTTGTCGCGCCAAAAGCATATGATGTAGATCACTTTATTCCATGGTCGTTTGTCATGAACGATGAACTTTGGAATTTGATGCCGATGGATTCTTCCTTGAATTCGGCGAAAAGTAATAAGCTTCCGAAATGGGATCCGTTTTTTGAAAGATTTGCTGAGAATCAGTATTTGCTGTATGGGTTTATTCATGAAAAGCCGGGAATACATAAATTGTTTGAAGGATGCTATCGAGATAATTTACATTCTATCTGGGCTGGAAGAGAACTGTATTGCAAGGGAAATTCACGGGAGCAGTTTTATAATATTTTACAGAAGAATATGCAACCGATGTATGACTCGGCGAGACGGCAGGGGTATGAGGTTTGGAATAGGGGATAAATGATGGATGATACATTCAAGGCCTAAAAGGGAAGAGAGTTTGCAAATATTCATAAAGAGTGCATTGCGGTTTATGCGGGATGACAGATGATTCTTTTAATATAAGGTCATTTCATAAAAGATTGATTAATTCATTATATCTGTTATACTGAGGGTGATACTTTTTAATGTCACTGTATAAGAAATATGAGCGTAAATACTCTGTTGCTGACGGTACTTATGATTATGATAACGAGCGTTTTTAGAAAGAAGGAACCGACCTATGAGAATAGATTTACATTGCCATACGAAAAAGATAAAATCAGGCGATGGAAAGGCACGAAATGTTACGCCTACTCTTTTTAAAGAGAAAATTGAACTCGCTGATGTAAAAATAGTTGCGATTACTAATCACAACGCTTTTGACTATCAGCAATATCTATCACTAAAGGAAAGTGTGGACGGATTATGTCAAGTTTGGCCGGGTGTTGAAATTGATGTCCTTGGAGAGACGAAGTTTCATTTGATTGTCGTGACCAAACCAGATGATGCCTTTGCTTTTTCAAAAAGTGTTGAGATACTCTTTGAAGGGGATAATCTTGATACCTGTCACCATACACTAGACGAAGTGTACCGGTGTTTTTGCGAGTATGATGTAATATATGTTCCTCATTTTCATGACAAAAAACCTGCTATATCTGAAATTGATAAACACAAATTAATGGATTTGGTCAAAGATGATGCAAGAGTTTTTATTGAACCAAGAAATCATAGAACTTTAGGTGTGTTGGCTAATAAGGATATGAGCGTTCTTATTGGCAGTGATGTGAAAGATTGGAATACGTACGAAAATTGTACTTTTGCAGAACTTAGGTTACCAGTAGGAAGTTTCTCTGAGTTCTTGCTCTTAGCTCGTAGAGATACGACAGTTGTAGAAACTTTGCTTGGGAAGAAAACTCCGATGAATGTGATCGGTCATCCACATGCAAGCGTTGCTCTTCCTTTGACTATTTATCCTGATGTAAACATTATTTTCGGACAAAAAGGAACAGGAAAAACAGAAATTTTGAAGTCTATATATACTGAAATGTTAGGATCCGGAAAAAACTGCAAGAAGTACATTGCGTCTGAACGTAGCGAAGATTTTTCGGCATTATTAAGCATCCAAGATATGGAGCTGTCATTAGAGAAGGTTGAAGTAGATCCCTGTGAATCAGATTTTCTAACGCTATCAAAATGGAAAGATTGTAATCCTACATTATTTTTAAACTATGTAACCTGGTATTCTACTAAAGGGAATAGTAACAATAAAAGCAGAATGAAAATTACAGAGGCTGTCCATAATTATTATAATATTCCGGAGCATTACGAAGAACATAAGACAGATAAAATGAAGATGCAGCAAGTATCCAGTAAAATCAAAGAGATTGATTTTGATGAATATATTGTACCTGAAGATGCTGAGTCATTGAGGCTCTTATTATCTAAACTGAGCGGATCCATATTGGTCAAACGAGAAGCTGATCTGATCGAAGAGTATGCGTCTCAAATGACAAATTTGAGCATTGACTCTATTAAATCGCTTGCAGATAGAAACTCCGACACAATCTCACGACCGTCAACGGCTGGACTGAAAGAATTTGCACTTAAAAGAATAGAACTCTTGCAGGCAGTAAAGCATATTTTAAAGGGATTAACTGCGCCGGAGCATAATGAACGTGTTCGTTTGGGTTCTTTGGATGGTAAGGGAGACATTTTTGTTAATTACAAATATCGAATGTTATGCCCGGAGGAAAGAACTAAAAATTTCCCTGGATATAACATAACTGTATTGCGATCTATTGTCGAAAAATTGAAATATATCAGAGATCATATTTTTGAAATGGATGTTTCAACGGAATTGGAAAAATTGAACACTGACTGTGAGGACAATAATATTTTTTCTTTAAAGCCATTCTTAGGACGTTCTAAGCAGGTAGTTACATCAGATGGAAATGAATATGTTCCATCAAATGGGGAAAAAGGAATATTGTTATTGGAACAAGTTCTCCATGATGATGCGGACGCATATTTTCTTGATGAGCCCGAACTTGGAATGGGAAATTCTACATAGATACAGACATACGGCCATTAATTTCTAACTTGGCTAAAAGAAGAAAAGTAGTGATTGTTGCAACACATAATGCTAATATCGCTGTACGAACCCTTCCCTATATGTCTATTTTTAGAGTGCACGAAAATGGCAATTATAAGACTTTTGTCGGCAATCCGTTTGATGATAGGCTAGTATGTATAGAAGACCCTTCGGACGTTAGAAGTTGGACGGAAGAAAGCATGCATTCTCTCGAGGGTGGACGAGAAGCATTTTATGAGAGGAGAGATATATATGAATCAAGAGATAATTAATGTCACACTGTTTGCTTTAGATGGCGATAACGACATTCTTAGATTTTCTATTGATGGTGAAAATCTGGACATCAATTTGAATAAATCGGATTGTCAAAATGCGATGAAGAGTATGTTTTCTGTTTTATTGAAGAAGGCAGTTCATACGAATCTTTCTTTGAAATTTTCGCTGCGCCAGGATATACACGTGGAATGTACATCGAAGTTTGTGAGGAATATATCAAGGATTTAAATAGAGAATTGTGTGAAGTAGTTGATGCAATTCGGAATGAATTGAATAGTTAATAAAAAAATGGTCGTCGGTCACTGTAGATTTGTAAATGTAATGCAATAACGAAAGGAATTTATTAGGACAACAGAAGAATATAAATTAGCTGTAAATTTTGGGAAAGAAAAATGCTGCAAGAAAATGCTATTGGGGTAGTTAAAGCTTACTGAGGGCGAGTTTCTTTGCAGCAGAGCAGTTTGCGTATTGGAGACTATGTGCATTGCGCGCCGTTGGAACACAACTTTCATAAGGTGCAGTTCTGGATTTTTACCGGGGCTGGAAGTTTATTGGTTTTGAGAAGAACAAGATTGTCAGTCGCGTTGCCTTTGGAAAGAATCCGGATTTCTGTGAGCTAAAAAATATACAAGCTATGGGTACAGCGAAGTCTATTGAGAGAGTATGAAACTTTTTGTAAAATAATGTTTAGAAGTTCTTCTATGATATTATATCAATAAAGGAACAAAGATATTTAAGAAACAAATAAAGCGAGAATACAGTATACTGTTTTATCATGATTTTCATTTACGTATGTGTGGAGAAGTTGATGAATAATAAGAAGATCGAAGAGAGTAAAAAGTATGTGAGGTGATTACGTGGCTATATATAGCAGACCGATACAGGTTAAAGAAAAAAAATATTGATGGCGGGAACATGGCTTCTATCCTATTGTGTGAGGATACGGATGTTGACAATAATGAAAGAGATAGTTCTGTTATCATAAAGATGTTTAATAAACCGAATATTGGTGACGAAGATTTGCAGAAACAAGTCTTTAATCGTGAAGTTGAGTCGTTAGACAAACTCAACCATAAGAATATTGTTCGGATTTTGGATAGAGGTTTTGATGAAAGTTTTCAGGCGTTTTTTATCGTGCTGGAATATATTCAGGGGAAAAATTTTAAAGAAGCATTTGAGGATATTTGTAGATATGAATATGTTCAAAAACTGGAATTGATGGAGCAGGTTGTTGAAGGTATTGAGTACTTCTTAACCATCTGAAACCATACGCATATCTGACTTATATATTGGATGAACTCAGAAAAATGGGAGCTTTTCCTAAAGAGAAAGAGTTAAAGAAACTGCTTCCATGGTCAGAAGATCTTCCGGAATACTGCCGTACTAAACTAAAAAAATAATACTAAGCCATCTGATATAGAATTTGGCAGACAGCCAGAAACAGTATCAGATGGCTTTTATAAAATGTCAATATACGGATGATTACCTACTTACGAAACTGCAGCGTTACGCAGTTATCCGCCAGCGGATTGACATGTGCTGCACGCTGCCGCATCTGGACCGTTCGGAATCGGAACAGTATATCGCCAGCCATATGGCGTATTCTGGATGCTGGCAGGATGTTTTTACCTCGAAAGCACTGTATGAAATCCATAAAGCATCTGCGGGGATCCCGCGGATGATCAACCGGATCTGCGAAAAAGCACTCATGTACGCATTTCAGAATCAGAAACGCCTGATCGACGATTACATGATTAAGTTTGTTGTGGAACATAAGATGCTCGGATCTGTAGCGCCATAGGACACCGCCGCCCGGAAACGGGCGGCATGTCGCTGACGAAACAGTGACAGAAACTTAAGCAGACTGGCGACATCTCATGTGAGCAGATGAATGTCAACTCATGAGATCAGTAACACTTTAGGATTAATAGAAAAAATAAAACAAACCATAATTATGAAATAGATTAAGAGGTGTACATATGGGAGAAACGTCCAATTTTTATGAGAAATGTAGTTCGTTAAGCAAAAAAGGTGATGTGAAATCATTAAGAACTACTACAAATGGGGATTTCTGGAAATAAAACTGCACGTGTAGCTTTGCGTAAAACAAGAAATAAAAAGCTTCTCAAAACATTGATTGATGAATATCTGGATAACATACCAAGCGAATATAACGCAGGTATGATATTAAGTCTTGCAGTGAAGGTTTTGCGTAAAGAATATTTATATGCATACTTGATGGAAATTTTTCGCGAAAGAAAGATTTGAAGGAAATAGGCTTTTTTAAAAGTGTAAAAGATATTCCTTTAAATAAGCAGGAACAAATAGAAGTGAAAAAATACATCATTGATACAAAAGATTTTGATATACGATTAATATCGCTTATTGCAGTGGAAGAAAGAGAAGATATATTGTATGCGCTTCTTACTAAGGCAATGGATGACGGATTAGATGCACGCACAACAAAAATTTTCTTAGCCAATAAGGATTATTTACAATTAATACAACCAGAACTTCGAGAAGCTATTGAAAAACGAGTTGAGGGCTCATCAATATTTGCAACGTATCTTGATTTAAAAGAAAAGGATAATCAGAAGTGTATATCAGATTTTGAAAAAATATCATTAATATATTTGGTAGTAAGAGACAATGTATGGGATTATGGTGAAATAGATTTTTACCATAATAGTATTTCGATCGCTTTTAAATTGTGTAGAAACGAAGAATTAACTTCTTCGGATTGGAAAGTGATTAAAGAGAGTGTTGATGAAGAGCTATTAGGTGTGCATGATGGAAACAATGCAACAAAAATGCTTTTTGATTTAATATAAAATTAGTTGATTGTCTTGAAAAATGCTTGATTTACGGGCATATTCGCAGGTTTGCAGATTGATTTTACTACTCATTTACTACTTTTAACGAATTGAGCCTTGATATGCAAAAGCACCTGCGAAGCTGCCGGATAAACCACTACACCACCTTACGCGGCACGTCGAAAAGAAAAAATAAAATAAGCACCACCTATAAGGCGGGCGTTTCTCACTCCCACACAGGAGAACAGGAACGCTGCTTTTTTTATGCCCTCATGTTACGCAGTAAGGGCAAATAAAGCCTTGATTTATGCGGCTCTTAGAGCGCGGAAATGAGAAAGGCAAGGGTTGATACCTTTTCCCTCAAAACCGCGTTTCTACTGCGTAACAAATCCAACCAAAGGAGTGATGAAGCTATGGCAGTTCCGCGTGGAAAAGAACAAAGGTTATACGGTTATGAGCAACCACCATTTACGCAACAAGGAACTTTCCCTAAAGGCAAAGGGCTTGTTGTCGCAAATGCTCTCACTTCCCGAAGATTGGGACTACACCCTTGCAGGGCTGTCCCTTATCAACCGGGAAAGTATCGACGCTATCCGCACCGCTGTATGGGAGCTTGAAAAAGCCGGATATATCACAAGGCGGCAGGGACGCGACGAGAAAGGCAAAATGACCGCTATTGAGTACACCATTTACGAACAGCCACAGCCCCCGGCATTGGATTGTCCGGTATTGGAAAATCCAACAGCGGATAAGCCGATATTGGAAAATCCGACACCGGATAACCCGACGTCGGAAAATCCAACGCAATTAAATAAAGAGATACAAAAAACTAACTTACCAAAAAAAGAAAAATTAAATACAGATATATCAAGTACCCATTCCATTCCTTTCCATTCCCTAAATCCCTCTCCCTTAGAGGACGCGGCACAGCTGCCGGAACGGAAGCGAAAGGAAGCGACAGACGCATACAGCGTGTATGAGGAAATCATCAAGGACAATATCGAGTACGACTATCTGATACAGGACAGATACCTTGACCGGGACAGGATAGAGGAAATCCTTGCCCTTATTCTTGAAACCGTCTGCACCAAACGAAGAACAATCCGTATCGCCGGGGACGACCACCCGGCAGAGCTTGTAAAAGCAAAATTTATGAAACTGAACAGCGAACATATCCGCTTTGTACTGGACTGTATGCAGGAAAACACCACCAAAATCCGCAACATCAAGCAGTACATGAAAGCTGCCCTTTTCAATGCTCCGTCTACGATTGGCAGCTATTACACGTCCCTTGTATCTCACGATATGTACGGCGGGCGCACTATCCAGTCGGCAAGAAGCAAGGGCATACCCGATTACACCTGCAACGAGGGCGAAAGCCTGTAAACCAACCCAAAGGAGGATTTTATGATGACACAGAAAACAGGAGCTTTGATTTTTGATGAAACCGCTGACCGCTACGACATTCGCTTTGACGTAAACGACTATTACGGGGGATTGCATTGCGGCGACTGCATGGAGGTCTTTGTGCGGGGCAAATGGAAGCGACCCGTATGGAGTACGGGGACAACTGGTATCTTGTGGGTATTCGGGCGGCAGACCTTTCCGGGCTGCGGGTACGGATTTAACAGGGCGGCGTGAAAGCGGATGCTCTTTTTTCATGCCCGTCCCGTTTCCCGGCGGCGGGCATACCACCATAGAACACGAAAGGAGGACACCCATTGCAGGAGGAAACCAACGAAAAGACCATAGCCCTTTACATCAAGACCGGAAAGCTGACCGCGCAGCAGCTCCAAAAGGCTATGAAAGCCCTGCTTGCACAGATGAAAAAGCAGCATGACAAACAGAAAATCCCGCATGGCAAGCAGACCCTAAAGCAGCTTATGAAGCAGAACGCGGGCGTTTCCAACATTGAAATCACAAAGGACAATATCAAAGCCTTTGAGAGTACGGCGAAAAAATACGGGATTGACTTTGCCTTAAAGAAAGACAGCACCGAAACCCCGCCCCGCTATCTTGTGTTTTTTAAGGGACGGGACGCGGACGCACTGACCGCAGCTTTCAAGGAGTTTTCCGCAAAGAAGCTGACGCAGGAACAAAAGCCCTCTATCCGCAAGCTGATTGTTTCCCTCAAAGAAAAGGCGGCGGCTCTGAACGCACAGAGGGAAAAAGTGAAGAAAAAGGACAGGGAGGTATCGCTATGAAGCCGGAACTTAAAAAGCTGCTTATCCTAAATGCCCCCTATCTGCTCTTTGTCTATCTCTTTGACAAAATCGGACAGGCGGTGCGGCTCTCTCCGGGGGCTGACCTGTCCGGCAAGGTGCTTTCCCTTGCAGACGGCTTTTCCGCTGCCTTTGCAAACCCGCTTCCGAGCCTTGCACCTATGGATTTGCTTATCGGTATTGTAGGGGCTGTCCTTATCCGGCTGATTGTCTATGTAAAAGGCAAGAATGCGAAGAAATACCGGAAAGGTATCGAATACGGCTCTGCCCGTTGGGGCAACGCCGAAGATATAAAGCCCTACACCGACCCGGTATTTCAAAATAACGTGCTGCTCACACAGACGGAACGGCTTACCATGAACAGCCGCCCAAAGCAGCCAAAGTATGCAAGGAATAAAAATATCCTTGTTATCGGGGGAAGCGGCAGCGGCAAGACGAGATTTTTCGTAAAGCCCAACCTTATGCAAATGCACTCAAGCTACGTTGTAACCGACCCGAAGGGAACAATTCTGGTGGAGTGCGGAAAAATGCTCCAAAGGGGTGCGCCCAAGCTGGGGAAGGACGGAAAGCCCATGAAGGATAAGCACGGCAAGGTCATTTATGAGCCGTACCGAATCAAGGTCCTAAATACCATCAACTTCAAGAAGTCCATGCACTATAACCCTTTCGCCTATATCCATAGCGAAAAGGACATCTTGAAGCTGGTAACAACGCTGATTGCCAATACCAAAGGCGAAGGCAAGGCCGGAGACGATTTCTGGGTCAAGGCGGAAACATTGCTGTATTGCGCGTTGATTGGATATATCCACTATGAAGCTCCGGTGGAGGAGCAAAACTTCTCCACCCTCATCGAGTTCATCAACGCCATGGAAGTCCGGGAGGATGACGAGGAGTTCAAAAATCCCGTAGACCTGATGTTTGATGCACTGGAATCGGAAAAGCCAAACCACTTCGCAGTGCGGCAGTATAAGAAATATAAGCTGGCAGCCGGCAAAACCGCTAAATCGATTTTGATTTCCTGCGGTGCGCGTCTTGCCGTATTTGATATTGCGGAGCTGCGCGAGGTTACATCCTACGATGAGTTGGAACTGGATACGCTGGGAGACAGAAAAACGGCTCTGTTCCTCATTATGAGTGATACGGATGACAGTTTTAACTTTCTCATTTCCATGTGCTACACCCAGTTATTCAACCTGCTTTGTGAAAAGGCCGATGATGTGTATGGCGGCAGGCTTCCGGTTCATGTGCGCTGTTTGATTGATGAATGTGCTAACATCGGGCAGATTCCGAAGCTGGAAAAGCTGGTGGCCACCATCCGAAGCCGTGAAATCTCTGCCTGTCTGGTGTTGCAGGCACAGAGTCAGCTCAAGGCGATCTATAAGGATAACGCAGATACCATCATCGGTAACATGGATACATCCATCTTCCTGGGCGGTAAAGAGCCGACTACCCTCAAAGAGCTGGCTGCCGTGCTGGGCAAGGAAACCATCGACACCTACAATACCGGAGAGAGCCGTGGGAGGGAAACCTCCCATTCACTCAACTATCAAAAATTGGGGAAAGAGCTGATGAGCCAGGATGAGCTTGCTGTTATGGATGGAGGCAAGTGTATCCTCCAGCTGCGCGGTGTGCGTCCTTTCCTTTCGGATAAGTACGACATCACCAAGCACCCCAATTTCAAGTACACTGCCGACGCGGATGATAAGAACGCTTTTGACATTGAAGCATTCTTGTCTGCAAGGCTGAAACTCAAGCCCAATGAGGTCTGCGATGTATATGAAGTAGACACAAAGGGCGCTTAATTTCGTTCCGCTTTAGAAGGGAGTGATCTTATCTATTCGCCGCACCTGCTCTATGGCCATTGGCGTACAAAGCGGACAATCGCGAGAAAAAATAATGAAAAAGGAGGACAGCCGGAATCATGCCCCGGAAACCGGGCGGCAGATTGTTCCGGCTTTTGTATGCCTATGAAACAT
>ENA-OQDE01000587-OQDE01000587.1-human-gut-metagenome-genome-assembly--contig:-NODE-587-length-20097-cov-4.631848_pt1 | contig 20097 bp, 23 predicted proteins | sample MGYA00242768_ERZ504595 | MGnify/ENA primary metagenome ERZ504595 (study PRJEB26092, sample SAMD00036307) | human gut metagenome | host: Homo sapiens | study: EMG produced TPA metagenomics assembly of... | reverse complement strand
TGTATACTGTTTGCAACGGACACCCCCTTGTTTGAGTGAGTATGTTGTTTGTTGGTACTTCAATTATACATCCTTCTACAGAGGGTGTCTTTCTTTTGTGCAATATTTTGGATTTGCTCATTTATAGATCTATAATTGAAAACAACAGGATGGAAAGGCTCAGGAAAAAGTATTCTGGGCCTTTTGTCTTAGAAGGATAGCAGTATAAAAGAGCAGGGATTTTTATACCCCACCTATTGATATACACTGTAACCATCAAAGAAGATTAAATCATAAAATTCAAAGAAATGGAGGAGTTGGCAATGAAAGGTTTTAACACTGGTGATGGTTACATGGGATTGGAGACTGTGAGAAAAAGTCTGTAACACTTTTTCTATGCGAACCCTACAAAAATATTAGAAGAATAACGTATGCAAAACTTCCTGTTTGCCAACTTGCCCTTTGAGAGAGGAAAAATCCTTTTCTCAAAGGGCTTTTTTGTTTATACGGATATTCGCAAACTTACAAGATAAAGCTAAAATTTCATATACTCTAAGCACAAGGAGGTTGAGGTTTATGAGCCAAACAGCACAGTGTCTAAGGCATATAAGCACGAACCTGGTATACATTCTGCCAAATGGGAACAATGACGCAGGGTATCTGTAAATTAAAAAATAATGAAAAGAAGAATAAAAAAATACAACACGAAAGGATGCGTCAAGGTAATGCAAGAATTATCGTGATACATCCTTTTGTATTTGGATTGAGTATTTTTCTTTCCCTGCTTGTCAAAAGTAATGGATGGAATGTATAATATTGTTAATGATCCAGAGATATTTATTTTGGAAACAGCTTAATCAATTTGGAGGTATAAAATGAAAGCACATAAGTATTGGTCAATCGGAGCGTTAATTACTATGATTGGAACTTTTTATACTGGATATAAAGGATCCAAATCAGGTCATAGGTATTTTGCGTGTAGCACTCTTATATGTATGATCATGTCTATGTATACGGGACATAAAATGATTTCAGGTAATAAAAGAACAAGAAAACAGGTGGAAAATACAAAAGCGGAGGAATAGTAAATGTTAGAGTTAGGAAAAAAAGCACCGGACTTTGAATTGCCGGATCAGAATGGAGAAATGCATAAATTAAGCGATTATGCAGGAAAAAAAGTGATCTTATATTTTTATCCAAAGGATAATACACCAGGATGTACGAAGCAGGCATGTGGCTTTTCTGAGCGTTATCCACAGTTTACTGAGAAGGGAGCTGTTATTCTCGGAGTAAGCAAGGACTCTGTAGCGTCTCACAAGAGATTTGAAGAAAAATACGGACTGGCATTTACGCTATTAGCAGATCCGGAGCGTAAAGTTATTGAAGCATATGATGTCTGGAAAGAAAAGAAAAATTATGGAAAAGTATCTATGGGTGTAGTAAGAACTACATATCTTATTGATGAGCAGGGAATCATTATAAAGGCAAATGATAAAGTCAAGGCGGCAGATGATCCTGAAAATATGCTTAAGGAATTGGCATAATGAAGATTATTTTATCACCTGCAAAAAAGATGATTGTAGATACCGATAACTTAGCACCGGTTGAACTGCCTGTCTATATTGATAAGACAGCAGAAGTATTAAACTGGATGAAAAGCAAATCAAAAGAAGAACTGAAAGCTATCTGGAAATGTAATGACAAGATTGCAGAGCAGAACTTTAACAGATTGGAAAATATGGATCTTTATAACAGGCTTACTCCGGCTGTTTTAGCATATGAAGGGATTGCATTTCAATATATGGCACCATCTGTGTTTGAAATCCAGCAGTTTGAGTATTTGCAAAATCATTTAAGAATCTTGTCTGCGTTTTATGGCATTTTAAAACCAATGGATGGTGTGACTCCTTATCGTCTTGAAATGCAGGCAAAGGTTGGAATTGGAGATGCAAAAAATCTGTATGAGTACTGGGGAGAATTGTTATACCGCTCAGTAATTGATGACAGCAGGATTATCATTAATCTTGCATCAAAAGAATACTCAAAATGTATAGAAAAGTATCTGACACCACAGGACAGATATATTACGATTGTATTTTGTGAGTTATCCGGAGATAAATTGGTAACAAAAGGTACCTATGCCAAGATGGCTCGTGGTGAAATGGTCAGATTCATAGCGGAAAATAATATTGAAAATCCGGTGGAGATTCAGAAATTTGACAGACTCGGATATTCGTTTAGGTCTGATTTATCTTCAGATTCAGAATATGTATTTGAACGCAAAATAAAATAGTTATTCAGATAAAAGATGCTCAGTTTGGCAGCTTTTATAATAATGAGAATTATTACTATTTTTATTGACGACAGGATAATAGTGGTATATAATCCTTATTAAGAACTAATCCTAATAAGGAGGACGAATGACAAGTAGGAGAAATACCATTCAAAAAGATCTCGTAAGAAATACCGTATACGAAATGAGAAGACACGTTACGGCAAATGAAGTGTATGAATTTATAAAAGAAGCATATCCAACAATTGGAAAAGGAACGGTATATAGAAATCTTGATATATTGGTAGAGGAAGGTGCATTAAGAAAGGTTGAAGTTCCGAATGGACCGAACCGATTTGATTTTACATTGAAAAATCATTACCATGTAAGATGTATAAAGTGCGGTGAAATTTTTGATGTGGATATGGATCAAATACCGGATTTACTGGAAAGAATTCATAACACTCATGGAATTGAATTTGTGGATTATGATATTTCATTTAAAGGCATTTGCCCGAAATGCAGGGAGAAGGTAAAGGAGGAACAGCATGGATAGGAAAGCAATGTATAAGTTGAGTTATGGACTGTTTATATTAACCGCTAAAGAAGCAGAAAAAGATAACGGATGCATCATTAATACAGCCATTCAGGCAGCTTCGGAACCAAACCAGTTAAGTATCTGTGTAAATAAGGCAAATTATACGCATGATATGATTCAAAGAACCGGAAAATTTACTGTATCAGTCTTAAGTCAGAAGGCACAATTTGAATTGTTCAAACATTTTGGCTTCCAATCAGGAAGAGATACCAATAAGTTTGAAGCCTTTGAGCAGTGTGCCAGGGGCACAAATGGTATTTATTATATTACAGAAGGTACAAATGCATACATTTCTGTGACAGTTACTAAAACAGAGAACTTGGGTTCACATACGATGTTTATCGGTGAGATAACCGATATGGAAGTTTTAAGCAATGTTCCTTCAGTAACATATGATTATTATCAGAATAATATTAAGCCTAAGCCACAGGAGGTTGGAAAAACAGAGGACAGTCAGACAATATGGCGTTGCAGAATTTGCGGATATGAATATGTAGGCGAGGAATTACCAGATGACTTTATATGTCCTTTGTGCAAGCACCCGGCATCAGATTTTGAAAAAGTAGTAAAGAAAACGGAGGTAAAAGAGATGGCAGCAAACAAATATGCAGGAACACAGACAGAGAAGAATTTACAGGAGGCATTTGCGGGGGAATCACAGGCAAGAAATAAGTATACCTATTTTGCTTCTGTAGCGAAAAAGGAAGGTTACGAGCAGATGTCAGCATTGTTTTTAAAGACTGCAGATAATGAGAAAGAACATGCAAAGATGTGGTTCAAGGAATTAGCAGGAATTGGTGATACAAAGGAAAACCTGGTGGCAGCGGCAGAAGGCGAAAATTATGAGTGGACAGATATGTATGATGGCTTTGCTAAAACAGCTGAGGAAGAAGGATTCCCTGAGCTTGCAGCAAAATTCAGGCAGTAGGTGAGATTGAGAAGCACCATGAGGAAAGATATCGTGCACTTCTTAAGAATATTGAAACTTCACAGGTATTTGAAAAGAGCGAAGTTAAGGTATGGGAATGCCGTAACTGCGGACATATTGTGGTAGGAACTAAGGCGCCTGAGGTATGTCCGGTATGTAATCATCCACAGAGCTATTTTGAAGTACATGAAGAGAATTATTAAGGAGATGAGATTATTACGAAGAAGAAAGTGATTAATTCAAAGAAGCAGTAATGATAGGCTGTGGCTTTGTTGGTTCTGCATCGGTATTTGCTCTGATGCAGAGTGGCTTGTTTACAGAGATTAAGTGATAATTCTTTTGAAATGAAGCTATGGGAGATTATCCCAAGACAAAAACAGGTTTTTGATTGGAAAACGTGTAAAAATGTCGCAGATTTTTTTGCAAAGATTGTAGATTATAAATCTTCTTTTACAAGCGATAATAATCTGATGAAAACAATGATCATCAGGTGCTTCAAAACATCTTTCCAATTTGGTGCAGGCAGATATTATTGAACCAGTATCCGGTCACGGAAAAGGAAAATATAAATTCAAGAAGTAGTTTAGGTATTGTAAAATTTCCACTCGATGAGTGGAATTTTGCTTATCCAATGCGTCGTAAAACCCCTTGCTTCAGCTATGGGATATAAGACGCGTCCATCGAATTTACGCAAGTAATTGAAGATGGACAAAATAACAATTGTGTTAATTGATAAAACATTGTATAATACAAACATGAACACAACATATAAATCAAACAATAATGTCGTCTATTCCTGTAAATACCATGTAGTATGGTGCCCCAAATATAGACGAAAAGTATTAACGAACGGTGTAGATGTCCGGCTGAAGGAGCTGCTCACAGAGTATGCTGCAAATCTTTCTGTAGACATTCTGGAAATGGAGATCATGCCGGATCATGTTCATATGCTGCTGGAAGTAGATCCTCAGTTTGGAATCCACAAAGCTGTAAAATCGTTCAAAGGCTATACGTCCAGAATTTTAAGACAGGAATTTCCCCATCTCAAAACGAAAATGCCGACGCTCTGGACAAACAGCTATTTTGTATCTACCGTTGGCGGTGCCCCGCTGGAAGCAGTAAAACAGTATATCGAAAACCAGAAAACATCGCAGAGACAAAAGGATAAGATGGCTAATGCAAAAAGGGATCAAATTCAGAATCTACCCGAACAGAGAACAGAAAAACTTCATCCACCAGACGCTGGGATGCTGCCGGCTGATCTACAACCGGGGACTTGCCATGCGCAAGGAAAGCTATGAAGAAGGGAAGAAGATTGGATATACCCAGACTTCCGCCATGCTGACCGAACTGAAAAGACAGGAGGAGTTTGCTTTTTGAAAGCAGTAGATTCCATTGCCTTACAGCAGTCTCTGCGGGATCTCGACCGGAGCTTTGTGAATTTCTTTCAAAAACGTGCTTCCTATCCAACCTTCAAGAGCAAACATAACCGGTTCCAGTCATACAGAACGGTCAATCAAAAAGATAATATCCGTATTGTGGGAAGATATATCAAACTTCCGAAACTTGGATTTGTCAAAATACGCCAGTCGATGGAAGTGGGAAAAATTAATCACGTAACCATTGAGTACACACCGGCCGGAAAATATTTTGCAGTCTTAAATATTGATTTCGAACCGGAACCACGCCCAAATGCTGGAGGAACGATTGGAATTGATGTCGGAATCAAAGCATTCTATTCTGACAGCAATGGAAATACGGTATCAAATCCCAGATATCTGGAACGCTCCATGCGAAAACTCATAAGAGAACAGCGCAGACTTTCCCGGAAGCAGAAAGATTCCCATAACCGCGGGAAGCAGCGGCTCAGGTAGCCAGAGTGCATGAGAAAATAGCCAATCAGCGGAATGATTTCCTGCAGAAACAGTCAACGATGCTGGTGCGCGAAAACCAAACCATCTGTATCGAGGATCTGAACGTGAAGGGAATGATCCGGAACCATAAACTGGCAAAATCCATAGCAAGTGTTTCCTGGGCAAAGTTTTTCAAAATGCTGGAATATAAAGCCAGCTGGTATGGAAATGAAATTCAAAGAGTACCAACGATGTATCCGAGCAGTCAAACCTGCAGCTCTTGCGGCTACAGAAATCCACGGATAAAAAATCTGAGCATTCGTATCTGGGAGTGCCCGAAATGCCATGCAGTTCATGACCGGGATACGAATGCAGGCATTAATATTCTGAAAAAAGCACTGCAGATGCAGTCTGCATAAAGATGAAAAGCTGTACCGTAGGGCATACGGGAACAGGATAAACATAGCTTGTGGACACTGTGTAAGACATTGCAGTACCGTAAGGTATTCGTCAATGCAGTGGTGGAAGAAACAAGAATCCCCCTGCTTTAGCTGTGGGGAGTGTCAAGTCTGCGTCTCAAATACGCTGCTTCTTTTTCATACTCTGTAATGGAAAACCAAGGAAAATCTCTTTTTACCTCTCTCATAGCGCTGCCTCCTGTGCATTACGATACAATCGGTTGATTCTTCCTGATTGCGGAAATGATTTTTCAGACACGCTCTGGCTTCTCTTCGGAAAAAGAAAGTAATAGCCACCAAAAATATCGGAAAAACTTTGTGAAAAAATAGAATTGTGTTTTGCAAGGGTCCCATGTAAAATAGCGGGCAGGAGGAGAAAGAGAGAAAAGGAGATTCTTAATCTTATGGGAACAAATGAAAAGAATATGACTGCGGGATCCCCCGGAAAACTGATCATAACGTTTGCCATACCATTGATGCTCGGAAATATTTTCCAGCAGTTTTATACGATGGCGGACACCATGATTGTTGGCCGGGTGGTAGGAGTAGAAGCGTTGGCGGCAGTAGGCGCCGGAGACTGGCTGGTCTGGCTGGTGCTGGGCATCATGACAGGTATCACACAGGGCTTTTCGATTCTTGTATCGCAGTACTATGGAGCAGGGGAAAAGGAAAATCTGAAATGTGCGGTGGCGAAAAGCTATATTATGACAGCATTACTGTCTGTGATTGTACTCGCGGTAAGTGAAGGAGCAGTTTATCACGTTCTTTTATTTTTGCAGACACCGGATAATGTTATTGATCTGACGATGCTATATTTGCGGCTGATTTTTGCGGGAGTCCCGATTATAGCTGCCTATAATATCTTTGCGGCGATCCTGAGGGCACTTGGAAACAGCAGATCTCCACTGATTGCAATGACAGTGGCAGCAGTGATCAATGTGGGACTTGACCTGCTGTTTGTGGCAGTTTTTGGCTGGGGCGTAGCCGGAGCAGCCGTGGCGACTGTTATTGCACAGGGATTTTCAGCCTTGTACTGTCTGCTTGTATTACGGAAAATCAGGGATATCCGACTGGAAAAGGAGGATTTTTACAGGCAGCCGTCTATGAGTCTGCGGCTTTTGAAGCTGGGTACTCCTCTTGCCATACAGAACGTGATCATTTCTGTGGGAGGACTTACGGTGCAGTATGTGATCAATGGCTTTGGCTTTCTGTTTGTAGCCGGATTTACGGCAACGAACAAGCTGTATGGAATTTTGGAGATGGCAGCCGTTTCCTATGGATATGCGATTACAACGTATGTAGGGCAGAATCTTGGCGCAAAGAAATATCAGAGAATCCGAAAAGGTGTGCGCAGCGGTACGTATATGGCAGTACTCACTTCTGTTTTCATTTCCGGTATGATGGTGCTGATTGGACGTAATATATTGTCTCTGTTTGTATCCGGTGAACCGGAGCAGATCAGACAGGTGTTAGATATTGCATATAAGTATTTGTTTATCATGGCTGTCTTTTTGTGGATACTGTATTTGCTGCATGTGTATCGTTCCGCGATCCAGGGGCTGGGCAATACTTTGATTCCGCTTGCCAGCGGCATTGCGGAATTTGTGATGCGTGTCAGCGTTGCGCTGCTGCTGCCGAAATGGATCGGCGAAGAGGGAATATACTATGCCGAGATCTGTGCATGGAGCAGTGCAGCTGTTTTACTGATCATAAGCTATATGATTCTGATGCGAAAATATAAAGATGCTAAAACGTCAGAAAGCTGATGCAGTCTCGCCTGCAAGAGGATTTTAGAGCTCTTACCCCGCTTAAAGCATAAGTAAGAAATAATACAAAAAAAGCAGTGCTGCAGAACGCAAACTACAGGAAACAGATGGGAAGGCGTACCCGAGGTACGACAAAAATCTGTCATGCAGTAATTTGCGCTCTGTGGGACTGCTTTTTTGCATGATTCTTGGAGTTTTGGGGAATTACGACAAGAAACAACCAAAAATTTCAATAACTAATCCAAAAATATTCTATTTTTTTTCAGGCCTCTTGTGATTATAATGAATTCATCAGCTAGGAACGAAGCGAATCTAGCAAAATCACCAAACGGGAGGAATAAAAATGAAAAGAAAAGCATTAGCAGCAATTATGGCAGTAGCTATGGCAGTATCCATGGCTGGTTGTGGAGGATCCACATCAGAGTCTAAAGATTCTACCCAGAAAACAGAAACAGCAGATTCTACGGCATCAACGGGCGGAAGCGTAGAAAACAAGGACAAACCTCTGTGCTGGTTCAACCGTCAGCCATCCAGCAGTGCTACCGGCGAACTGGACAAAGATGCTCTGAACTTCAACGGAAATACTTATTATGTAGGTTTCGATGCAAATCAGGGTGCTGAGCTGCAGGGACAGATGGTTCTGGATTACATCAAGAAAAACGCAGACACGATCGACAGAAACGGTGACGGCGTAATCGGATATGTTCTGGCAATCGGTGATATCGGACATAACGATTCTATCGCCCGTACACGTGGTGTTCGTTCCGCACTTGGAACAGGTGTAGATGCAGACGCGGAGTAGATTCTACACCGGCCGGAACAAACGTAGACGGAAAAGCAAAGGTTGTGCAGGATGCAACTCTGGATGTAGACGGAAAAACATATACCATCCGTGAGCTGGCTTCTCAGGAAATGAAAAACTCAGCAGGTGCAACATGGGATGCTGCAACAGCTGGTAACGCGATCGGAACATGGACAGCTTCCTTCGGTGATCAGATCGATGTTGTAGTTTCCAACAACGATGGTATGGGAATGTCAATGTTCAATGCATGGGCAAAAGACAACAAAGTTCCTACCTTCGGTTATGATGCAAACAGCGATGCTGTAGCAGCAATCGGTGAAGGATATGGCGGAACAATTTCTCAGCATGCAGACGTTCAGGCTTACCTGACACTGAGAGTTCTGCGTAACGCACTGGACGGTGTAGATATCAATACCGGTATCGGTACAGCAGATGAAGCCGGCAACTGCCTGACAGAGGGTGAAGATTACAGATACAGCGAAGAAGAGAGATCTTACTACGCATTAAATATTGCTGTAACAGCCGATAACTACAACGATTTCACAGATTCTACAAAAGTTTACGACAAGGTTGCAAAACAGCTGGATGAAAGCAAGAGCCCATCCAAAAAAGTATGGCTGAATATCTACAACGCATCGGATAACTTCCTGAGCTCTACCTATCAGCCTCTGCTGGAGAAATATGATGATCTGCTGAACCTGAAGGTAGATTACATCGGTGGAGACGGACAGACAGAGTCCAATATCACAAACCGTCTTGGAAACCCGAGCGAGTATGATGCTTTTGCAATTAACATGGTTAAGACCGATAATGCGGCAGCATATACATCACTTCTCTCCAAATAATTTAGAGACAGAATAAAAGTGTAAATGGCAACGATTCAGAGCCATGCGAAATCGAGATGAGGTTTCTGAATCGTTACCGTAAATGAATGAAATTATAGAGGGGTGTCAGCAATGATACCCTTCTTTACTAAGAAAAGGAAGCGCAGCTATGACAGAAGATAAGAATAAATATATCTTATCGATTAACGGCATGAGCAAATCGTTCGGTAGAAATAAGGTTCTGAAACATATCAGCATGAATGTCAAACCTGGAACCATTATGGGACTGATGGGTGAAAACGGTGCCGGAAAATCGACAATGATGAAATGCCTCTTTGGAACCTATCAGAAAGATGAAGGAACCATCGTACTGGACGGAAAAGAAGTGAATTTCTCCGGTCCGAAGGATGCACTGGAAAACGGAGTGGCAATGGTACACCAGGAGTTGAACCAGTGTCTTGAAAGAAGTGTTGTAGATAACATGTTCCTTGGAAGATACCCAAAGAATTCCGTTGGAGTGATCGACGAAGGAAGAATGAAAAAAGAAACATCAGACCTGTTCAGAAAGCTGGGAATTACAGTTGATCTGACGCAGCCAATGAAGAAAATGTCTGTATCTCAGAGGCAGATGTGTGAGATCGCAAAAGCGATTTCCTATCATTCAAAAGTCATTGTACTGGATGAACCTACATCATCCCTGACTGCACCGGAGGTTGAAAAGCTCTTTAAGATGATGCGTCAGCTGAAGGCACAGGGAATTGCCCTGATCTACATTTCACATAAAATGGATGAAATATTTGAAATCTGCGATGAAATATCCGTATTGCGAGACGGAAGCCTGGTCATGACCAAGCCAAGTAAAGAAACGGATATGAACGAACTGATCGCCGCCATGGTTGGACGTTCTCTGGACAACAGATTTCCGCCTGTAGACAATACACCGGGAGAAACGATTCTCTCCGTACAGAATATATCAACAAAATATGCACCGAAACTGCAGAATATTTCTTTTGATATTAAAAAAGGAGAAATTTTCGGATTCTATGGTCTGGTCGGTGCCGGTCGTACCGAACTTCTGGAGACCATCTTCGGAATTCGTACAAGAGCAGAAGGAAATATCGTATATGACGGAAAGGTACTGAACTTCTCCTCCCCGAAGGATGCCATGGATCACGGATTTGCTCTGATTACAGAGGAAAGAAAAGCCAATGGTCTGTTCCTGAAGGGCGATATTACATTCAATACTACCATTGCGAATATGAAGCATTATAAGAGCGGAATCGCATTGTCGCATGACAAGATGGTGCGTGCAACGGCTGAAGAAATCAAGATCATGCATACAAAATGTATGGGACCGGATGATATGATCGCCAACCTTTCCGGTGGTAATCAGCAGAAGGTTATCTTTGGTAAATGGCTGGAACGTTCACCGAGCGTATTCATGATGGATGACCCGACACGAGGAATTGATGTTGGAGCAAAATATGAAATCTATGAACTGATTATCAATATGGCGAAACAGGGAAAAACAATCATCGTTGTTTCTTCCGAAATGCCGGAGATTCTTGGTATTACCAACCGAATCGGTGTTATGTCTAACGGACGTCTGGCCGGAATCGTAAATACCAAAGAAACAAACCAGGAAGAATTATTGAGACTCAGTGCTAAATACCTGTAACAGGAGGAAAATTGGAAATGGCAGAAAACAGCGTTATTATTTCGTCGGAAGAAGAAGCAAAGCTTTTGAAGCCGATCGATGAATATGTGGAAGAAATCCAGAAAAAAATCGATGCATTACGTGCAGACGGCTTTGACAAAGTGAGCGATCTGAAAAAACAGATCGCGATCGCAAAAGAAAACAAGAACTTATCCGCAACACAGAGAGATAAGATCATTGAAAACAGCAAAAAAGAGCTGGAAAATGCAAAAAAAGTAGAAGCAGACAACAAAGAAGAAATCAAAAAGCTGATCGCAGAGGCAGAAAGCTATCTGGCTGCGCATTACAAAAAGGATTATTACGACGTAGTAAACAAAAGCTGCAAAGCTGCAAAAGCAGAAGAAAACAGCAGATATGAGAAGATCAAAGCAGATCTGAAGAGCGAGCATCAGAAAAAGGTTGCTTCTCTGAAGGATGCAGAAGAGATCAAGGCTGAGAAATATGTGCTCAAAAATAAATTGTTTGATGCACAGATGGCTCACGAATTGAAGCTTCAGGAGATCAAGGACAGAAGACATGAAGCATTCATGCATAAATATCACCTGATCGACCTGTTGCGGGCTTCCAAATTTACATTCCCGCAGCAGAGAATACAGAAACTGGAAAATTACAGATATACTTTCGATTTATCTCAGTTCCTGTACAAAAACGGTCTGTATATCGTAATCATTCTGATCTTCATCGCACTGTGTATCATCACACCGATCGTCAAAAATACACAGCTGCTGACTGTTACCAACATCCTGAATATCTTACAGCAGGCATCCCCGCGTATGTTCCTTGCACTTGGTGTTGCCGGTCTGATCCTGTTAACAGGTACCGACCTTTCCGTAGGACGTATGGTTGGTATGGGTATGGTTACAGCAACCATCATCATGCATAACGGAATCAATACAGGTGCCGTATTCGGACATGTATTTGACTTCTCCGCTATGCCTGCTACAGCGAAAGCACTGTTTGCACTGTTAATGTGTGTAATCCTTACGACAGCATTTGCCATGATTGCCGGATTCTTCATGGCGAGATTCAAAATGCATCCGTTTATCTCTACCATGGCGAACATGCTGATCATCTTCGGTCTGGTTACCTATGCGACCAAGGGTGTATCTTTCGGTGCGATTGATTCTGCCATCCCGAATACCTTCATTCCGCAGATCGGAAAATTCCCGACCATCATTCTGTGGGCTGTTGCAGCAGTTGCCATTGTATGGTTTATCTGGAACAAAACAACTTTTGGCAAAAACCTGTATGCGGTAGGCGGAAACCCGGAAGCGGCAGCAGTATCCGGTATCTCTGTATTTAAAGTAACAATGGGAGCATTTATGCTGGCAGGTATCCTGTATGGCTTCGGTTCCTGGCTGGAATGCAACCGTATGGTTGGTTCCGGTAGTGCAGCTTACGGACAGGGATGGGATATGGATGCCATCGCAGCCTGCGTAGTTGGTGGTGTATCCTTTACCGGTGGTATCGGTAAGATCTCCGGAGTTGTAACCGGTGTACTGATCTTTACCTCCCTGACATATGCCCTGACGATTCTGGGTATTGATACCAACCTTCAGTTCATCTTCGAAGGTATCATTATTCTGGCAGCCGTAACACTTGACTGTCTGAAATATGTACAGAAAAAATAATGAAAGATTCATAAACAGATAGAATATAAGACAGCCCGGTCGTCCGATGGATGACCAGGGCGGTCTTTTATTCTGTTCTGGCAAAAATTTTTGTAACTATTCATTCAGCAGAGAGCAATCTTCTGCTATAATGAAGGAACAACAACGTACTCCGGAAAACAGGGGGATAAGAATGGAACAATATAAAGTGATTCTCGTCGATGATGAAGTAGAGGTCATCGATGTTATGAAAAAAAAGATCCGCTGGAATGATCTGGGATTTGACGTAGTGGGAAGTGCCACCAACGGCGTGAAGGCTCTGGAGCTGGTGGAAAAGCTTCAGCCTGATGTGGTGCTGACGGACATTAAGATGCCTTATATGGATGGACTGGAGCTGGCAAGAAAGCTGAACCAGGACTATCCCAATATTTACATTATGCTTTGCACCGGTTTTGATGAATTCGAATATGCAAAAGAGGCCGTCCATCTGGAAATTAAGGAATATATGCTGAAACCCATCAGCGCCACCGAGCTGTCAGAAAGCCTGATGAAGCTGAAAGCCACACTGGACAGGGAACGGGAAGAAAAGTTAAATGTAAAAAACTGGAAGACTATTTCCAGGAGGTATTACCAAAGCTGCAGTCCAATTTCTTCATTTCCCTGATTGAAGGAAGAGTCAGAGAAGAGGACTATGAACGATTCCTTTTGGATTATCAGGTGGATATGAAGGGACCTTTGTTTTGCTGTATTATCTTTCATACCTCGGAAAATGATGTGCCGGATGGGATGAATCCCTTATTATTATCCATGTCTGTGGAACGGGAGATCAAACAGCGGCTGATGGAGAACTGTAATTGCCAGGAATTCATCTATATGGGTAATACCATTCTGATTATGGAACTCCATTCAGAAGATGAGATAGCTCAATTGACGGACAAGTGTGACCGGTTCTGCCGCTGGGCATGGAGAATTATGGGGGCGGCGGTTACCGCAGGGGTCGGAACCGTCTGCAACAATCTGTACGATATCAGTATTTCCTACGAGGGAGCCAGAGAGGCGGTATCCTACCGTGTCCTGTACGGAACGAAACGAGCCATCAATATCGCAGAGATCGTTCCCAAAGAGTCAAAAAAGGCGGTTCCCTTAGAAGAAACAAAGATGCAGGAGCTGTTTCGTGCCATCCATGTAGGGGATCAGGAAAAGATCCGGAAAGAAGCCATCAAAGAGACAGAAAAGCTCCATAAGAATGCAGCCACCATCAGCCAGTACAATCTGGCCACCATGGAGATTGTCAGCGGCTTTTTCAAATTTTGTGCCAATAATTCCATGGATTTCAATGAAATTTCCGGAAATGTACAGAATCTTTACGAAAGAGTGACTCAGCTGGATGAAAGCTCTATGACAAACTGGATCATCAATATGTCTATGGCGATCAGCGAAAAACTGAGAAGTACCAGAAACAGTACCTCCAGACGGATCATCACCGATGCGCAGAACATCGTAAAAGACAGATATATGGAACCGGCGCTCTCGCTGGATGATGTGTGCGCAGATCTTGGGGTGTCCAATTCTTACTTTTCGTCCATCTTTAAAAAGGAGACCGGTCAGTCCTTTGTCTCCTATCTTACCGATTACCGAATGGACCGGGCAGAAGAAATGGTGCTGAACACCGATGAAAAAAGCTATAAGATCGCAGAAAAAGTAGGATATCAGGATGCGAACTACTTCAGCTATGTATTCAAAAAGAAATTCGGTGTTTCCCCTTCCAAATACAGAGCTTCCGGAAAATAAAAAGACGGAAAGCAGAAAGAGCAAGCACAGAAAGACTCCGAGAGTACATCAGGCAGAAAAGAGGGAACAGGTGAAAGGGAAAATACATGAAAGATAGAAAAAGAAATCCGGATTCCCGGAAGAATATCGTATTTAACATACAGTCGATCATCCTGTCTGTCCTTATGGCGATTTCACTGGTTACGATCATTGTAATGGGATTGCTGCTTTACCATCGATTCAAGCTGGCTCTGGAAAAAACAGCGGTAGACAACACGGAAGCTACCGTGGAGGCTACCGTAGACCGGTTAAATGCAGATCTGCTGGATATCCGGCAGATCCTGAACGGGGCAAACTACAACGTAGTCCAGCAGTTTGATATATCCAGCCGGGAATTCTCGGAGCAGTTCAGTCTGCTCTATGAGACCAATTCCGATAAGATTCAGAGCCTGGCTTTGTATGACCCAAAAGGAAATCTGATTGCATCGGAGCCGGTGGCGGCAGAAAAGAAAAATGTGAAGGTGCAGACGCAGGAATGGTATAAAAATGCGGAAGATGCCATTGAAAATATACACTTTTCCACACCGCATATCCAGGAGCTGTTTGAGGACGGCTCTTATCGGTACCAATGGGTCGTTTCCCTGAGCAGGTATGTAGATGTCAACAAGGGAGAGACACCGGAAACCGGTATTCTTTTACTGGATATGAAATATTCTGTGATCAGGGACGTGATGAAGCAGATCAATGACTGTTCCGGCGGAATCTACTATTATCTGATCAGTCAGGACGGAGAGATGATCTATCATCGGGGAACGGAATTAAACCGTGGATTATTTGAAGAAAACAGTCTGGAAACGGCAAAATACGAGGACGGAACCTATGAGATCCATTCCAACAGTCAGAATGAGACCGTGATCGTCGGCAGCGTAGCCTATACAGGCTGGAAAATGATCGGTGTTGTGCCGGAGAGTGTGCAGGCGGCAAACTACAAGAACTTCCGTTACTATGTATTTGCTACTGTTCTGGTTCTTATGGTCATGCTTTTGGAGGGAAACCAGCTGGTTTCCCGGAAGATATCCAAACCGATCCGGGAGCTGGATGCTTCCGTCAAGGCCCACGAGGCAGGAGGAAAACCGGATATCTATATCGGCGGCTCCTCGGAGATCCGCCATCTGGGACATTCTGTGCAGAAGTCCTATGAACAGATCGAAAAACTGATGGACGAGATCATCCGGCAGCAAAATGAACGAAGAAAAAGTGAACTGGATGCCCTGCAAAGCCAGATCAACCCCCATTTTCTGTATAATACACTGGAATCCATCACGTGGATGGTGGAAGCCCAGGAAAATGAAGCAGCGGTTCGTATGATTTCTGAACTGGCAAAATTGCTTCGTGTCAGCCTGTCACGCGGTAAGACCATCATTCCCATTAAGGATGAGCTGCAGCACAGCAGAAGCTATATGAATATCCAGCTGGCCCGGTACAAAGAGCGGTTTAAAACAGAATTCCGAATCGAGGAAGAGATCGAAAACTGCTGCATCGTAAAGCTGGTGATCCAGCCCATCCTGGAAAATGCCATCTATTATGGCGTCGGAAATATGGATGAGGATGATGACGGCATGATCATCGTCAGCGGAAAAAAGAAAGACGAGGACATTCTGATCACCATCGAAGACAATGGGATGGGCATGCGGGAAGAAGTCCTGGAAAATATTCTGACGGATAACAGCAAGGTTCCGAAGCACGGTTCTGGCGTGGGCGTAATCAATGTGCATTCCAGAATCCGGCTGATGTTTGGCGAAGAATATGGACTTTCCATAGAAAGCGAACCGGACGAAGGAACAAGGGTTACGATCCGGATTCCGGCAATCCCATATACACCGGAAAACGCAGAAGCATTGGAATTACAAAAATACATACAGAGGAGACCGGGCGGATGAAAAAGAACAGAATGAAATTTCTTATAATTGAGTTTCTTTTGCTGCTGCTGGCAGTATTCTTTGTATGGAAGATTTTCGATCAGAACGTAGCAGAGCCCCGGATTGCGGTGATTCTTCCGGAGTCCGGTGACAAACGCTGGGATGCCCTGATCAAGGGAATGAAGCAGGCTGCGGCAGAGAACAACGTTCATATGATCATCTGCAATACGGAAGAGATCGACGGGCCGGAGGCGGAAAGAGAATTTATCAGGGAACAGAAGGACAACGATATTGATGGCTTTATCATATATCCGGCACCCGGTCATGAGACGGAAAATATGCTGAAAAAAGAGTGTGGAAAGAAACCTTATCTGCTGATTGCAGATGGTCTGGCGGTAAAAGAAGGGGAAACTGCCAGTCCCACGATCCAGCCGGATTACCGGGAGATCGGAAGGTGGCTGGGAGAACAGCTGAGAACAAAAAGCAGAAGATCGGAGTTATCGCCGACTGGAAAATGTCCGAGGCTGTACAGGCCGAGATTTGTGGATTGAACGAGGCGCTGGAAGGCAGTGAAAGCAAGATCAGCTGGTGTATTTACCGGAGAAAAGAACAGGACATTGTGGAGCGGATGAAGAAGGAAACAGAGGCGGATGCCCTTGTCGTCCTGGATGCAGGAATCTTGGAGGAGTTTGGAGAGCAGGCAGAAAATGGAACATACGAGGGCGCAGAGCTCTATGGAGTGGGTTACAGTCTGAAGACGATTGCACTTCTGGATAACGGAAACATTCAGGGGCTGGCTGTGCCGGACGGATATGAAATCGGCTATAAAAGTGTGGAAGAAATAACCAAAAGGATCAAGCACAGGTTTTATAAAATGCAAGGATATATAACCGAATATCAGGTACTTGGCAAGGAAAATTTCTCTATGGACGAAGATTTAGAAAGGTTTTTATATTCCTATGAATAAAAAGAAAAGAAGGGTGGCAGTATTATTATCTGCCACGATAGGGAGTGCGGTGCTTGTGCTGTCGGGGTGTTCCGGCAAATCGGACCAGACAGAGAAAACCCTGCGGGTCGGAGTGATAACCTACACGCAGGATGATCCTTTTATCAATGGACTGACGGATGAACTGAAGGTGCAGCTGAAAGCCATGGAAAACAAAGAACGAAGGATTATCGTATCGACAAAAAGCGGAAACGATGATCAGCAGGAACAGAACGAAAAGGTAGAAGAGATGATTGATGCGGGCTGTGATGTGCTCTGTATCAATCTTGTGGACCGGACAGCTCCGTCCCGGATCATCCGAATGGCAAGAAATGAAGACATTCCTGTGATCTTCTTTAACAGGGAACCGGTAAGAGAAGACCTGATGCAGTGGGAAAAGCTGTATTATGTGGGCTGTGATGCAGAACAATCCGGATCATGCAGGGTGAGATCGCAGCAGAATACATCAACAGCCATTCGGAAGTCGATAAAAACAAGGACGGAAAGATCCAATATGTGCTTCTGGAAGGAGAAGCGGGTCATCAGGATGCCATCAGCAGAACGGAATATTCCGTAAAGACACTGATGAAAAATGATGTTATACTGGAAAAGCTAAGTTATCAGTTAGCGGACTGGAACCGGGGACAGGCGGAGAACCGCATGAACCGTCTGATCAGCCAGTACGGAAAAGAGATCGAACTTGTCATGTCCAACAACGATGAGATGGCACTGGGGGCGGTGGAGGCCTATCGGAAAGCAGGCTATGCCCGTGAAGACTGGCCGGTGATCTTCGGAATTGATGGCCTGGAAGAGGCTCTGGAAGCCGTAAAGGCAGGAGAGATGCAGGGCAGCATCCTAAATGACAGAGTGGATCAGGCAAAGGAAATGGCGAAAATGGCAGTGGAGCTGTTCGAGGGAGAGGACTTTGAACAGGAAAGCCTGAAAGAAGGCCGGTACTATTTTTCGGAATATCAGAAGGTAGACGGCAGCAACATCGATGAGTACCTGAACGCAGAAGAGACGATTTCCCATTCCGGAATGTAAGCAGGAAGACTGCGTTTGCAGGCAGAAAGAGTAAGTGAAGACGTGTCTTTATTTTAAACCAATCAAGCAAGCAGCGAAACGGATTGCGAATATCCGCTTGACAGAATGAGGAAAAACATATGGAACATACATGGACCAAAGATTTTTATCAGGAGACAGATCCGGCAAAACGGCAACAGATCTTAAAAGAACATATCGGAGAGGAGGAAGCCTGGGAAGAAGAATACCGGGATCGGCTCTGGACGGCCCGATACGGACAACGCAGGCTCCAGAAGGATGAATTTGTCAAATGCCTGATGGAACTGAAGTATCTGGCGGAAGGAACCTCTCTGGATCTGGGAGGCGACAGAAAAAAGACGGGAGCCGGATTCTCTCTACGTTGTGCCTGGCGGAAGCCATGCAGTCAGAGGAGGGATACCAGAAAATTCTTGCAGATGAACTGTACAATGTATTCCTGAAATTTATTCAGGTAAGCAGAGGAGGCAGAGGATTTACCTCTCTGGTATTCGGCATGGGACAATTGTCCGAAGAAGGAATCGCGAAAAAAATCGCCGAACAGATCAGTGTGATCGTGTTCAAGGCGCCTCGCCTGCTTCACATGGAAAAAGAATTCACCCTGCTCCGGGAAGCCGCCCTCCGGGCATATCGGCAGGAGTATCCGAACAGGGAGCATTTCCTGAATAAATATTGAGTTTATTGCAGTAATGTCTGAAAAGTGACCGGGCGGAAAGAGAAAGGAGAATAAAATGGAATACAGAAAATTTGACAATGTTATAGTAGCAAGGATTGACAAAGACGAGGAAATATCGGAGCAGCTGAGGGTAATTGCCATAAAGGAGAATATAAAGCTTGCCAGTGTCCAGGCTCTTGGAGCAATCAATGATTTCACAGTCGGAGTATACAAGACAGACGAAAAGAAATATTATTCAAACAGCTTCCAGGGGTATTATGAAATTACATCACTGACAGGTACAATCAATACAATGGATGGAGAATATTATGCACATCTTCATATGAGTGCCGGAAATCAGAAGGGCGAGGTGTTTGGAGGACATCTGAACAGAGCGATTGTCAGTGCAACCTGTGAGCTGGTCATCACGGTAATTGACGGAAGAGTGGACAGAGTTCATGATGAAGAAACCGGACTTAATATTTTTAAGTTTAACTGAATCAAGCAAGTAGTTCTAAGCGGATTGCGAATATCCGCTTGACTTAAAAGCCGGAGAGGAAATAGTGAGAAGCAACATCGGGATGCGGCGTAAGTGAAATCGAGATGTGATCTGAAGAGGTAATACAATTTACGAAAAAGTGGATTTTCCACATAAATACCTGAACTGGAGGTGTAGGGGCTATGATAAAAGAACATTATTCGATCCTGTTTTGCAGCTTAACGGGTAATACAAAGAAGCTGGCTGATGCAATCTATGAAACATTGCCAAAGGACAAATGCGATTATTTGGCACAAACGATTCGCAGGTACCGCAATCCGACGTATGCTATATCGGATTTTGGACGGACAAAGGGAATGCGGATCAAAAGACATTAGAATTGCTGTCGAAATTAAAAAATAAA
>ENA-OQDE01000586-OQDE01000586.1-human-gut-metagenome-genome-assembly--contig:-NODE-586-length-20196-cov-2.298321_pt1 | contig 20196 bp, 24 predicted proteins | sample MGYA00242768_ERZ504595 | MGnify/ENA primary metagenome ERZ504595 (study PRJEB26092, sample SAMD00036307) | human gut metagenome | host: Homo sapiens | study: EMG produced TPA metagenomics assembly of... | reverse complement strand
GACTATCCGAACCAGATTAATAATGTAATCGGTTTCCCGTATATCTTCCGCGTGCTTGGATACTCACGCTAAAGCTATCAACGAAGAGATGAAGATTGCAGCCGTACACGCTATCGCTAATCTGGCAAAACAGCCGGTACCCGATGTAGTTAATGCGGCATACCACGTGAACAACCTCTCTTTCGGCGCGGAATACTTTATCCCGAAACCGGTAGATCCACGCCTCATCACCGAAGTTTCCTGCGCAGTGGCAAAAGCTGCTATGGAAAGCGGAGTGGCCCGCACTGAAATTAAAGACTGGGATGCTTACTGTGTTCACCTGCGCGAATTGATGGGTTATGAGTCCAAACTGACCCGCCAACTGTATGATACAGCCCGCCGTTCACCGCAACGTGTCGTATTTGCCGAAGGTATCCATCCGAATATGCTGAAAGCTGCCGTTGAAGCGAAAGCCGAAGGTATCTGTCATCCTATCTTATTAGGAAATGACGAGGCTATCGGAAAACTGGCAGAAGAAATGGATCTTAGCCTGGAAGGTATTGAAATCGTCAATCTCCGTCACCCGGACGAATCGGAACGCCGCGAACGTTACTCACGCATTCTTGCAGAAAAACGTGCACGCGAAGGCTTTACTTATGAAGAAGCCAACGATAAAATGTTCGAACGCAACTACTTCGGTATGATGATGGTGGAAACAGGAGATGCGGATGCTTTCATCACCGGACTTTATACAAGATATAGCAATACGATCAAAGTGGCCAAAGAAGTAATCGGTATCCAACCGGGCTTCAAACACTTCGGAACAATGCATATCCTGAACTCCAAGAAAGGTACTTACTTCCTGGCAGACACACTGATTAACCGCCACCCGGATACGGAAACATTGATTGACATCGCTAAATTGTCTGATAAAACAGTTCGCTTCTTCAATCACACGCCGGTTATCTCAATGTTGTCATACTCCAACTTCGGTGCTGATACTGCAGGTAGCCCTGTGAAAGTGCACGAAGCTGTTGCCCACATGCAGGAAGAATATCCGGAACTGGCTATTGACGGTGAAATGCAGGTAAACTTTGCCATGAACCGCGAATTGCGTGATACCAAATATCCGTTTACCCGCCTGAAAGGAAAAGATGTAAATACATTGATTTTCCCGAACTTGAGTTCAGCAAACGCCGGTTACAAACTGTTGCAGGCAATGGACCCGGATACGGAATTCATCGGCCTATCCAGATGGGATTGAACAAACCTATTCATTTCACCGATTTCGAAAGCTCTGTCCGCGACATTGTCAATATCACAGCTGTAGCCGTGATCGACGCCATCGTTGACAAAAAGAAAAGAGGAGGTAAATGAAACGTCCGTTATCCAAATCACAAATAGTTTGCATCAGCCTACTTTGGTTGGCGCTTTGCTATCTAGTTCTGACAAAAGCCGAACGAATTGACGGGATGACGGTGGTAATGCTTGGCATTTCGGCAGCATTAGTGTTTATTCCTGTCTATAAGTCGATCAAAAAGAACAAATAAATATCTTTTTTCCTATTTTTAATGCGATAAAATATCAAATTTGATGTTTTATCGCATTTTTCTTTATAAAATGTTTGCTAGTTCAATTTTTATCTTTACTTTTGCAACCGAAAATAAATATCCGATGTACCCATACGCAGATGTGCAAATCTGTATATAGCACAAAAGCACATAGTCAAACGGTATATTAGCAAATTGTCAAATTAGCACTTTATTTATATCAACCAATTAAAGAAAAAAAAAGATTATGAATGCAGCAAAGGTATTAGACGATCTGAAAAGAAGATTTCCCAATGAACCGGAGTATCATCAAGCAGTAGAAGAAGTACTTTCTACTATTGAAGAAGAATACAACAAACATCCGGAGTTTGATAAAGTAAACTTGATCGAACGTTTGTGTATTCCTGATAGAGTATATCAGTTCCGTGTGACTTGGATGGACGATAAAGGTAATATTCAGACCAATATGGGTTACCGTGTTCAGCATAACAACGCAATCGGCCCTTACAAAGGCGGTATCCGTTTCCACGCATCTGTGAACCTTTCTATCTTGAAGTTCCTTGCCTTTGAACAAACATTCAAAAACTCACTGACTACTCTGCCAATGGGTGGTGGTAAAGGTGGTTCTGACTTCTCTCCTCGTGGAAAGTCAAATGCTGAAGTAATGCGTTTCGTACAGGCATTCATGCTGGAACTGTGGCGTCACATCGGTCCTGAAACTGACGTTCCTGCTGGTGACATCGGTGTTGGTGGCCGCGAAGTAGGTTTCATGTTCGGTATGTATAAAAAACTGGCTCATGAATTTACCGGAACATTTACAGGTAAAGGCCGCGAATTCGGTGGTTCACTGATTCGTCCGGAAGCTACAGGTTACGGTAACATCTACTTCCTGATGGAAATGTTGAAGAGAAAAGGAACTGACTTGAAAGGTAAAGTTTGTCTGGTTTCTGGTTCTGGTAACGTTGCTCAATATACAATCGAAAAAGTAATCGAACTGGGTGGTAAAGTAGTTACTTGCTCTGACTCTGACGGTTATATCTACGATCCGGACGGTATCGACCGCGAAAAACTGGATTATATCATGGAACTGAAGAATCTGTACCGTGGCCGTATCCGTGAATACGCAGAAAAATATGGTTGCAAATATGTAGAAGGAGCTAAACCTTGGGGTGAAAAATGTGATATCGCTCTTCCTTCTGCTACTCAAAATGAATTGAACGGTGACCACGCTCGTCAGTTGGTAGCAAACGGTTGTATCGCTGTATCTGAAGGAGCTAACATGCCTTCTACTCCAGAAGCTATCAAAGTATTCCAGGATGCAAAAATCCTTTACGCTCCGGGTAAAGCTGCTAACGCTGGTGGTGTATCAGTATCAGGTCTTGAAATGACTCAAAACTCTATCAAATTAAGCTGGAGCGCTGAAGAAGTAGACGAAAAGCTGAAAAGCATCATGAAGAATATCCACGAAGCTTGCGTTCAGTATGGTACAGAAGCTGACGGATACGTAAACTATGTGAAGGGTGCTAACGTAGCCGGATTCATGAAGGTTGCTAAAGCAATGATGGCACAAGGTATCGTATAATCAGCAAAAGATATATAAGCTATAGTTTATTTAAAAGCTCCCGTCTTCCGTGAAGGAAGTGCGGGAGTTTTTTATGCAATAAAAAGATGTACGACACCCGGGTGTCAGCACAATAATCTTTGTAGAAAAATAAATAGCAGACAATACACACACAATTCATAGTTATTCTCTATCTTTAGATAGAAATTATCTGTTTGACAAGCGAGCAAAAGAAGCCTATCTTTGTTATATATTATAAACCCCGGATGAAAGAATAAAAGGAAACAGTCTGCTTATACTTGTATCCGACTAAAAAATCTATTTATGGAAAAGAAAAAACTTACTGCAGCGAACGGTCGTCCTATCGCTGACAATCAAAACTCGCAAACCGCAGGTCAACGCGGACCTGTAATGTTACAAGATCCCTGCTTATAGAGAAACTTGCCCATTTTGATCGTGAAGTAATTCCTGAAAGACGTATGCACGCTAAAGGTTCGGGAGCTTACGGTACGTTTACTGTCACCCATGACATTACAAAGTACACCCGTGCTGCTATTTTCAGTAAAGTCGGAAAACAAACAGAATGTTTTGTCCGTTTCTCCACCGTAGCCGGAGAACGTGGAGCTGCTGATGCAGAACGTGACATCCGTGGTTTTGCTATGAAATTCTATACGGAAGAAGGTAACTGGGATTTGGTGGGTAACAACACTCCTGTATTCTTCTTACGTGATCCGCTTAAATTTCCGGATCTGAATCATGCCATCAAACGAGATCCGAAAACAAATATGCGTAGCCCGAACAGTAACTGGGACTTCTGGACGCTTTTACCGGAAGCATTACATCAAGTTACTATCACTATGAGTCCGCGTGGTATTCCTTATTCATATCGCCACATGCACGGATTCGGCAGTCATACTTATAGTTTTATCAATGCAGAAAATCAACGTATTTGGGTTAAATTCCATCTGCGTACCTTGCAGGGTATCAAGAATCTGACAGACCAGGAAGCAGAAGCAATAGTTGCTAAAGATCGCGAATCTCATCAACGTGATCTCTTCGAGAGCATCGAAAAGGGCGATTATCCGAAATGGTTATTCCAGATTCAGTTAATGACGGAGGAAGAAGCGGACAACTATCGTATCAACCGTTTGACCTGACTAAAGTATGGCCGCACAAAGATTTCCCTCTACAAGATGTTGGTGTCCTTGAACTGAACCGCAACCCGGAAAATTATTTTGCTGAAGTGGAACAAGCTGCTTTCAACCCGATGAATATTGTAGACGGTATCGGTCTGTCTCCCGACAAAATGTTACAAGGTCGTTTATTCTCTTATGGTGATGCACAGCGCTATCGTCTTGGAGTGAATGCTGAACAAATCCCGGTCAACAAGCCTCGTTGTCCTTTCCACGCCTATCATCGTGACGGTGCTATGCGCGTAGACGGTAACTACGGTGCTACCAAAGGGTATGAACCGAACAGTTACGGCGAATGGCAGGATTCTCCTGACATGAAAGAACCGCCTCTTAAAGTTACCGGTGAAGTTTACAACTACAATGAACGGGAATATGATGACGACTATTATAGCCAACCGGGTGACTTATTCCGACTGATGCCAGCTGAAGAACAACAATTATTGTTCGAAAATACAGCTCGCGCCATGGGAGACTCCGAATTGTTTATCAAACAACGTCATGTGCGCAACTGCTACAAAGCCGATCCTGCATATGGAACAGGAGTTGCCAAAGCGCTGGGTATTGACTTACAAGAGGCTTTGAAAGAATAATCTGCTATCACTTCCTCTACAGGTACTCTTTCTTTAGGAAGAAGGAGTACCTGTTTTCTTATACCCCATAGTATAATTCATAAAACCACAACTAAATTTATACCCTAAAGTGTAAAATAGAAAAATTACATTATCTTTGTACCCAAAAGGTATAATATGAACGATAAATCATTATCAGAATACGTCAAGCAAATGCGTAAAGAACATAACTTGACCCAAGTAGAGCTGTCCGAAAAATCAGGAGTCGGGTTACGTTTTGTACGCGAACTCGAACAGGGGAAACAGACTTTGCGTCTTGATAAAGTAAATCAAGTGCTTAGTCTCTTTGGAACGGAAGTGGGTGTTGTACCAATAAGTAAATTCAACAAGCTATGAGACAAGCACTCATATACAACCAAGACCAGTTGGCAGGATTGCTTACAGAAGATGAAAATGGCTATACCTTTCAATATGATACAGCTACATTAAATCCAGCGATGCGGAATCTATCAGCCTCACACTGCCAATCTCGGAAAAGCCATATACAAGTCTAATATTATTCCCATTCTTTGATGGTCTTATTCCTGAAGGCTGGCTTTTAGATATTGCTGAAAAAAGTTGGAAGATAAATCGACGTGACCGTATGTCACTACTGCTTGCCTGTTGCAAAGATTGCATCGGTGCAGTTAGTGTGATTCCCATCTTAAATAAAGAATAATGATGAGCAGATGCCTATATTGTTATCAGGAACTTGGCGAGGGAGAAACTGATTTTCACCCTCAATGCGGAAAGAAAATATTTGGGAGCAAAACAGTTCCTCTCCTACCTTATACAAAAGCGGATATTAAGCAACTTGCCGAACAAGTCATATGCTCACAAACCACACTTACAGGAGTGCAAGCAAAATTGTCTCTCGATATATCATCGTCCCCCAACCAACCGCAACGCTTTACTATCGTTGGTTTATGGGGACGTTATATTCTCAAACCGCAAACGGAACAATTTAAATACATGCCTGAAGTTGAGGATTTAACGATGCATCTTGCCGAATTGGCTAAAGTGAACGTTGTCCCTCATTCATTGATTCGTTTTGCCGATGGCGAATTGGCCTATATCACTAAACGCATAGATAGAACCGCAAAGGGTGAAAAGTTGCCAATGGAGGATATGTGCCAGCTCTCGGAACGCCTCACAGAGTATAAATATAAGGGCTCTTATGAAAAGATAGCAAAGATAATTATGCAATATTCCTCTGTGCCAAACTTGACGTAATAAATTTCTGGGAACAAGTCGTTTTCTCATGGCTGACCGGAAATGCGGATATGCATCTGAAAAACTTTTCACTTTATAGTCAGCGTAAAGGCTATTATTCACTGACCCCGGGATATGACATGATCTCTACGGCACTCCTCATGCCGGAGGACACTGAAGAATTGGCTTTGACACTTAATGGAAAAGACGCAAAATCAAGCGTTCTGATTTTGAAGTTGCCATGAATAGTTGCAGTTTAGAGAAAAAGATCATAGACAACCTATTTTCTAAATTTACCAAAGTTGCCGAGAAATGGTTAGAGTTCATAGATATTTCTTTCTTGCCTAAAGAAATGAAGCAACAGTACAAGCTGATTATAACAAGGAAGTTAGATTTATTATAAAAACAGTGCTGGGATTTAAAAAAGAATAATTCATTTATAACATTAATTTTAAAAAGGCGCTAATTTTATTGAATTACTTAAGTGATGAAGTACTGCATTTCAAAAAAGAAACTTAACTTTGCAACCAAGTTTTATAAAAGAGACTGAATTAGTAAACTAAAAAGGAAAATCAAATGAAAATTAAGACTTTAATAGCCTATTTCATCTTTACATGTGCAATATCTTCCTGCATACAGGATGAAGCATTAAATTCAGAAGCAGCCATTGATGTTTGTTCAGGCGATGATGTGCAATTGGCAAATATCGATGCAGATTCTAAAGTAATCAATGTATATGTAAATAAAGGAGCCGACCTTTCCAAACAAAAATTAGAATTTACACTTCCACAAGGAGCTACAATTAAAGTAAATACTCCAATAACTGGAGATACTGAATCTACCTATGATTTCAGCGAAGAACCGCACTCCCGTAAATTCACTGTTACATCAGAAGACGGTCAATGGCAGCCTGTTTATACCGTTAATGTGATTTTAGCGGAATTACCTACCCTTTTCAAATTTGAAGAATTACTGACAACCTCCAGTGAATTACGATACATTTTACGAATTTACACCTGCAACCTCACAAGAAATATCTAAAGTATTACAATGGTCAAGCGGTAATCCCGGTTTTAAATTAACGGGTATGGCTAATTCTAGAATAGATTACCCAACAGTACAAGTTGCAAATGGTTTTAAAGGTAAGGCTGTAAAGCTAGAAACTCGTAATACTGGAGATTTTGGTGCAATGGTAAAAATGTATATTGCTGCTGGAAATTTATTTATCGGGACATTTGAAGTAGAAAATGCACTGACAAATCCTAGAAAAGCAACGAACTTTGGTTTTCAATTTTATAAACATCCCATAGCACTTAAAGGATATTATAAATTTAAAGCTGGGGAAGTTTATTCTGTAGAAGGACAGCCACAAACCGGAAAAAGGGACAAATGTGATATTTATGCTGTTATGTATGAGGCAGAAAATAATTCTATCATGCTTAATGGTGATAACGTATTTAACTCTGATAAATTGGTATTATTAGCACGAATAGAACCTGAAGATATTGTTGAATCAGATGAATGGAATGAGTTTACTATACATTTCGAATCAGTAAAAGGACGAGAAATTGACGATACGAAACTACAAAACGGTAAATATAAATTAGGTATTGTACTATCATCCAGCGTAGATGGCGCCTATTTTAGAGGAGCTGTCGGTAGCACTCTATACGTTGATGAGCTAGAACTTATTTGTAAAGAATAAAAAAACTAATACAATGAAAAAATATCAATCAATCAATATTATAGTTGTGCTGCTATTTGTAAGCATATTCACAGCTCAAGCACAGGAAGAAAGAAATCAAGGTATCATCTGGTCTTATCTACATGGATGGGAATATGGAATAAAGGCCGGTTTCAGTATTGGTGGGACTTCACCATTACCTCTACCAAAAGAAATCCGTAAAATTGATAGTTATGCGCCAGGAATCGCAATTCAATTGAAGGTAATGCGACTAAGTGGTTCGATCCCAAATGGGGGATGACTGTAGGAGTACGACTTGAAAATAAGAATATGACCACCGAAGCTACCGTAAAAATTACGGTATGAAAATTATTAATACTAATGGTGGAGAATTACAAGGATTATGGACAGGAGGAGTAAAGACCAAAGTTAAAAATTCATATCTGACAATTCCGGTAGTTGCTAACTATAAGATAAGCAACCGTTGGAAATTGTCTGCAGGCCCATACATATCATACCTCATCGAAAGGGGATTCTCCGGACATGTATACGACGGTCATTTACGTACCCCAGACCAAACTGGCTCACGAGTAGTTTTCTCTGGGGAAAGCATAGCTACCTATGATTTCTCCGAAAATCTCCGAAAATTCCAATGGGGACTACAACTAGGCGGTGAATGGAGAGCATTTAAACATCTAAATGTATACGCCGACTTAACGTGGGGGTTGAATGATATTTTCAAAAAAGATTTTGATACAATCTCATTTGCCATGTATCCTATTTATTTGAATATAGGATTTGGATATGCATTTTAGTATATTGTTATATTAAACGATCCAAATATTGTGTCAATAAAAAACTACGAGAAGAATTCTCGTAGTTTTTCATTTATGTATGGGCTAAATCAATAAATACAGGAGTAGTGTCTAAGAAAAATGGACGTCTCAATAGACCAACACTCATAACATATAATTTAATTACGGTACATTCTTCATCTACACCTTAAACTTCATACCCTAGAATAACTATCAACAACTACAAAAATCCCTCCACTCATTTATTCTTCAGATGATAATAAAGAACAAGAGTGAAGGGAAATAAAACTAAATTATATTTATTCTATATCTACTATTTTTCAGCTACAACTTTCACATTGTCCACTATCAAAGTACTCCCAGGTGCTCCACTAAATTTATCACCATTTTTACTAGAAGAAAATACAATAGCAAATCGATACTTTTTAGTAGGATCATAATCTTTCTCATAGTTCAAAGTAAGGGTAATATCTTTATAATCTTCTTGGACACCACTAGAGAATGTTGCCATTGCTATAACTTGATCTGTATTAGTATATAAATTTGCCCCAGTCAATCGTTTATCATAAGCTTTATTATTAGCATCATCAGGGTCCACCGTCTCCCAATATGGCACTTCATAAATAACAGCAGTTACACTACATTCATCAGTTGTATTAGGATCTTCAGTAACTGCTTCAGCTTTTACCGGATCAGGCATGTATAATACACTGCCCCCGGAGTATATTTATAAGAGAATTGTACAGAAATAGGTTTAGAATAATATGGATTACCAAACTTAGTACTATTCAATGTATTCTGAATATCAGTTTCAAATGTCCCTAAAAATAAAGAACCAGAAGTCACTTTAGGAATAGCTGGTATTTTAATAAAACCCCAATCAGCCCTGCTTGTCCTTTAGTATCCAATGTTATCAATTTCACTCCAACAGCACCATCTTAGCATCCTCACTTTTAACAACGGGATAGTCACCATTATATACATCAGGATAAACAGTCTTTATAAACCACACACCTGTGTTAGAAGTAGCCCATCCCCCATCCGGTTCTTCAAAAGCTCCATCATTTAAAGACTTCCAGGTCTCAAAAGAATAGTAGTCAGAAGATCCAGCTATAAAAACTGAATATTTTTTAGTTGTACCATCTTCAGCAGTGACAGTATATTCCACCTTTTTGCCATTCGAGAAATCCTGCGCAACACCTGAAGCTGGAGTTATTTTAGCTTTCGATGATACCACAATAGTAGGAATCATTCCAGACAAATCGTCATCAACAGCAGCATCGCTAACCTTAAAAGTTACTATTCCTTCCTCTTCATTAATAATAGGTTGTTCTGTTACAATATCATCGTCCAAAATAAAACTTATTATTTTAGCCTCCGAACTTTCACTACCTGTCAATTTACGACCAACAAAAGTAGCCTTTACATTTTGATTTAAAGAAGCACCAACCTTTACACCTATTTCAATATTAATATTGCTACCTTTCACAGTACCAGAAATACTAACAGGGCAATTACCAAGTGGCTGTACCAAATCTAGATTCTGTTGACCTTCAAAAGCATAACCACCATCTATAGCTTTCACAGTGCAAGGATCAACTTCAATATCACCAACATTTACCAAAAAAGTAAAATTCTTCAATGATAATGCAATTTGGTTAGTTCCCTTATTAGACTGTGAAATTGTGATTTTTTGATTTTCGGTAGTTCCCATTTGATTACCATCCACATTCACAGACAGATTACCAACATAGCCTCCAGCCAATTCTGTATCTATCGGATATTTCACTTCATCGTCATCATCACTACAAGACGTAAACAATGTCGCAGTACACAATACTGCAAACAGATAATAAAATAATTTCTTTTTCATTTCTAAATTCTCTTTTTAATTAATACTAGCAAACGCGCGATATACCATCGCACCAATGCCCAAATTTCACGTTGCAAAATAACAATCTAATTTAATATAACACAAGGTCTATTTTTCTTGTTTCTGTTCCATTTTGAAGAAAAACACCATATTTCTTTTATAAAACACCATTTTTTCACCAGCCAATATATTTTTGGGGAAATAAAAAAGACTTCTATTTCCCAAAATCGGTTACCTTTGCATAAAGAGAATGCATGATGAATAAAGAATTACCTAAAATAGACTTGCCAGAAGAATGGCTCATTGGTACAGGTATTAATAAGGATTTACTCAACTTGTACACGAATTTTCCATGCCGATTAAAATCGGAGATTTTCGTATTATGCATGGATGGAGAAATAGAAGCTTCAGTCAATCTGAACCACTTCACAGTACACGCTAATGATTTCGTAACAATTATGCCGGGAAGTATTATTCAGATACACAGTCTAAATGGAGAGCCTGTCCTTTACTTCGGCGGCTTCTCATCCAAATATATAGAACAGGCTAGTTTAAACCATGCAGCAATTGATACCTTATTTGTGACACTGGGAAGACCGATCATCTCATTGAAACCGGAGGGCGCCAAGCTATTGGAAGAATATCTTCATTTTTTAATAAAACTTTATTCCTTTTTCGACGAAACAACACGCAAAGTATTACTCCACATCTATATAATAACATACACGCAGGAATAGCCGCCATGTATAAAAACCGGCTGCAAAATACAACAGAGAATCTATCAAAAAATGAGCTGATTTACAAGAATTTCACTCAACTAGTGATGCAAAATTATAATCAGACACGCAATGTAGCATGGTATGCTGAGAAACTAAAAATTACACACAACCACCTCTGTACTATAGTAAAACAGGTTACTGGGAACACATGCATAGAAATTATTTCTCACATGTCATCATGGATGCCAAATCACAATTGAAATCGACAAGACTCTCTATTCAAGAAATTTCCGATTCACTCAATTTTGCCAACACATCGTTCTTCGGCAAATACTTTAAACGATATGTTGGCATGAGTCCATTGGCCTATAGGAATAATGGGTAAATGACCGGACACTAACAGATTATCTTCGTTATATGCTATAAAGCCAATCAGTTATCATAATCGTATTCCAGACTAAACTCATCCACATAAAGCACACTACCGGACGCTCCAGTAAAGAAATCACCATATTTGCTTGCAGAACATACCAGGACGATATAGGTTGGTTTTCTGTTCGTAGCCCTATATTCCAGTTTCAAGTCAAATTCCTTATACACGGCAACAGGAGTTCCCGATGTAAATTCAGCATAAGCAATCACATGCTTATCATTTTTATCAAACAATTTCCGGTTAGAAGGTTTGGTGCGTATTTCAATCGGACTATCCCAATCACCAATGGCAATATAGATCGAGCAGGTATCTGTCCTTCCTTTTAAATAATTATATTCAATGGAAGAGTTATCAATGACTCCGGGCTGGTACTTATAATATCCTTTCAGATGAGTAGGATAAGCAGAGAACGATTGCCCAAAGTTCAAGATACCATTTGTTCCGTCGGTTGCCACATATTTACCGACAAAGAGGTTACCGGCAGCTAATTTCCCGGCAGAACCTACTCCCACAAACTTAGACTCAAGCTTCGCAGCCATACCGGTTGTTTTACCCGACCATATATCTTCGGTAGGAACAGAGTTACTGTCACCTAAGGTTGTAGCTCCTTGATTTCCGGTATCCCAGAAAGGAGTTTCATTACTTCCCCACGGGTTCCAGACTTTACCACTCTGATTCCAATTATCAAATGTACACCTGTTAAAGGAATCGCAGCAGTCGTTCTAAAAGTAATCTCTTCACCACGATCCTCTGTACCATCCACCAAAGCACGGCACACATATTCCGTGTCCGCTTTCAAATGCGGAACACAAACATAGAAATTTACTCCATTCTGTACAACGATATCCTGATCTACCCTTGTCCATTCTTCTGATGAAGCTTCACGTATTTCAAAGCCGTTCACTACATCCTCCTGTCCTTCTCCATAAAGCCATGCTACATTAGTCCAGCCATCCGCCGAATTAGTAAAGACAACCTTATCCGTGATGAATGCGTACAAACTCCACTCTTCGGTTTTTCCTTTAAATGTCACATTTACTTTCTGCTCTTGTGTAAAGTCCTTCAAAGTGATAAAGTCAGGCGAAACGGTAGAACTGATCGGCCCCAGCTTCAAATCTTTCACAGTTATTTTGTTGAGCATCGTATTTTTATTGACATAAACGATAGCTTGTCGAGCTTTTTCGTCAATCACAGCTCCTCCGACCTGATTCTTGACGCTAAATACGCGTTCGACGGTCTGGTTGGCTATAATCTTCCATCGATAATCTTGATACAAAGACAATACCACTTCTTTAGGAGAAGACAAATCAATCGTTGTATTCACCTTCAAATCCGTATTAGCCTCTTCCGAATAATCGAAACGAGTGACAATCACTTTCTTCAAATCCACAGAATCGAGCAAGTCTACTGTTACTGTACGTTCTTCATTATTAATGACTGCACTACCAATCTGTCCATTCACCTCAAAGCCGGTAATAGACAATCTGACAACAGGATACGGCAAATCGTTCTTGACGCATGATGAAAAAGCAAATGCAATGCAAATGCATATAATTAAGGATAAAAGTCTATTTCTGCCTTTACTTTTCATGATTACATACTTATAGTTAATCCTAAATTAATATCAAACAAATTTATTTTAAAGTTGGCTCCACCGTTCGTACGGGAACCTTTCTCACCAAGATTATTCACCTGACTTTCCTTACGGTATTTCAAGCCTATCACTCCCACACTACATTCCACACTCACATTTTGCATAATAAAGACAGCCACTCCGGGATTAATCCCCAACTGTGCCTCAAATATATTCGTTTTGGTATTCTTCAAACTCTCGCCCGAACCTCTTGTAAACTCCGAATGTCCGAATCCCAAACGCAGATTGGTTTCATTGAACAATCCGAAACGTTTTCCCGGATCCAACCCGATATAGGAGCTATGGAAAAAGGTGCAATTATACAACTCTTCTTTCAACTTCAATTCCTTGAGAGTGAAATTCACGTCATCATCAATCTTAAAACTAACATTGCCTAAATGACCGTCCGTATGCTTATAACCGAGCTTTACACCCACTACCTGATTATCTTTGAAAAAATAACCGATAAAAGGAGCCACATTAATGGTACGTGCTTCAAAATCAAAATTATCGAGGTAAGTAAACAATAATTTAGAGTCCTCACTGTTATAATCCCAAAATGAAAAATCCGTACCAAACATCCATTTTCCTTTAGGCATAAAGCGATAATTCACAATGCCACGATCAAACCGCCCTACCTTTTGATTCTCAATAAATCAATGCCTCGCTTGGTCTCTAACGTATCACTTTTCCAATCGAACTCTCTTTTAACCGTTTCAACCGCGTGAACCGGAAGTGCAGCTGTTATTTTACTATCCTGTTGACGCTCCGACAATACAAGGTCACAAATAGTTCCTTCTAACTTCAAAGGAGTATTGACAACATCAGAAGCCAATTTTATATCCGTTGAAGAAACCGGCGGAACAGCTACTGCTTCTCTCTTAGACGCAACCTTCTGCCTTTTATCTGCCTGCTTTTTATCTACAAACTTCCCCACTGATCTTTCTTCAGATTTCTCCACTGTTCTTTCTTCAGGCTTCTTCACAACCTTTTCCACAGAATTCTCTGCTGGAGACACGTTTTCCTCCACTTCTCCAATTATCTGGCAGGCAGAGTCCACAGCAGCTTCAGGTACCTGATGAGTATCCTCTACTGATGACAATACCTCCTGTTTGTCTTCCTGTCCCTCACTTTTTATTCCATAAAAGAATACCAAGCCGGCACATACAACCAGAAGCAGGAACAGTAATATGTATTTTTTTCTATGTCTCATAAAATCATAAGCAAATCGTCAATCCTAAACTAATATTGAAAGGATTCACCCTAAAGTTAGATCCACCCGTCATCCGTTTTCCCGTCTCTCCCAGATTATTTTTCTGTTTTTCCTGCCTGTAACGAATGCCGGCTATTCCGAGCGAACATTCAATACTTACATTTTGCATGATAAAAACAGCCAATCCCGGATTTATTCCCAATTGCACCTCAAATATATCTGTTTGAGTATTAACCAGATTTTCTTCTACACCACGGTCGAATTTAGACTTTCCAAAATTGAACGTCAAAGCAGTCTCATTGAACAATCCAAATCGTTTACCGGCATCCAAACCTACATAAGAGCGATGAAAGAACGACACGTTATACAAATTTTGTTCCAACTTTAAATCTTTCAAAGAGAAATCGACATCATCATCAATTTCAGCGTGATATTATTCAAGGCTCCCCGCATATTCCGGTATCCGAACTTCAATCCCAACACCATATTATCACGCACGCATAGCCGCCATACACAGAAAAATTAAGGTTACGCCCGTCACAATCAAAATTATCAAAGTAGGCAAACAGCAGTTTATTATCCGCACTATTGTAGTCCCAGTATGACATTGTGAAACCAGAGATCCACTTCCCTTTAGGAATGAAACGATAATTCATGATTCCACGATCATAGCGTCCGATACGTTTGATTCGCAGGAAGTCCAAACTCCCTTTTACCGGTAGCGTATCCTTCTGAAAAACGGGGACAGAATCTTCTACCTCCAACGATTGACAAACCGTTTCCGTCTTTCCCCACAAAGAGAAAACGAATACAGACACCAGTACTGTTACCAATAACCGTTTATACATTCGTCTTGTTTTTTAAAGGTAAAAAGCTATTCCCAGTCCTATACTGAAAAGATTAATTTTAAAATTGGCACTCATCGACGAACGGTTGCTTTCGTAAATCCGGTCCGTCACTTGATGGGTTCGACTGACATTCAGTCCCAACACACCAATGCTTACTTCCACTGCCGTATAATTATTGATAAAGGCAACCAAACCTGGACTCAAACCAACACTTGCATCCAAAGAAGTCTGATATACTCCTGTCAGGTCATCCCCTTTACCGTTCACCACTTTTGAAACAGAACCTCCCAACTCTAACTGCACTTCATTGAATAATGCAAAACGCTTGCTAGTACCTAAATTGATATAATTTCTCAAGACAGCAATTCCCGAATAAGAGTTCTTCAATTCATACAGGTTACTAATATCAAAGTTGGTATCTTCATCAATATTTACACTGATATTATTTAGCTTGGTATACGTCCGGCTATACATAAAACGTCCACCTGCAGCTACATTATCCTTAAAAGCATAACACAATACCGGACTCACTTTAAAAGCATACCCTTCTCCACTCAAATTCTCTATCACCAGAAACTGATAGTTATCATTGAGTATTGAGAATAAGAAACTGAACTACCCACAATCCATTGTCCCTTAGGAATGAAAGTTCTCATTTCTATATTCCGTTTGAACTCCTGTTGCGCGCATGTTTGCGTCGTTCCAACAATTATTCCCAAGATTATCAGGAATGAAGTTTTGATAAAGTAATTCATACTTTGCTTATTCATAAATTAATTCCAAATCATCAAGCCACAAAGTACTGCCCGTACTTCCGGTAAAATAATCTCCATATCTACTTGCACTACCCACTAAAATAATATCAGTCGGTTTACGGTTAGAGCGATAGTTAATCGGGATCTCCAGTTTAATCAATCCTTCACCCTCCGTCGACTCTTTAAGAATACACTCTCCATAGCCTATCACATTCGAAGAATTTGAATCAAAAAGCTGCCTGTCAGCAGGCTTTGTCTTAACAAGTACCGGTATATCCGTTTCTCCTTCAAAAGTCTGATGTGGCCAGTCACCCAATGCTATATAAATAGAGCCCATGTCTTTACTGTTTTTCGGCAACTCACTCAATGTTGAATAGTCCACCGTACCAGCTACATATCTATAATAAAGCACCAATTCGATGGACGTGAAGTGAAAGGACGTCCAAACCGTAAGATACCGTCTGTTCCATCTATTTTCAGGAACTTCCCAACAAATACATTTCCGGCAGCAAAAGCACCAATTCCAAAAAGAGCCACATATTGAGACTGTAATTTTGCAGAATAATTCCCGCTGTGCTTAATGGTTGCGTCATACGTTGTCACATTCTTATTCAATGTAGCAGAACCCGTATTACCACTATCCCAGAACATTTCTCCACCACTCTTATAAATATAAAGAGGAGAACTTCCATGCCAGTCTTCAAACCCGGCATTCGGTAATTGCGCAGGAGCTTCTGTAGTGAATTGTTTTGTTTCTTTCGCTGCAACAGTACCAGCCATTGCCTGATATTCATAGGTTATACCAGGTTCAAGTCCGGTTATTTGACTCGTAAATATTTTATTATTCAACACAGCCTGATTCGAATACATCCAGTCATTGGAACCAAGCGCCCGGTAACGGAAATTCATTTCTGTAACTGAAGCAACCAGACTACCATACAGAGTGGCTTTTGTTGACCAAATATCGTTCTGTGTAGCAATATCCTCGGTAGCAACCAAAGCATCTGTAGCGATAACCGTCAACGTTTTCGCTCTATCTTTTCCATTCCGGTCCCTTACTTCAATGTCAAATCGATAGGTGTTATTACCGTCGTCAATCGAATTAGTCATTATCTCTCTCAAGTTTTCCTTAAATGCAAACTGAACCTTTGTCATATCCGCATTAAATTGGATACTAAATCCAAGATTATCCAGTTCTCTTATCTGAACTTCAGTCAATTCCATCAAGTCGAAAGAAGAAAAATGGGTAATTCCCAACCGTGCAAAATCCGCACTCGTCACTTTCAGTTCAGTAAAAGGCACACTGGCAGCCATCCGCACAACAATAGGTGTTTCCTTGTCGAATTGCGCACGATAAACTGCATTATCCAACTCATAAATCTGATCATTCTCGATTATCTTAATAACAGGACGTGCTAGTATATCTACTTTCTCATCCGTCGTCAAAGCTGTCTCAACCACATTTACAGAAATCATGCCACCACCCACTTCAGAGGAAGAATTACTAAAAGTCAAATCATATCTGGTTGCTTTCCGCACCAAATTAATAACTCCACTTTTGGTTATTTCTGTTTCACTGCCGTTAAGTTGCCCAACAAAATTCCATCTTAATTGGTTTTCATCATCCAACAGCATAAAATATCCAAGCTGGGATATATTATCCTGTGTATATTCCAAGGTTCCCAATCGGTTACTCACCGTAATTTTATAAGTAGGAAATGCCTCCTGTAATTCGTCAGACAGAACCAGACTGACTACTGTATTGCGAATGCCACACACTACTGATTCCGAAATAGCCGTCCCTTTTGAAATTGTAAACTCTTTCGTCCCCTTGAAATAAGAATCGGTAAAAGATGCAGCTACAGAATCACCCGCAGTAACTTCCGCTTTATAATTGTCGGGAACTAACAGTATTTGTTCCGGCATTTCATCCAAAGTGGCGAATTTACGCACCAAGCCCTCCGCGTTACGGATATACACTTTACACTTCTGAAGCAATTCTTCATCGGTAAGCGTAGCTCTCGTTTTTCCGGCAGAAACAGTGGGTAATTCACGTTGAACACCTATCTTTAAAGATAATGCACCCTCTCCATTATTTGTCAGATCACTTTCACGGCAGGAGACACAAACAAGTCCAAACAATGAAAGCTATGACTAATATATGTATCAGTTTTTTCATTCTGTTTTCTTTGCTATTGATTTCAATGCTAAAGTAGCTGTTCTCGTATTATTTGCCTGATCGACAACGGTAATAATAAAATTATGAGAAGCAAGTCCATACAATCCGAGTAGCGGCGTAAACTGTGTAATATCAAACACCAAATATTTCACTCCGATCACTTCACTGCCCACCGGGAAACCTAAGCTCTTCAACGCTTTCTCCAAATCAGCATTTGCAGGATGTGCCAAATCAAATTCGGAAGACAAGCCTACCGACTTCAGAATTTCAGGCGTCAAAGTCTCCGAATCAATCTTCACTTTCAAATTTTGAATGCCATTATCTGCCGTGATATTAACAATAATAGTTTTGGTTTCGTCTTTCTCGACTTCTATCTCATCCATTATATTGAAACCTTGTCCTACGATTGTCGGTGCACTTGTACCAGAATTTACAGATGGATCTTCCGGCAATATATCTTCTGCTCCCGGATTAGCCCAAGCAAGCAAATCCACTTCTTACATACCGCATCCAGCTTTACGCTTAATCCCATGTCACCCACTGAAGGTATCTCCAGATTAAACACAATGTTCCGGTGCTCTCCACCTTTCACATTGCTGAAACTGGTTTGCTCTTCTGTCCATTCCCCATCTACCGTTCCCTGGAAATGAACAATAATGATATTGCTTACTTCGGCAGCTTCAAAGAATCCGGCACGTCCACTTCCAATATCGTTATTATTAAAAGTCAGTTCACCTGTACCGACTTTTATTGTAATGGATTGGTCACCACCGACTTTCTGCTTCAAATCATCATTGAGATCGACTGTCACCATTATATTCTGCAAGAAGCATTTAATTACATCAACCGATGTAACCTCATCTTTCTTTATTGTAAAAGTCTGGGTTCCTTTATAGAAAGGTTTTTCCCATTCAGCAGGTTTTACGTCATGTGATAATGCTTCAATCTTATAGTTACCCACATTCAAGGTCAAGATCTCCGGCATATCTCTATATCTTGTATATTCCTTTACCAATAAATTATTATCAGTTGAATAAATCCGAATGATATAATCATCTGTATTGATTGCTTTACCGTCCGCACGTGACAGCACATCCACAGAAACAGAAACACTTGTTCCCGCAAGTCTTACCTGTCCTTCGCCTTGATTTGTATTCCCGGTTCCTTCGTCGTCCCTTCCAAAATCAGGGTTATCATTCATACAAGCACTGCATAAACCTAAGATGCTTGCCAAACATATAAAAACGAGTTTTTTTATTGCTTTCATATTACTCATTACTTATATTCTAATATTATATTTTTATCTATATACAATTCACTACCAGTAGAAACAGCTTCACCCTTATTATCCGTTGTTTTAATCTTACTGTCTTCAACACTTTGAGTGTTTGAAGCATTGGAAGAAGAGGCAAACATCACTCTTAAATGAGTCGCTTTTTTCTCAAACATCGTATTATAAGTTAAGTCCACCGTGAAGTCCTTTTGAGAACTCGTCGCTGTTAAGACTTCACTACCTTCGGCCAGCTTTAATGTTTGTCCTCCTTCGCGGTTTTCTACTATTACAGTTACAATACCGCCCTGATCGTTATTAGCTACATAAGTATAAGTACCCTTTAGCTTTATCGGACGGGAAGTGAAGGATATACCTTCATTATAGATTTCGACATTAGTAGAATGGTTATAACTATAACTTCCCAAGAAAAGCTTACCGGCAGAACGATGACCATGCGTAGGAGGCGTAAGATCAGTTAAGCTATTTCCAAACAAAGCACTTTTCCCTGGAGGATCTGCTGAAGTCATGGTCCATGCAACATTGCGCATTAAAACACCATTATTTTGTTTGATGCTAGAAGGAACCATATACCAAGAATTTAGATTGCCACTAGTTGGTACAGTTTTCTGATTAACAGTAACCCAAGCCCCATTTCCATCTAAATCAAA
>ENA-OQDE01000585-OQDE01000585.1-human-gut-metagenome-genome-assembly--contig:-NODE-585-length-20205-cov-4.502191_pt1 | contig 20205 bp, 20 predicted proteins | sample MGYA00242768_ERZ504595 | MGnify/ENA primary metagenome ERZ504595 (study PRJEB26092, sample SAMD00036307) | human gut metagenome | host: Homo sapiens | study: EMG produced TPA metagenomics assembly of... | reverse complement strand
GGTTGTATCAGTTACAATTACAAACTCTTTCATGAACTCCTCCAGATCATATTGTAAATATTTTTGGATAGCGTCAGTCAGATATTATCCAATGTTCATGCACAATTATAAATGATACATGGCTAAAGAAAAGAAAAAATAAAATAAGGTCTTTACAAACATAATAAATGAAGTAATATATGACTATCTTTTATCGGGTTTGCGTGAAGCATCTTAGATCGTTCTATATATTGAGGAGATTGGAGCGGTTTTGAAACAGGATGAACAGATCAGCAGACATTTTTACGGTTGTATGACAGACCGTATCGCTGGAAATCAGACAGGGATTTCCATCTTATTAGAATCAATTATTGTCAATTTATTTCACAGAACAATTTTTATTGCCAAAGGCTGTTTCAGAGGGATATCCCGCCTTTTTTGTAATGGGAAAAAGGAGCGGACATGTCTGTAAAAATAGCATTCTGGGGTATGGAAGAGTCCTGCCATATAACAGAAAATATGATTGTGATGTCATGGCTTCTGGCAAAAATCAGACCGGCACATAGTATTTTTGTGCATAGGGAGAATGGCTGGCAGTGTATTTTTTCCGGTGGAAAAGACAGAATTTTATTTGCAGATTGTGGATGTGGCAGAGACAAAAAAACACAAAACAGTTTAAAAAATGCAGATGTTATTGTCGCAGGGATCCATACCTATCCGAGTGAATGGCAGGAGATCATACGCAATTTTACAGTCAGACACAAAAAGGTTCTTTATCTGGTCGAAGGCTATGCATTGCATGCAAGCCGGTTAAAGACGGATATGATGGACAGGTATCGTATTGCGCCGGAACAGATAGGCTATATCCCGCAAAACGGGGAATTGGAGTGGGTGTCAGCGCAGGGAAAAATTGATAATTTTATGAAGTCATGGAGACAGAAATCGAGAACAGAACGTAATGAAAACTTTTTCGAAGAAATGGAACATAATCTGTTTCTTCTCATGAAACAAATGGAAAAAAATGAAAATGGAGGATATCAATTATGGAACAGGTAATGAAACATTATGGAAATGCAATTCTTGCGGTAATCGTATTATTGGCATTAGGTGCGATCATTGTGGCGGCACTGTCGTCGGACGGATATGTTGCAATGGAATTTAAGAATACACTTACCGGTTTTTTTGACAATATGAATGCGCTTCGTCCTTAGGAAGAGGCAAAGAAAATGGAGAAGGAGATAGAATCTGGAAAAGATGAGTGAAAAGATTATTTTTGAACCCACACCGGAACAGTTCGGGATATTCTGGAAATATTTAAGCAGACCGGAGGTGACGGATGTAGACTATAATGGGCAAAAATTATGGATCACAGATCTGAAAGAGGGGAGGTACTGTGCAAATGAGGAGATACCGGAATATTTTATCAGTACATTTACACACAATATCTCAAATTGTATCAATAAACAATTTAATAATGCAAACAAAATACTGGAAGCGGATACAAAAGAACTGAGAATCAGTATTATTCATGAGTCGGCGGCGATATCGGGGATCAGCATCTGTATCCGTAAATCCCCGTGTTTTGTAAGAAATACCTTAGAGAATCTGCTGGATCAGAAGTACTGTGAGAAAGAAGTGCTGCATCTGCTGTTAAATTGTGTGCAGGCGAAGATGAATCTTGTTTTTGGAGGGGAGCCGGGGGCAGGCAAGACAGAATGTGCAAAATTTTTTATGCAGTTTATCAGAAAGGAAGAGCGTGTTATCACGATAGAAGATTCGTTGGAGATCCATTATGCGAACATCAATCCCGGTGCAGATGCGGTTGAACTTCGTGTCGGAAAGGGATTTGATTATACAGATGCAATCAAAGCCTCACTGCGTCAGAATCCAAGCTGGCTGATGCTCTCGGAGGCGCGCTCTGTGGAGGTAACATCATTGTTGGAGCAATGGAGCACCGGCGTTCATGGATTTACGACGATCCATCTGGATGATGTGAGAAAACTTCCGGATCGGATATTAAATATGATGAATAATGTCAATGATGCACAGCGTATGGAAAATCGGATTTACCGTTATGTGAATGCAGCAGTTCTGATCCGAAAAATCGAATCTTCCGATGGAAAGGTCAGACGTTATATAGATCAGCTATGTTTTTTTTCGCGTGAAGAAGGGAAAAACAGAATTTATATGATCGTCGATGATGGGGCGCTCGTATCGAAGGAATTGCCGCCGGATATCAAAAAAAGGTTCAGGGAAACAGGCGTGGAGGAGCCTTTTGTATGCAGACAGTTTGAAACGTATCTTAAAGAGAACCGATGAAAGGAGAGGATGTATCGTGGGGTGGCTGACTTTTTGGAATCCGAAATCTGCAGAAAAAAGTGGATATGTATGGGTATCATTTTTCGTGGAAAACCCATGCAGTGATGATTTTTCTGGCACTCGCAGGGGTGATTGGCATAGGTGCCGTGTTCCGGCTTAAAGCGGGCGGCGTTGTGATCGCGTTGACCGCGGTTATCATGATGCTTCCGGTTCTGGTGCTGGATATGTACCATAAGATGTACGAGCAGAAACGATTTGCGGATGCTGCGGAATATATGGAGCAGATGTTATATGCATTTCAGAAAACAGGAAAAATTTTAAGTGCATTAAAGGAAACCAGAGAAATATTTGAAGAAGGGAAGATGCGTTCCTGTATTGAGCAGGTGATTCTGAAACTGGAATTTGGAGACTTCTCTGCAGGAGAAAATGTCTTTGAATCAGCATTAGAACCGATTGAAAGTCAATATCAATGCCCTAAAATAAAAATGCTTCATGAGCTTTTGATCAATGCCGAGGAACATGGGGGAGAGATGAGTGAGTCTGCACTGCTCCTGTTAGAAGATATCGAATTGTGGAAGCGCAGAGGCTATCAGCTTCAGGCAGAGAAGAAAAAAGTCATACGGATAACATTATTTCTGTGATTGTATCCGTTATTTTGTGTGCGACGGCATTGTATGTGTTAGATTCCATGAAAGATCTTTTTGTGGTGAAAACGGATTTTAATATTTTTGGAGTAGGGATCATTCAGGTCTCATCACTTGTATTTCTGCTTTTCCTATTATGGGTATTTGTAAAGAGTTCGAGGAATCTGACGAATGACTGGCTAGCCACAGAGAAGGTGGAGAAAGAACAGGAAATCAGTTCAAGCTGTGAAATGGTGTACCATTACAATGAGAAAAAGGAAAAAAGAAAAGTATGTTATGGGCATTGCCGGCGGCTGGTATGATGTTAGCTGCTGTATTGGCCGGAAAACTTATTCTCGCAGGAATTTTATTCCCGGTGACGCTTTTTTTAGCCATGCAGCATAAGGTGGGGTATCAGATTGCAAAAAGAGATGTGAAGGAGGCTGTTTATCTGGCTCTTCCGGGCTGGTTTATGGAACTTGCTCTGTTATTGCAGAATAATAATGTACAGGTTTCAATCGAAAAGTCAAAAAACAGTGCACCGCCGGTGCTCAGATATGAGATTGAATGTCTGGAGGAGCGATTAAAAAAAACGCCGGAAAAACTGAGTGCATATACAGAATTTTGCAAAGAATTTGATGTGCCGGAAGCACAGAATTGCATGAAAATGCTTCATGCTGTTGCGGAGATGGGAACCGGGGATGCAGTGACACAGATGAATCATCTGATCATGCATGTGAATGAAATGCAGAACCGGGCAGAAGAAATCCGAAATGGAAAAATCGCATTTAGACAGAAAATGATATTTTCTTATCCTGTTATAGCGGCAACCGTAAAACTTCTGATCGATCTGACAGTTGGAATGATAATGATGTTTCATATGCTTGGAAGTATGGGAGGTGCAGTGCAATGAGGCAGATAATCGGGGCATTTGGTATTTTATTTATAATGATGGCAAATATTTTTATATGTACAGGTCTGATCGGGGCGAGTGGGCAGGTTGCTGCTGCAAAAGAGTATAAATCACAGGTGGTTGCGGAACTGGAAAACAGTAATTTTAATCCGGGTGTGATCGATGCCTGTAAAAAGAAGGCGGCAGAGGACGGATATGAACTGGAGATTTCGGATTGTGTTTATGACGCATGGCAAAATATGAGGGCTGCACAGGTGGCATTAAAGTATCATTACCGCATACCGGTACTTGGAATTTACGAAGAGAATATTACATATGCGATTGCGAGGTGATAGATTTGAGCCTTATGATGATCGTGGAAAAATTTGGCGGAGCGTTTCTGGGGATTTGGCTGGCAGTGCAGTGATAAGAATGTTTTATGAAATTTTAAATTATGTGTCATCTTTTTAAAGAACACAGGAAAGGGAAAGCAGATGGAGGATATCATTGAGGAATTTGGAAGTGGATTTCTGACAATTACCGTGACACTTTTTTAGTTGGTTACTGGTATGAAAATATGAGGCAGGGCGGAGCTGTTTATGAATTTGTGCAGCAGTTTCTGAATTGTATCTGCGGCGGATAGGAGGTGGATATGCATGAAGTGATCAAAGTTTATGGGAAAACAATTCTTCAGGCGATAATCCTTGTGGGGGTAATGTGGCTTGTTTTTAGGGGAGTGACGGATGAAAACGGAAATAAGGGAATCGTTGAGATCGTATCTGGTCATATGGATCGGCAGACGGAAAACCCGGCAGATTTTGAAACGTTTTATGAGGAATCACAAAAAGCACCACCCCATTTTGAAACAGCCATAACAGGATATCTGAAAATTGGAACATATCAGATGACAGATATTATAAAGGCGTGGGATTATGCAGAAAATGAATTGCGGATACAGTTGATGAAAGTTATTTCACCCGATGGAACAGTGCTGGAAAATAAACTGGATTTTCAGATGCCGGGGGTGTATGAAGTAAGTGTGATGACAGAAGATCATGATAACAGAGTCAGATATGCCGTGGTAAATATACCGGTAAATGAATGACAGATAAAGGGTGGGAAAAGTGAAAAATATGATAACTATGATGATTGGAATCGTAATTGGTGCAATAACAATTCTGATAATATTAACGGTAACCGGCCGTATGAATTACGCTACAGAGCTGGAAAGCCAGCTCCCGGCGGTTGTAGAAAATATACTTTGTAATGTAAAGATAAAACAGTTGTATAATGTAGCCGATAATCAGGAATTTACCGCGGATGTGACAGAACAGATTGCAAAGGAGCTGGATGCCCAAACCGGTATTGTAATGCGGATCATGGGAGCTGATAAGGAGAAGGGACTATTTTCTGTGGGAGTAGATAGAACGTTTATGCATCCGAATGGAAAAACCGGTACTGTGAAATGCAGCCGGACTGTATTGGCAGACAAGTTGCAAATAGTAGAAATTCAGAAATATTATGTACAGTTTTATAAAGATGCAGATAACAGTGAATGTTATAAAAAGTACTGTGTGACGGAAGGAGATACGATCAGTGCACCCGCAGTGCCGGAATACAAAGACAGGGAGTTCGCAGGCTGGCAGGACGACAAGGGATATGAGGCAGATTTTTCACAGCCGGTCGAACAGAACCGGAATTATTATGCTGTCTGGAAATAATATTTACAGAGACACAAAAGAAAAACAGCCGCACCCTATAAGCGCGGCTGTGAAAACGGTAATGCATGATGATAAATCTGTGTGTGATTTATAAAGATTGCTTTGCAAGATTTTTGTTTGCAGTTGAGAGCATCAGTTTGATACGGTTCAACTGGTTTACTTCACTTGCACCCGGATCGTAGTCAATGGCAACAATATTTGATTCCGGGAAACGGTGGCGCAGCTCTTTGATAACACCTTTTCCTACAACGTGGTTCGGCAGGCAGGCAAATGGCTGTGTACAGACGATGTTTGGTGTACCACTGTGGATCAGCTCCATCATCTCGCCGGTTAAGAACCATCCTTCACCGGTCTGATTACCTTCGGATACGATATCTCTTGCATAATTTGCAAGATCGTCGATATGAGCAGGCGGATCAAAATGCTTACTCTTTTCAAATTCATCTCTGGCAGCGCTTCTTAACCATTCAAAGAAATTGATGCCAAGTCGTCCAATGCGTTTGGACTTTTTGCTGAAACCGAGGTTGTCAGCCTTAAATCCGGTGTTATAGAAGCAGTAGAGCAGGAAGTCGGTCAGATCCGGCACGACAGCTTCTGCGCCTTCGGATTCTAACAATCCGACTAAATCGTTGTTTGCAGCAGGATGGAATTTTACTAAGATCTCTCCAACGACGCCGACACGCGGTTTTTTCACATCTACACGGTCAAGGTTGTCAAAATCGCGGATGATCTGACGGCACATCTGCTTAAATTTGCGGTGGGACAACAGTTTATCTTGTGTGATAAAGGAGATTACTTCTTTTTCCATTTCTCATGCAGTGCATTCGCAGATCCTTTTACTGCTTCATAAGGACGTGTGCGGTACAGACAGCGAAGGAAAATATCGCCAAACTCTAATGCATATAGTCCGTGCTGGATCAGTGAAGGCGTCAGTTTAAAGCCAGGATTGCTTTCAAGTCCGCTTAAGTTGATGGAGATTACCGGTACATTCGGATATCCTGCTTTTTCAAGAGCACGACGGATAAAACCGATGTAGTTGCTGGCACGACAGCCTCCGCCGGTCTGCGAGATCAGGATCGCGGTTTTGTTCATGTCATAATTTCCGGACATAACAGCACTCATAAGCTGTCCGACCACAATCAGTGACGGATAGCAGGCATCATTATTTACATATTTTAATCCGACATCCACACAGGTGCGGCTTGGAACATCCGGTACCACCAGGTTATAACCGGCTGCACAGAATGCAGGTTCTAACAGCTCAAAGTGGATCGGTGACATCTGCGGACAGAGAATTGTATAATTTTTACGCATCTCTTCCGTGAAAACAACTCTGTTATAGTTGGAAGGAATAATTGTCCGTTTTGTCTGTTTCTTCTCACGCACACGGATGGCGGAGAGCAGGGAACGGATACGAATCCTTGCAGCACCTAAGTTGTTAACCTCATCAATCTTTAAGCATGTGTAGATCTTGCCTGATTTTGTCAGGATGTCGTTGACTGCGTCGGTGGTAACTGCGTCTAAGCCACAACCGAAGGAGTTCAACTGGATCAGATCAAGGTCATCCCTGGTTTTTACAAAGTTTGCAGCCGCATACAGACGGGAATGATACATCCACTGATCCATAACGATCAGAGGGCGTTCCACTTGATGAAGGTGAGAAACGGAGTCCTCAGTCAGTACGGCAATACCATAGGAATTGATCAGTTCCGGGATACCGTGGTTGATCTCAGGGTCAACATGGTATGGACGTCCTGCTAATACAATACCGCGTTTGCCGGTTTTCTCCATATAAGCTAAGACTTCTTCACCTTTTTTCTGCATTTCCATGCGGACAACTGCAAGTTCTTTGTAACCTTCGGAAACAGCGTCGCGGATCTCTGATTCCGGGATGGCAAATTCCGGTGCAGTAAATGTTTTTACAAGCTGTGAGGATAATGTCTCTTCACTGGTAAATGCCATGAATGGGTTATAGAAACGTACTTTGCCGGAAGTAATATCTTCCACGTTATTTTTGATATTTTCCGCGTAGGAAGTTACGATCGGGCAGTTGTAATGGTTGTTGGAATCCGGGAATTCATTACGCTCATAAGGAACACATGGGTAGAAAATAAAGTCTACATTCTGATGGATCAGCCAGGTCATATGTCCATGTGCAAGTTTTGCCGGATAACACTCGGATTCACTTGGAATTGAGTCAATGCCGAGCTCATAGATTTTTCTGGTGGACTGTGGTGACAGTACAACGGAAAATCCGAGTTTTTTGAAAAAAGTAGCCCAGAACGGGAAATTCTCGTACATATTTAAAACTCTTGGGATACCTACCGTTCCACGCGGGGCTTCTTCCGGCTTTAAGGAAGGGTAGTCGAATAAGCGTTTATTCTTGTATTCAAATAAGTTCGGAATATTTTCTTTGTTTTTTACGCCGCCGACACCGCGCTCACAGCGGTTTCCCGTGATATACTGGCGGTTTCCGGAGAAACGGTTGATCGTCAGCAGACAGTGGTTGGTACAACCCTGACATCTTGCAAGTTTGGTATCAAAAGTTAATGCATTGATCTCGTCGATGGAAAGCATCGTTGTCTGATAGTCAGCTTCATGACGTTCTCTTGCGATGAGAGCAGCTCCGAAAGCACCCATGATACCCGCGATATCCGGACGGACACATTCACAGCCGGAAATCTTTTCAAAACTGCGGAGCACGGCATCATTGTAAAAAGTACCACCCTGTACTACGATATTTTTTCCGAGTTCACTTGCATCGGAGAGCTTGATAACCTTAAATAAAGCATTTTTAATGACGGAGTAGGCAAGTCCGGCAGAGATATCTGCTACGGAAGCACCTTCTTTCTGTGCCTGCTTTACTTTAGAGTTCATGAATACAGTACAGCGTGTTCCAAGATCAATCGGGTTTTTGGCAAATAAAGCTTCTTTTGCGAAGTCCTGTACAGAAAAGTTTAAGGATTTTGCAAATGTTTCGATAAAAGAACCACAGCCGGAAGAACAGGCTTCGTTTAACTGTACACTGTCTACCGTCTGGTTCTTGATCTTGATACATTTCATATCCTGACCACCGATGTCTAAGATACAGTCTACCTCAGGATCAAAAAATGCCGCTGCATAATAATGTGCTACCGTTTCTACTTCACCATCGTCTAACATCAGCGCTGCTTTTAAGAGAGCTTCACCGTAACCGGTAGAGCAGGAGTGTACGATATGTGCATTTGCCGGAAGTTTTTCATAGATCTCCTTGATGGAACGGATCGCAGTGGAAAGCGGGCTTCCGTTGTTGTTGCTGTAAAATGAATACAACAGGGAACCGTCCTCGCCGACGAGAGCGATCTTTGTTGTTGTGGAACCGGCGTCGATACCGAGATAACAGTTGCCTTCGTAGGTGGAAAGATCACCTGTCTTTACATTGTGTCCGTCGTGGCGGGCACGGAAGGTATCGTATTCTGCCTGATCTTTAAATAACGGATCAAGACGTGCTACCTCGAATTCCATATGTATATCAGAGTTTAATTTCTCAAGCATGGAAGAGAGAGTGGTATTCTGTTCCGGTTTGCAGTTTAAGGCAGAACCGATCGCTGCATAAAGGTGCGAATTGTCCGGCGTGATCGCATGCTCATCATCTAAGTTTAAGGTGCGGATAAATGCAACTTTTAACTCAGATAAAAAGTGGAGCGGACCACCTAAGAATGCAACGTGGCCGCGGATCGGCTTACCACAGGCAAGACCACTGATCGTCTGGTTTACCACCGCCTGGAAAATAGAAGCAGAGAGATCCTCTCTTGTGGCACCTTCGTTGATCAGAGGCTGGATGTCTGTTTTGGCAAAACACCGCAGCGGGCTGCAATCGGGTAGATTGCTTTGTAATTTTTCGCATATTCATTCAGACCGGAGGCATCTGTCTGAATCAGGGAAGCCATCTGGTCAATAAAAGAACCGGTACCGCCTGCGCAGATACCGTTCATACGCTGTTCAACGTTACCGCCCTCAAAATAAATAATTTTTGCGTCTTCACCGCCGAGCTCGATCGCAACGTCTGTCTGTGGAGCATAGTGCTGTAAGGCGGTAGACACAGAGATAACTTCCTGTACGAAAGGAACATCTAAGTGCTTTGCAAGTGTAAGTCCGCCGGAACCGGTGATCATTGGAGCAACCTTCCGGTCACCGAGCTGATCGAATGCTTTCTGGATCAGAGAAGAAAGCGTTTCCCGTATGTTGCAAAATGCCTTTCATAATCGGAAAAGAGCAGATTGTCATGCTCGTCGAGCACAGCAACCTTTACGGTGGTAGAACCGATATCAATTCCAAGTTTGTGAAGCGTATTATTTTCCATAATTTCCTCCAGTCAGTAACTCCGGAAAATCCGGATAATATATAAATAAAGTGGCTGTTTCTTCTTATTAAAAAGAATGCCGGGCAAAAGCCAAGCAAAGTACATTATACGACATGATTTTACAAAAGACAATGTGCAAATCGGGGAAAAATATAAACTTTTTATGAATAAAATCAGCCTGGATTGACAAAGCACAGGCATACGGATATACTGAAAAAAGTAGTGTTTTCAAAGAAAGGTTAGGGTTTTATCCGATGAACTGGTTAAATAAATTAGAACGTAAAATTGGTCGTTACGCTGTTCCAAACCTTATTATATGGCTGATCGGAGCCTATACGATCGGCTATGTATTCGGAACCGTATCGCCTGGTATTTTAAGCTATCTGACACTCAGTCCCTATCATATTTTACATGGACAGATCTGGAGACTGGTGACATGGGTGTTTATGCCGACAGAGTCCAATCTGATCTTCTTACTGATCATGGCATTGTTTTATTACCAGCTTGGCATGGCACTGGAACGTACCTGGGGAACCTTCCGGTTTAATGTCTATATTTTCGGTGGAATGATATTTACCGTGATCGGTGCATTTGTTCTGTACGGTATTTATTATGCAATGAATGCATCTGTAATTTCGCAGATGCCTGCACTGGCGGCACAGTTATCTTATTCGATTGCGTCGGGATTTTCCACAAACTATATCAATATGTCCATTTTTCTTGCATTTGCCGTGATGTATCCGGATATGCAGGTAATGCTTTACTTCATTATCCCAATCAAGATGAAATGGATGGCGATTGTTTATGCGGTACTGACGCTTTATGAGTTTATTGTCAGTGGATGGGCCGGCAGAGTGGCAATCTTTATGTCCCTGCTCAATTTTATCATTTTCTTCTTTTCAACGCGGAATTTCAAACGTTATTCGCCGCATGAAATACACAGGAGACAGCAGTTCAAGTCCCAGATGCGTCAACCCAGACCGGGTTCCGGCATTACCAGGCACAAATGTGCGATTTGTGGCAGGACAGAACTTGATGATCCGAATTTAGAGTTCCGTTTCTGTTCAAAGTGTGACGGCAATTATGAATATTGTCAGGATCATCTGTTTACACATAAACATATTAAAAAAGGTTAAATAATATGACAGGCCGGATGGTATTTCAAAGCGAAATATCATCCGTTTTTTGAATGATGGCACAAAGAAGATTAGATTTTAGGTGTGATTTGTTTCAGGTTCTGTCAGAATAAATGCAGATAAAGGAGAAAAATACAATGATTCAGGATATATTTCCGATGCATCTTAGTAATGAATATCACAAAAAGGTACCACAGGCAGACAGTTTTCTTATGATCTTTAAAGATAACCGTATTCTGGCAAAAAATGATGGTCAGGTGTGTTATCTGACCTATAAAGAACTTTCTGAAATCTGTCGTGGGATGGGAAAGGAAATCCCTGCATGCGTTTATCTTTTTTCCATCGGGGAGGATGATTATTTTCTGACAGATCCGGGGGAAGGGATAGAGGTGCTGGGATTTGTATACTATAAAATGTTTGAGACACGCACCATGCAGCCGAAAGAGCGGGTGCTTGCAGCTGCGACCGCATGGCATCTGTATGTCTGGTACCGCGATAATGTCTATTGTGGGAGATGTGGGCATAAACTGGTACATAGTGAAAAACTCCGGATGCTTTCATGTCCGGACTGTAACAACATGGTTTTCCCGAAAATAGCACCGGCAGTGATCGTGGGCGTGACAAACGGCAGAAAAATCCTCATGACAAAATATGCAAACCGTGAATATAAAAGATATGCACTGATTGCCGGATTTACCGAAATCGGTGAAACTGCGGAGGAAACGGTGGCGAGGGAAGTGAAGGAAGAGGTTGGGCTTTCCGTAAAAAATATCCGTTATTACAAGAGTCAGCCTTGGGGATTTGACAGTAATCTTCTTCTTGGCTATTTTTGTGAACTGGATGATGAGGGAGATGTGATAAGACTGGATGAGGAGGAACTTGCCTGCGCAGAATGGGTTGATTTTGAGGATGTCCCGGATGATCCGGAGGGACTTAGTCTGACACGGGAAATGATGCTCTGTTTCCGGGATATAATGAACGCAAGTGAGTCAACATGCTTGCATGATTGACGAACGGTGAATTGGATCATGTGCCGGTTTTGCACATGATACGATGAAAGAATACGGTAGATTTTAAAAGACAGGGAAAACTGGTATGCAAAATTATACCAAATACGAAAAATGTCTTGACACTCCAATAAAACCACTGTATTATTACAGTAATACAAAAATGAAAGATTTACGGATGGAAAACTTAAGATTTCTTAATATTTGCTTAAGTGCCTTTTTTTGACAAAAGGATAATGATACAATCACCGTAAATCGAATTAAGAAAAGGGAGAAATAAAAATGGGTGACAAGACAAAACCGAAAAAGGGAAAGAAAAAAGTAGTTATTATTGTGCTTGTGGTTCTGGTCGTTGTAGCTGCGATCATTGGAAGTTCAGTAAAGAAAATGACAAGCCAGGTAGCAACAGCAGTCAATACAGTAGAGGTGGAGCCGGTACAGAAGAGAGATTTATCTGATACGATTTCATTAAAAGGTACTGTATCGGGTATCACGAAGAATAATGCAACTTCAAAAGCGTTAGCAGAAATCACAGCAGTTAATGTTCAGGTCGGAGATATTGTAAAAGAGGGAGATGTATTATGTACATTAGATTCCTCTACGATTCAGGATCAGATTGCGGATCTCGAAAAAAATATGTCTGATACAAATGCGACAGACAGTATTAATTCACAGCAGACAGCAGAAACAGTCAGTCGTGCAAAAGAAGATCAGCAGACACAGCTTGCAGCTGCACAGAAAGCAATTGATGATGCAAAGGATGCTTATAACGCACAGAGTATTATGTGGGATAAGAGTGAAGATAAATCGGATGCAGAATTTCAGTCTTTGTTAGCTGCACAGAAAGCAGTTACTACTGCTGAGGAAGATTACCAGAAAGTATTAGAGACCACGAACCGTACGATCGAGGATGCACAGCGTGCGGTAGAACTTGACAAGTATAAAGGATCGGATTCATCTTCCAAAGATAAACTGACAGATTTAAAAGAACAGTTAGAAGATTGCAATATTACAGCACCTTGCGGTGGAGTTGTGACGGCAGTCAATGTTTCTGTCGGAGATGTTAATGCAGATTCAAAAACACCACTTGTAACGATCGAAGATACCAGTTCTTTAAAAATGGTGGCAACTGTGGAAGAAGCTGATATTTTAAAGATTGAAGAGGGAATGAAAGCAACTGTAACAGCGGATGCATGGGAGATGAGACCATTAATGGAACTGTGACCAGAGTGGTACGTGTCAAAGGACAGTCCACGGGATCTGACGGACAGACAACATCCGGAGGATATTCCGTAGAGATATCTTTAGATAACAAAGAATTACTTGTCGGTATGGAAGTAAAAGCAAAAGTCATGATCAAGGAAAAAGGTGAAGTATTAGCGATTCCTTATGATCTTGTCAAGACGGATGATGACGGAAATACATACGTACTTGTTGCAGAGGCAAATGCAGACGGTTCTGCTACAGCGGTGAAGAAGAATATCACAGTTGGTGAAGAAGTAGATTACTATACGGAAGTAACCGGTGGAGATCTGGCAGAAGGAGATAAATTAATTTATGATTACTCCGGAACGGTGACAGAAGGACAGCAGTTTACACCGGAACAGATGTATTCCGAGCAGGATATGGGAACAGGCGCATCTACAGATGAAACCTCAGATGAAGAAGGTATGAGCACCAGCGTGGAGGGAAATGAGTAGTGAGTGAACCAGTAATCCGAATGGAAAATATCGTTAAGACATATTATTTGGGAAAACCAAATGAACTTGAAATTTTACATGGAATCAACCTTACCGTAAATAAAGGGGAATTTGTTTCCATCGTCGGTGAATCCGGTTCCGGTAAGAGTACACTTATGAATATTATAGGAGTCCTCGACCGCCAGACACAGGGAGATTATTATCTGGAGGGACAGGATGTCAATGGAATGTCGGATGAAGTACGGAGTGCGATCAGAAACCGCAGGATTGGTTTTGTATTTCAGAACTTTAATCTCCTTCCGAGAGCCAATGCATTAAAAAATGTTATGGTTCCATTACTATATGGAGAAGAACATTCCAAAAACGGAAAAGAACATGCCATGGAAATGCTTAAAATGGTAGGAATGGAAGACCGTGCGGATCACAGACCGAATGAGCTTTCCGGTGGACAGAAACAGCGTGTTGCAATTGCAAGGGCAATGATCAATGATCCGGCGATCATTCTTGCGGATGAGCCGACCGGAGCACTTGATTCTAAGACAGGTCATATGGTCATGGACTTATTCCATAAGCTTCATGAGGAGCAGGGAAAAACAATTGTTCTGATCACACACTCCCAGGAACTTGCGCAGGAGACAGAGCGTATCGTTACTCTGTTAGATGGACAGATCGTGGCAGATAATGGAGGTGAGCATTAATGTTTTGGGAAAATATCAAAGAGGCGGTCACGAGTATTTCCAGCAATAAGATGCGTTCCCTGTTAACAATGCTCGGAATCATCATCGGTATCAGCTCAGTGATCATTATCACAACGATCGGTGGTTCCATACAGAGTACACTGACGGCAACCATGAATTCCCTTGGCGGAAATATGGTACAGGCGTATGTGGAAGCACGTTATCCGGAAAATGATGAGGACTGGGCTACCTGGGAACAGCCGGAGATGACAGACAGTGATTATGTTACACAGGATATGATCGATGGATTGATTGAAAAATATCCGGATGAGGTAACAGGTGTTGCAGCACAGAACTATCTTGGTTCAGGAACCATTAAAGATGATGCTGATTCCAAGAATTATGCAAATGTCAATATTGATGGTATCACACCGGAATATTTAGAGTATATGAAACTGGAAATGCATGCCGGAAGAAATCTGACAAAGGCAGATAATCAGGGGAAAAAGAGAGTATGCCTGATTGCAGATACGATGGCAGAGAGATATTTTGCAGGTAAAGATCCGATCGGTGAAACACTTTCTGTTGCAACATCGGATGGCGGAATTTTTGATTTTGTTGTAGTTGGCGTTTATGTATATAACCAAGCATTATTTGGAAAAGTGGACACGTCCATACCGGAAAAAGACCGTGTAACAGAATTGATGATCCCTCTTCAGACCTGTTTTAAACTGCAGGGGACTGACAGGACTGGTTATGATTATTTTAATCTTATGATCGATCCTCTTGCAGATGTCAATCAGGCAACAACGGATGTTTTATCTTATTTTGATGAGATGTATGCAAACAACAAAAATTTCCACGTCAGTGCATACAATATGGCATCTGATCTTGGCATGATCAATACGGTACTCAACGTGATCACGATCGCGGTTTCCGGTATTGCAGCGATTTCACTGATCGTGGGTGGTGTCGGCGTTATGAATATCATGCTGGTGTCCATCACGGAGCGTACAAGAGAGATCGGTGTCCGTATGGCGCTTGGTGCCAAAAGACGTACCATCCGTATGCAGTTTGTCATAGAGGCGATCATGCTTTGTCTGATCGGAGGTATCATCGGTATACTGATTGGTATAGGAATCGGGGCACTGCTTGGAAAAGTGGCAGGATTTGTCATTCAGAATATGTACTCTCAGTATGCAAATTATATTATTATGACGGTGCATCCTTCTGTAACGGCGATCATGCTTTCACTGTTCTTCTCTATGCTGACCGGTGTATTTTTCGGATATTATCCGGCGAACAAGGCTTCAAAGATGGAAGTCATCGATGCATTGCGCTATGAGTAAGGGCAAAGAAAAGATTTGCATTGCAGTCTGAGCAGAGAATTTTTAAAAGAATACAGATAAGAAAAGTATTGTATGTGACAAAAATAAAAATGTCAGTATACAGTACTTTTTTTGTAACAGATTTTCCGGATCAATATTTCCGGGCATGGTACATGCGCCTTCCCACATAGAATACAAAAAGAAATATTGTAAAGTATAGCATTCATGCATGATAGCGATGCGTAGATGTTATGCAATATCAATAATCGGGATGGAAGGGAAAAACATGAACCATAACAAAAAGAAAATTTTAAAAGTGACGGCACTGTTTGTTTTTATGTTCTTTTTAGGCTGGGGCGCAGGTTCGCTGCAGAAACAGCAGATGAAAAAAACAGTGGAGACAGTGTCTGTCCAGAATCAGGCAGATAACTGGGGACTGGGCTTTGGAGCGGAGGGAACCCAGCCGACCGGCAATGTGACGGCAGATGAATTAAAAAATACAACGCGTGGTATGTGGGAGATAAAAGTAAAAATGTTATTTATCTGACATTTGACTGCGGCTATGAAAATGGAAATACAGAGCCGATTTTGGATGCTTTAAAAAAGCATAATGCAAAAGCGACATTTTTTGTTGTGGGACATTTTCTTGAGAGTGCACCGGATATTGTAAAACGTATAGAGGCAGAAGGGCATGCTGTCGGCAATCATACTTATCATCATCCAGATATGTCATCAATATCAGACATGACCTCGTTTCAGAAAGAGATGGATGATGTCGCGTCATTGTACCAGACAGTCACAGGCAAAGAAATGATAAAATATTACCGCCCGCCACAGGGAAAATACAGTACAAAAAACCTTGAGATGGCAAAAGAACTTGGATACCATACATTTTTCTGGAGCCTTGCCTATGTGGACTGGAATGTGGATGATCAGCGACGAAGGAAGAGGCATTTGATAAATTGCTGACGAGAATCCATCCAGGAGCGATCGTTTTATTGCACAGCACTTCAAAGACGAATGGAGAGATTTTAGATGAGCTGCTGACAAAATGGGAAGAAATGGGATACACATTTGCGCCGCTTTCGGAGTTGATCGAAGAATCCTGACAGAAAAGATTGTGGAAAAATACAAAAGATACAAGGGATAAGACTTGTTTGATGACGGAGAGGAAGGTATAATGAACGTGGAGTGCCAGTGAGAAAGAAGCGGTTTTTAGTCTGGGTAAAATGCTGCATGATAAACTGGGACGGTATGAAAACAATATTTGATACGAGTAAGAATAGGGATGCATATGAAAAGAACAAAATTTAAAACAGGAATATTGGCGGTGGTTTTTTGCAGTCTGACATTTTTGTTTTCCGGGGATGGTAACAGCATTTATGCGGATGAAATTCTGACAGATACAGAATTACCGGTCGGTCGTTTTTCGTTTGAAGAAAAAACAGAAGAAGCAGATGATGAGGATTATGAGTCTGTAGAGGAAGATGACGTTGCGGAACAGTCATTGTTTCGGATGACAGGTATATCTGCCGATGACTGGGAAAAGTATGGAAGTGATTATTTTTATGAACAGTTATCGGATGAGGAAAAAAAATACTGGGATGATCTGGATGCCATATGTGCAAAATATCTGACGACAGAAACGGATGCAGTGACAACGAATACGGGAACGTACCGGATGAAGGCGATATCGGGAAGCACTCTTGAAAAAGAAAAGCAAAAAAAGGTATTGCGGATGTTTCGGTATTCAAAACCACAATATTATTTTTTAAATGCGACGATTTATACAATTACATACTCAGACAAAAAAGTTTCTATGATATTTGGTATTTATCCTGCGTTTGGCAAGGGTGCAGAACGGATGGAGGAAACTGAAAAAGTAAAAGCGCAGGTTGACACCTGGCAGAAACAGATTGATGAATGCAGCACAGAGGACGAAAAAGTACAAACCATACATGATCTGATCATTCAAAAGGTTGAATATAATCATGATCTTGTAAATAGCGATTTTGCAACAGAAAATACAGAATATTCACAGTCCGTATACAGTGTTTTATGTACGAATAAGACGGTATGTGCAGGATATGCCCAGACATTTGAGATGATGTGCAATGGAACCGGTATTGATACCGTGGCAGTGACTAGTTTTGATCATGAGTGGAATAAGATAAAGTTGGAAAATAACTGGTATAATGTCGACTGTACCTGGAATGATAACGGAAGCGATAACGTTGGATATACCTATTTTCTGCGGAATGATGATTATTATGACACATCCAGCAGTTATTCTAAAAAACATCATGCGGAGGAAAGCTATTGGGAAGGATATCTGCCTGCAACAGAAATGGATAGTGTTGGCAGCCCATGGATATCTGTGAACGAAAATGCAAGTGGATCAAAGATAGGAATGTCCTGTTATAATAAGGAGGCAGAAATCTATTATACCACGGATAAAAGTAATCCGGTGACATCTGGTACGCGGATGTTATATCAATCGGATTTTTTATGGAACAGCTCCGAATATCCGGTGATAAAAGCAGCTGCCATGGAAGATGGCAAACACAACAGTGCTGTGGTCACAAAATGTCTGCATAATTACAATGCAAGTATACTTGCAGATGCAGCCTGTGAAAAAGCCGGAACAAGAGAGTATACCTGTACGATCTGCGGAAATAGTTATATGGAAGAAATCCCAGCCACAGGACATACAGTTGTGATAGATCCTGAGGTGGCAGCTGCTTGTGAAACCGCCGGTATTACGGAAGGAAGCCATTGCAGTGTCTGCGGAAAAGTACTGGTTGAGCAGACTGTCATCCCAGCCACAGGACATACACCGGTTACAGATGACGCGGTAGCGGCAGCTTGTGAGACAACCGGACTGACAGAAGGAAGTCATTGCAGTGTCTGTGAAAAAGTACTGACAGAACAGACTGTCATCCCGGCTGCAGGACATGTACCGGTTACGGATGCTGCAGTGGAGGCAGCTTGTGAGACAACCGGACTGACAGAGGGAAATCACTGTAGTGTTTGTGGAAAAGTGCTGACGGCACAGAATGTGATCCCCGCAACCGGGCATCAATGGAACGAGTACAAAGAAAGTGGAAAAATAAAACGTAAGTGCAGTGTCTGTGGAAAGACGGAAACGGTGGGCACTTATTTGGACGTAAAGAAAATCCAGCTTTCAAAAACCACATATGCTTATGATGGAAAGGCACATATGCCGACTATAAAAGTGACAAATACTGCTGGCAAGAAATTAAAAGAAGGAACGGATTATAAGGTAAAGAAACCGTCTGGACGAAAAAATGCCGGTATTTATACCGTCACCATTGTGATGAAAGGCAAGTATAGTGGAAAATATCAAAAGACATTCCAGATCGTTCCTAAAGGCACTGTGATTTCCGGGGTGAAAGCAAAGAAAAAGGCATTTACCGTGTCGTGGAAGAAGCAGGCAAAACAGACAAGCGGTTACCAGATCCAATATGCAGTGGATGCGAAATTCAAAAAGTCGGTTGTGACAAAGAATGTCAATAATACCAAAAAGGTAAAACTGGACGTTTCAAAATTAAAAGCAAAAAAGAAATATTACATACGCGTCCGCACCTATAAGACTGCAAAAATGAACGGAAAATCCAAAAAGATCTATTCGGGCTGGTCTAAGGTAAAAGCAGTCACTACAAAGAAATAACAAAGATATACCGATCCATTTTACAAAATGCGATATAAGTATAAATAAAAACGGGAGAAAGAGAAAATGGCAGACAACAGTTTAAAAATCAGTTACAAGATATATTTAGAGGCGGAGGATATTTCGCAGTCACGGATTTCTTCTACGGCATCTTATGTAAGCAATCTGTTTAAGAATTGCACCAATTCCTATTTACAGAAAGCGGAAGTGGACAATGAGAGCGACATGGATGATTTTACACTTCGTCTGTATATTGACGAAAGGTAGAGGAAGAAGCGTGCAGTTCACCGGAATGTGCAGAAGGTTTTCTGGAAAATATCGCAGAATTTTTAGATGCGGTTGCAGCAGCACATTCCTATCTGGATATGGAGGGAAGTTTTTCCATTTCCTATCATGGAGTAGAGGATACATTCCGGTTCCGTTCTGAGGCAGGAAGCGATCTGTGCGATATTGAATAAAAACCGAAATAAGAAGGATAAAAAATACCGGCTTGCAAAATCAGATAAAATCTGAGGCTGCAGGCCGGTATTTTTATATCCGTTTCTTTCTATTGTTTATTGTTTGTCTGATTCATCCGGTGGAAAGTCCGGTTTTTTTATGTAAACTTTCTCAATCCGGTTTTTGTCCATCTGTTCGACGCGGAGAAGCACATTGTCATCTGTGATGATGATCTCATTTTTTCCGGCAGATGATCTAAGAGACCGAGCAGATATCCGCCGATCGTATCATAATCTTCGGAACTGAAATTAGATCTAACTCATCGCAGAGATCCTGCAGGTTGGTGGAACCG
>ENA-OQDE01000584-OQDE01000584.1-human-gut-metagenome-genome-assembly--contig:-NODE-584-length-20229-cov-4.718436_pt1 | contig 20229 bp, 26 predicted proteins | sample MGYA00242768_ERZ504595 | MGnify/ENA primary metagenome ERZ504595 (study PRJEB26092, sample SAMD00036307) | human gut metagenome | host: Homo sapiens | study: EMG produced TPA metagenomics assembly of... | reverse complement strand
TTGCCACCTATGAATCCCGTACGGTTTCCACCGGCACCGGTTCGACGATGGTGGTGTTCGACGACGAAACCGTGGCCTCCAAGGTGCAGGCGCTCTCCGGCAAGAAGGTGATGGACATCGCCACGCGTAAGGTCGTTGCCGCCACGCCCGACCAGCATGTTGGAGAGGTGGCCCGAATCCTCGCCAAGAAGCAGTTCAAGAAACTGCCGGTGGTGGATGGTGATGGCAGACTCGTCGGTGTGATCCGCCGTAAGTCCGTGATGGAACATGCCTTCGACGCGCTGTTCCCAAAGGATGATCGGTGATTCGGCGTCATCATCGCTGAATAGAATGAATGGAATATGAGGCTTCCCTTCTCACGGGGGAAGCCTCATTGCTTTGTCCGCGGAGTCTTACGGCACCTGCGCAAGGGCAACGTCACGCTTTCATGATGCACTATTGAATAGTGCGTTCCTATCGTTGCATGGTGACGCTAATGCATGGCGTCACGATACTGAAGCCTGCCATCTAACGGCGGGTACGGCTCGTTTCTGGAGTCGTGCACGCATACGCGCGTCGGCGTGCGTATGCCGTGATGTGACCTTTGTGGTGGAATTGAAGAGTTGAGGGGCTTCTGCTGTTTTCGTGGGTTAGGTTCTTGGTTGTGGTAGGTGTATGTCGAGTCCGTCGCAGCGGAGCATGACGAGCGCGATGAGGCTGCCTGAAGTGGCCTGATTTCTGTTCCCCTTTTATTGTGAGACGGCTTGTGCCGCTTGGTTTGCATGATACTCGGTTTCGATCTGTTCCGGTGTCCTGCAGCCCAGCGACTGGTGGAGACGCTTCGAGTTCCACCACGAGACCCACCGGAACGTCGCCAATTCTGGCTCGGCCAGGTCGGCGAATGGCTTGCGCCGCCACACCAGCTCGGTCTTGTATGTGTCGTTGACGCTTTCGGCCATGGCGTTGTCGTACGAGTCGCCGACCGTGCCGGTCGAGGGAAGCATGCCGTGTTCCCTGACCTGGGTGGTGTACACCGTGCTGATGTGTGTTTTGCCAAATTGAAGTAGTCCAGAATGGCGTGTCAATTCAATCTCGTACTCTACGGGCCGTCGACACCGGCAAGACGCATCTCGCGGTCGCGTTGGGCAGGCTCGCGTGCATGCGCGCGATACCGGTCGGGTTCTTCACCGCGACCGGGCTGCTCATGCGGCTGCGCCGCGCGAAACGGGGGCGGCTCGACGCGGAGCTCCGGCAGATCGCCAGGGCGAGGCTCCCGGTCATCGACGAGTTCGGCTACATGCCGATCGACCGCACCGTGCGCCACGGAAGCTCACCGGATTTCGAGGGAGGCTCCTACCGTAGCGAGCACGCCCTCATGACCAGATAGCCAGGAAGAAAAGGGCGGCGGGTTCCGACGGCGCGGTTTCTGTTGGAAACCAGCCGCCTACGCTGCTGAAAAGAAGTGCCCATACTGTGGACACCAACTTGCAGAAGCACAATCCGCACGCTCCGTCCCGGGATGCCCGGTCATCCAGTAGTAGGTGGAGCGGGGAACGCCCGGCACCCTGCATCGCGCTGATATCGGGTAGCGGGCGGTGTTGGCCCGTATCACGCCTGCCTTCGTGCGAATACCGGCACCGCGGGGTCGATCGCGCGATGTCGTACTCGGCCCTGATCTCCCGGGATGGCTTGCCGTTCTCGCACAACTGCGCGATCTGCCGTTTGAACGCCTCGTCGTAGTGGCGGGGGATGTTTCGGGCCGGCCATCGTCGGCTCCAATCTCATGTCATTCGTCCCTCATCGGACTGTCTAATACATTGTAGCCACGCCGATCGCGGCGAGGCCGTCGAACGGCGAGGGCATCGCCGTTCCGAGCCGTTCGGCGACCCGGCGGGCGATGTCTCCCGCGGTCCTCCATACGATATGCGGGAAACCGCCGACCGTCTTCTGGTTCGCGACGCTCACCGGCCACGCGCACTCCGACTCGAAGTCGCGCGTGAACCGGCTGCCCGGCTCGGCCCACGGCACCCGGGCGACCACGACCCCGCACTTCGGGCAATCCACCCGCGGCATGTCGGCGACCAGTTTGACCCGCCAGCAGCCGAAATCCTGGCGCCTCCAGCGGCGCACTACGGCAGTGAGCGCGTGATGGACTGCCTGAGTAAGGCCGACTTCGGCGACCGGTTGAAGACGCTGCCGGACGGACTTGACACGCCCCTGTACAAGGAGCTCGACAAGAACGGCGTGGAAGTCTCGGGCGGCGAGGCTCAGAAGATCGACATCGCCGGCGACAAGACGGCCGTGTATATCAGCCACCGGTTGTCGTCGTGCAAGTTCTGCGACGACATCGCCGTGTTCGACCATGGCGCGATCGTCCAGTATGGCACACACGACCAGCTCGTGGCCGACGAAAACGGCAAGTACTACGAGTTGTGGCATGCGCAGGCGCAGTATTACGTCAAGGAGTAGGCGCCGCGGGTGGCAGATGCATTGTCGTGCGTCGGCATGGGCGGCAGCCCGACAGTGCCGCCCATGCCGGAAGGCCGGTAAGTACGGGCGCCCGCGACCGGTCAGAGCGGCAGCAGGTCGCTCAGGTCGTCGCGCTCGCCGACGGCGGTGATGCGCCCCGCGTCCTTCTCTTGGGACCATGTGGTGATGCCGGCGGCGAGACGGAGCCACACCTCGGGGTCGAGCTCGATGACATCGGGCGGCGTGAGATTGTGCGGGTCGGACGCCGGGCCATCCAGGATCTTCACGGCTCCCCATGGTGCGACTCGCACTTCCACGCCGGGGCCGGGCGCCTTGCGCTCCAGCAGATATAAGGTGTATCGCACCGCCATCGCCCATGTCGGTCGGGGCAGCGCCGGCATCAGGGACTCCGAGTCCGCCCCGTCCTCGCGCAGTCGCTGCGCTGCGTCGTTCCACTGCTGCCACGCGCGCTCGCCCGCGGGTATGTCTCGTTCTCGAATTGCGGCCATGACTCCATTGTGCCTCTAGGGGTGACGATTGCCTTTTCGCATCGGCCGGCGGTTCTCGGTGCGGTTTCGGATGCTTTGCATCTTTGCAAAAGTGTTTCATCGGGCTTGCGTCAGGTGTTGCAATACGTTGTTTTCCAACGTGGCAACGTTTTCTGTCGTCTCAAGATGTGGTTGATATATAGCCGATTTGGCGTATTTATGGCAAATCCTGTATGATATTTCATGTTTCTGCAAACGATTGCATAACGTTACGCAGCGTTCACCGGAACTTATTGGCGTGGTCACCAAGCCGTCGCATAATAACACAGGAAGCATAATCCGGAAAGAGAGTCAGACATGACTGAAATCACTGCACCCAAGTCACCTGTCACGACCGCCGAGTTCGCGGACGGCATCCGCGAACAGCTGAAGTACAGCCAAGGCGTCACCGTCGAGCAGGCCACCCCCGCCGACGTGTACGTCGCCTCCTCGCTGGTGGTCCGCCACTACCTGCAGGACGCATGGTTCAAGACCCAGCAGGACATGGTCAATGGCAACACCAAGGCCGTCGGATACCTGTCCGCCGAGTTCCTCATGGGCAAGCAGCTGCGTAACGCACTGCTCAACGCCGGCATGATCGACCAGTTCGACGAAGCCGTCAAGGACCTGGCTTCGAGCCGCAGGACGTCATCGACGTCGAACACGAGCCGGGCCTCGGCAACGGCGCCTCGGCCGTCTCGCCGCCTGCTTCATCGACTCGCTCGCGTCCCTCGGCGTGCCCGCGTTCGGCTACGGCATCCAGTACAAGTACGGCATCTTCGAGCAGGCCTTCGACAAGGACGGCAAGCAGATCGAGAAGCCTGACTACTGGCTGACCAACGAAGAGCCCTGGGGTCACATCGACTACAACCGTTCCCAGAAGGTCTCCTTCGGCGGCGAAGTCGTCGAAGAGAACGGCAAGAAGGTCTGGAAGCCGGCCTGGTCCGTGCGCGCCGTGCCCGTCGACTACATGGTCCCCGGCTACGCATCCGGCCGCGTCAACACGCTGCGCCTGTGGAGCGCCAAGAGCTACGACGAATTCGACCTGCTCACCTTCAACAAGTCCGAATACCTCGACGCCGTCAAGCCGCAGGTCAAGGCCGAGAACATCTCCAAGATTCTCTACCCGGAGGATTCCACCCCGCAGGCAAGGCGCTGCGTCTCGAACAGCAGTACTTCTTCGTGGCCGCGTCCCTGCACGACGCCATCCGCGTGTTCTACCCCGGCCAGAGCAAGCCCGACCTGACCACCTTCCCGAGCAAGATCACCTTCCAGCTCAACGACACCCACCCCGTCATCGGCATCCCCGAGCTCATGCGCATCCTCATCGACGAGTACGGCTACGACTGGGACACCGCCTGGTCCATCACCACCAAGACCTTCAACTACACCTGCCACACCCTGCTGCCCGAGGCGCTGGAAGTCTGGCCGGCCAAGCTGATCTCCGAACTGCTGCCCCGCCACATGGAAATCATCAACGAGATCAACGAGCACTTCCTCGCCGAACTCAAGACCAAGACCCGTGACAAGGCCAAGATCGAGCGCATGCGCATCGTCACCGACGAGGAGAACCCCAAGGTCCGCATGGCATACCTCGCCACCGCCGGTGGCTCCCACGTCAACGGCGTCGCCGAACTGCACTCCGAACTGCTCAAGGACGTCACCCTTCGTGACTTCTCCGACCTCTACGGCGACAAGTTCACCAACGTCACCAACGGCGTCACCCCCCGTCGCTTCATCCGCCTCGCCAACCCGCGCCTGTCCGCCCTCATCACCGAGGCCTCGGCACCGACAAGTGGCTGAGCGACCTCGAACTGCTCAAGGGCCTCGAACCCCTCGCCAAGGACGACGAATTCGTCAAGAAGTTCGCCGCCGTCAAGCAGGCCAACAAAGAGGACTTCACCGCCTACGCCAAGCGCGAATACGGCTTCGACCTCGACCCCAACACCATGTTCAACACCATGGTCAAGCGCCTGCACGAGTACAAGCGCCAGTCCCTCAAGATCCTCGCGCTGATCGCCAAGTACGCCGACATCAAGTCCGGCCGCGTCTCCGCCGACGACGTGCTTCCCCGCACCGTCATCTTCGGCGCCAAGTCCGCCCCGGGCTACTACCTCGCCAAGATGACCATCCAGCTCATCAACAACGTCGCCCGCGTCGTCAACAACGACCCCGACGTCAAGGGCAAGCTGCACGTCTTCTTCCCCTGGAACTACAACGTCCGCCTCGCCCAGCACCTCATCCCAGCCACCGACCTCGACGAGCAAATCTCCCAGCCGGCAAGGAGGCGTCCGGCACCGGCAACATGAAGTTCGCCCTCAACGGCGCCCTCACCGTCGGTACGTTGGACGGTGCGAACGTCGAAATCCGTGAGCGTGTCGGCGCCGAGAACTTCTTCCTCTTCGGCATGACCGTCGACGAGGTCGACAAGCTCTACGAAGATGGCTACTCGCCGGCCAAGTACTACGAGGCCGACCCCCGCCTGAAGGCCGCCATCGACATGGTCTCCGACGGCACCTTCTCCAACGGTGACCGCAACACCTACGCCCCCCTCGTCGCCGACTGGCTCACCAAGGACTGGTTCATGACCCTCGCGGACTTCACCGCCTACTCCAGCATCCAAAGTGAGATCGAAGCCCTCTACCGCGACCCCCTCGAGTGGAACCGCAAGGCCGTCCTCAACGTCGCGAACTCGGGCTACTTCAGCTCCGACAGGTCGATCCAGGATTATCTCGACAACATCTGGCACACCTCCCCGTTGGCCTGATTACGGAGCGTCCTCGTCGTTGCTCCGCAGTCGCGGTACCTTTGTACCGTTTCCTTCGGTGCGCCTAGAGGACGCACACGTAATCAGTCCAACGGGCTGCGCCCGCTTGCCGACTGACGGCGTGTAACGTGATTCGCCCCCGCTGGTGGGGGCGAATTTTGTTTTACATCACTGCGCAGCGCAGCGAATGGCGAACACGGCGACTGCGGCGATTAGCAGCAGGAAGCCGCTTGCAAGCATCGCCATCACCGGGCTTGCTCGGCGTGGTCGGCTGCTGGTCACCATTCGACGCGATCGCGACCGCGAACGACGCGGATACGCCTGAGTCTCGATGTTCAACGATCCGGGAAGATCGTAATCCAAGGTCTTCGCCTCATCGAACGTCCAGCTCACCCAAGGCTCGGGCTTCACACTGCCCTTGGACTGCCAGTCGCCCCACGCGGTGTCGGTATTGCCATCGCATAGGTTCGAAACCGGCGTCTTGCCTTGCGAATACGACGCTTCGGGCTTGCCGGCACCGCATACGTTGCTGCCGTTTTTCGATCGTGGCGGCGGTGGGACATGTCTCGACGAAGAGGGGCAAGGTTGGAATCGCCATGCAGTGAGCCATCCAGAGCCCCAATGCGGCACAACATGCGAAAAGGGCCTGTCTGCGAAATGCAGACAGGCCCTTTTCGCGGACACATGTGTGCCTACAACGATTGACTGTTAGATGAACTCAGGCGGCTTCCGGGGCTGCTTCGGCCTCATCGGCGTCGCCCTTGTCGGCGTCCTTGGTCAGGCCAAGGTCGACCGGGGACGAGCTGTTCTCCCAAGGCTCCTCCCACGGATCATAATCCGGGTTCTGCTGCTTGTAGATGTACAGACCAACCACGGCGGCCAGCAGCGCACCAAAGAACAACGCAAAGAACTTCCAACCGTTTGAAGACTTGTTCTCCATGACGGCTCCTTTCCCAATCCTGGTTGGCTTGCCCGTTCAAAACCAACTCTGGGCTCCATCTTAATTCCAAAAATGTGGCGATTGCGTGCGGGAATGCTTTTGCTTTGCCGGCGGTGCGCACGACGAGCCGGGAGCGTGTTGTTTCACCGTCCGGCGAGGAGATGCGATTCCGCTACAGTAGATGACATGAGTAATGGCCGATTCAGTTTGTTTCCCGGTGCGCCGTCGGCGCACAACCTGTTCTCCAAGCGGGCGATTCAATATCAGTGGCGGTCGAACGGCCCCGTGTTCACCAGCGCGATCATCATCGCGTGCGTCGCCGTGTGGGTTGTCGAGATGGTGTTCAGCCTGTTCTGGCCTCTTGGACTCGCAACCATGATCTATTACGGCCGGTTCGACCCGATGACGGCGGTCGCACAACCGTGGATGTTCCTCACGTCGATGTTTCTGCATTCGCCGAAGTCGGTGCTGCATATCCTGTTCAACATGCTGGCGTTGTGGAGCGTGGGGCCGGTGCTGGAGAAGATGATGGGGCATTGGCCGTTTCTCGCGCTGTACGTGCTTTCCGGTTTGGGCGGCGGTCTTGGGCTGATGTCCTGGGCCGCGCTGTGGCCGGGTGGCACCGGGTGGCTTGGTGGTGCCTATGGCGCGTCCGGCGCGTTGTTCGGCCTGTTCGCGGCGATGCTGGTTGTGTACCGGCGCATCGGCGAGGATATCCGTTCGATGCTGGTCTGGATGGCGGTCAACTTCCTGATGCCGTTCCTGGTGGGCGGCATCGCATGGCAGGCTCATGTAGGCGGATTCATCGTCGGCGGCGTGTTCACGTGGCTGCTGATTTCCGGCGTGCACGCGTTGCGCGGCAAGAGCCTGACGTTCCGGACGATGGTGTACGGGGCGGTGGTGTTGGCGCTGATCGTCGCAGGCGTGCTGGTCTGTAATCTGAGCAATCCAGCTCTGACGTACATCATGTGATTGGCCTCTTACCCGGTGAAGTCCCACTCGGTGCGGCGTGTTCGAGAACAGCAGGCGCCTTACGGTACAGGCGCGTCCACCTGGAATTGAGGGGCGTGGGCGTCGTCGTGTCCGCCAAACGGGTCATGCGCCTGACGGCCCGGCACGGCTCGTGCCCGTGTCCAGGAGCGCGAGGCGCTACTCCTCGTACAGGGGTGAGATCGGCGAGGCGCCCGTCATCCACTCGGACCGCGGCTGCCACTACCAGTGGCCGGAATGGATACGCATCTGCAAGGGCCACGCTGATCCGCTCGATGAGCGCGAAGGGCTGCAGCCCGGACAACGCGGCCGCGGAGGGGTTCTTCGGCCGTCTCAAGCAGGAGTTCTTCCACAAGCGCGACTTCACGGGCGTCATGGTCGACGGGTTCGCCGACGATGCTCGACGAGTACATGACATGGTACCGCGACGAACGCATCAAGACCGAGTACGGGATGAGCATCATGGACAGGCGCATCAAGCTGGGGCTCGTCGCTGAACACATGTGATAACCTGCCAGACAACCATACAGACAACGAAGTCCAACAAAACGTCACCGCCCCCGAGCTTGTGATGGGACTTTTGTGGGGTGGGCGGGGCACTGGAGAATGGCTCAGGGTGAAGGCGTCGCACCAATGTGAATTACATGCGTGTAGTTTTCCACATGATGTGGAGAACTTTGTGGACAACTTGGGTATAAGTTGGGTATAACTCGTGGATAACTATGGTGAATAAGTCCGTGTGAGCTCTAACAATGTTGGAAATAATGGGTTTTGACACATTGTGGACAATGTGCACAATGCGAATAAGAGTTATCCACAATTGTGTATAAGTATGTGAATAATGTGGATAACATGGGGAAAACCGGTGGATAGATAGTGCACAACTTGATTTGCGGAGCATCCGTTACGGGTCTCGAAGCCGGGGCGCGATGACGCTGCCGGGATACCATGACACTATGGATATTTCGTCTCAGACCAGTCGGTTCATTGCGGCGCACCGCAATCAGGATGTGCGCGACCTGGCGCTCAGCGCCAAACGCGTGGACGGGCTTGACCTGCCATTCGCGCTCGACCAGATCGCCGGCTGGCAGACTGCGTGCCGCAAGCTGCCGCAATGGGCCGAGACCGACGGCATCGTCTATCCGCCGCACATCTCCATGGAACAGTGCTCTTCCCAGTTCGCCGCGCAGTACAAGGCCGGCATCGCAAGGCGCGTAGCGGGCGCCGGCGGTGCGATGGTCGACCTGACCGGCGGATTCGGCGTCGATTGCTCGTATATCGCGCGTGGATTCAGCCGGGCGGTCTATGTGGAGCGCCAGCCTCACCTGTGCGAGCTCGCGGCTCATAATTTCCGGGCGCTGGGACTCCCGCACATGGATGTGATCAACGGCGATGCGGAGGATTGGCTGCGCGGCGTCGTTGACGCCCGCGCCGCCTCCGCAGACTCGGCCGCAGTCGATTCAGCTACAGCCGTTCCCATCGCGCTGATCTACCTCGACCCCGCGCGACGTGACGCGCATGGCGGCCGAACCTATGCCATCGCCGACTGCACGCCGGACGTACTCGCGCTGAAAGACCGTCTGCTGGCCGTCTCGCCGCACGTCATGGTCAAGCTGTCTCCGATGCTGGATTGGCGAAAGACGGTTGCGGACTTCAACGGTTCGGTCGGCGAAGTGCATATCGTCTCCACAGGCAACGAATGCAAGGAACTGCTGCTGGTGCTCGACCGCGGTTCGCACGACGCCGTACGCGTGATCTGCGTCAACGATGGCGACGTATTCGGATACGTCCATGACATGAAGACCGGCGCGGATTCTGACGGCGTGGTCCTCGCCTCCGCAGGAGAAAAAGGCAGTCAGGGCGGGTCTGCAGAGCCGTCACACGCCGCTCCGGAACAGCCCAGGTATCTGTACGAGCCGAACGCTTCGCTGATGAAGGGCGGCTGTTTCGCGCTGCTGGAGGACCATTATGGTATGCGCCAGATCGGCCCGAACAGCCACCTGCTGATATCGGGCACGCCGGCGCCGCAGTTTCCCGGCCGGGATTTGTCATTGAAACCATCGCGGGTATGGGCAAGAAAGAGCTGAAACGGGCTCTAGCGGGCGTCGACAGGGCGAATATCGCAGTGCGCAACTTCCCGTTGACCGCTGTCCAGCTGCGCAGGAAACTCAAGCTGGCAGACGGCGGCGATGTGTATCTGTTCGGCACGACATCCGTCGATGGCCGTCATGTCATCGTCCGCACCGTGAAGCAGTGAAACCGCGAAAAGGGTATGACAGCAACACAGTTTGGCGGTGGCGCAGCACCATGCCGCGCCACCGCCAAACCGTAACGTCGCTTACCGTCGATATGGAGCTGGCTGCCGCGAGGGGATCTCGCCGCTCAGCGCCACCACATCGTCATGATGAATCCGACCATAATGATCGCGAAGCGATTGCCAGGTTCCAAGCGCGATACCCGGGATCGGCCACGTGCCGTTCGGCGACAGGTAGTAGACCACGGCCCAGATCAGGCCGATGATCATCAGCGCGCAGAACAGCGGGACGAACCAGCGCGGGTTCGACTTGGTGCCTTGATGGTCTCCTCGACGCGGCGCGTGTTCTCCGCCTGCCGCGACATCATGCGCTGCATCTGCGGGGTCATCTCTGACTTGTCGGCGGTGGCGTTGAGCACCGCCTGCACCTTGTCCATGGAGACGCCGTAATCGTCATCGGCCTCGTCGGTCTCGTTGGTGTCCGTGTCCTTGACGTCGGCGTCGGTCTCGGCCTGCCAGTCCTTCTGGTCTTCCGAGTCGGTTTCGTGCAGCTCTGTGTCAGCCATAAGCGTAGTCTCCATTCAATAGGCTAAAAAATCATAATAGCGGTTACACTCGAAAGTTGAACACACTGGGAGGAATCATGGCCAGACACACCAGCAGGCACGCCGCCCGGCGCACGTGGCTCGGCGGCTTCGCGGTGTGCCTGATCGTGGCTTTTTCCGGGTATCTGCTGGTGACGAACGTGCGCGTGAACCGCACGGCAACGGTCACTTCCGACACGGCGGACCTGGTGGAGCAGCGCGTGGAGCATGTCGACCAGCTGCAGAAGGACATCACCGACCTGAGCGCGCAGATCAACACGCTGAAGGATTTCGCCAACAACAGTGGCTCCTCCGAGCAGCCCTCGGGCACGAGCGACCCCAAGCCCAGCGACACCGAGGACGCGGGCTCCGGCACCATACTGCCGGCGGTGCACGGTCCCGGCATCACCGTGACCCTGAACGACTCCCCGTTGTGGGAGAACATGGTGGACAGCTCGGGCTCGGCCGCGAACATCAACGATTACGTCGTGCATCAGGAGGATGTGGAGGCTGTTGTCAACGCCCTGTGGGCGGGCGGCGCGGAGTCGATGATGATCATGGACCAGCGCGTGTTGTTCAATTCCGCAGTGATCTGCCAAGGGAATGTGCTTCTATTACAGGGCAAGAAATACTCGCCGCGTTCACCGTGTCGGCGATCGGCCCCGCAGATGCCATGATTCGGGCTTTGGACGACTCGAACGCGGTCAAGTTGTATAAAGAGTATGTCAGCGCATTCGGATTGGGCTGGAAAGTGGAAAAAAAGGACGATCTCGTGTTCGGGCAGTCTGCGGCGACGCTGCAGCCGTTGCGGTATGCGTCCGTGGTCAAGGACGGGAGCGAGGAATGAAGCATTCGCGCAACTCTCAACAGATTCAAGGCGATTTTCAGGATTTCGAGGCGCCTGCCCCTGCTGAACCGGAGTACGCCGGGGAAGTGACCATGGCGCTGCCTCCGGTGCCGATGCCCGATCCGACGCCCGGCGCGGCCTCGCGCAGCCGGCGGCCAAGCGCAGCGTTCTGTGGTCGGTGCTGGGGATCCTCGGCGAGGTGCTGATGACGCTGGCGGCCGTCTGCGCGCTGTACGTGGTATGGCAGATGTGGTGGACCGGCGTCCAGTCCGAGCACACGCAGGTCGAGACCCGCCAGTCGGCGTCATGGTCCGATCCGGCCGGCGGCGACAGCTCGAAGGTCGCCAAGGCGCAAAGCGGCGACGTGCCGGTCCAGCCGACGAGCGCAAGCGATGGCGAGCTCATCGCGCAGGTGTACGTGCCCCGGTTCGGCCAGGGGTGGGTGCGTAACGTGGTCGAAGGCACGGACGAGGCCGAATTGTCGCTGCATGGTCTGGGACATTATCCGTCCACGCAGATGCCCGGTTCAGTCGGCAATTTCGCGGTCGCCGGCCACCGCAACGGCTACGGTCGACCGCTGGGAGACGTCGACCTGCTGCAGGAGGCGACGCGATCATTGTGCGTACCAAGGACTACTGGTACGTGTACAAGTACACGACACACAAGATCGTCACCCCGGAGCACTCCGAGGTCATCGCCGCTAACCCGGAGGATCTCAACACGCCTCCCAGCAAGCGCATGATCACACTGACCACGTGCGAGCCGAAATACACCACGGCCACGCATCGTTGGATCAGCTACGGCGAGCTGAGCTATTGGGCCAAGGTCTCGGATGGCGTGCCGCAGGAGCTCGCCACGTCGTCGAGCTCGGCGAAGGTGGCGTTCTCCAGCAGCAACACGAGCCAGTCGTTCGTGTCCAAGCTGGGCACGCTGCAGCCCATCGTGCTGTGGGCGCTGGTGGCGTACCTGGTGCTGTACATCGCGGCCTGGTGGCCTGGCGGTACCCGGTGCTGCGCGAGATTCGCGCCGGCAAGCGCCGCCGTCCGGACGCGAGCATCTACGGATGGCTGCTGCGTCACCAGCCCGGTCCGCTGGTAATCAGGTGGGCGCTGCTGATACTGCTGCTGTTCATCGTCAGCGTGGTGCTGATTCAGTGGGCGTGCCCATGGGCGGCAAGCAACATCCCCATCCTGCAAAGCATGTCGAATTACGCGGTCGATTAGCGGCATGGCCGGTTGGCGGCGATAATGGGAACGTATGGGATGCGGTCGGCGCTCGCCGGTGCCATCCCATAATCAGAACGAGACGAGGAGCGTCATGACGGATTCGGCACGCATTGTGGTGGTGGACAATTACGATTCGTTCGTATACACCATCGTTGGATATCTGAAAACCTTGGGAGCGACGGTCGATGTGGTGCGCAACGACGCAATAGACCCCTCAGATGCCTCTGTGCTGGACGAATATGACGGTGTGCTTATTTCCCCCGGTCCGGGCGCTCCGGCGGATTCTGGGGCCAGCGAGGACGTTATTCGGCTATGCGCCAAGCTCGGCAAGCCCATGTTCGGTGTGTGCCTCGGCCTGCAGGCGCTCGCCGAGGTGTTCGGCTGCACGGTCAGCCACGCGCCCACCATCATGCACGGCAAAACCAGTCTCGTCGAGCATATCGATGATGAGATCTTCGCCGGCGTCGCCAATCCGATGACCGCGACCCGATATCATTCGCTGGCCGTCGAGCCCGACACCGTGCCCGATGACCTGGTCGTGACGGCGTGGACGAAGGATGACCATATCGTTCAGGGCATCAAGCACCGGTCGTTGCCGATGTATGCGGTGCAGTTCCATCCTGAATCGGTGATGACGCAGGACGGCTACCGGCTGCTCGCCAACTGGCTCGCCGTCTGCGGGCAGACCAACGCCGTGGCCAAGTCCATCGGTCTGCAGCCCAAGGTCAACCGCTGACACGCACGTGTGTGTGGCGCCGCGCGTGACGCGCATGACAACGATGATGCCCGTGGCATGAGGAATGCCACGGGCCATCATGTGTTCTGGGCCGATGTGTGTAGACCGCGCGGCTGGGCCGCCCGTCTTGCCGATCGACCCGCCGCGATTGCCGGTTGCGCTTACCGGCCGTCAGGCGGCCGATCGGTCACACCGCAATGGCAACCACGGCCATTCCCGGCGGTTCAGTTCCCACCTGTCGTCGTGCCGCCGTTGCCGTTGTTGTCGGGATCCTCGGTGGTGGGCTTCTTGGCGGTGACCGAGATGGTGCTGCCCTTGTCGACCTGCGTGCCGGCCGCGGGATCCTGCGTCTCGATGACCGCATCATCGGTCGCGTCGCCGGTGACCTTCAGCGTGAAGTCGCTGCCCAGCGTGGCCTTGGCTCCGGCGATCGTGTTGCCGAGGAGCTTGGGCACGCTGACCTGCGGCTTGCCGGTGGACACGTAGACCGTGATCTGCGAGCCCTGCAGCACCAGTTCTCCGGAACCGGGGCTGACTCGCGTCACCGAGCCCTTCTCCACCTTGTCCGAGGCCTCCTGCTCGACGACCGGCAGGAACTTCATGGACGAGAGCTTGTCCAGCACCGTGTCCTTGGGCTGGCCGACCAGACCGTCCGGCACCTTGGTCATGCCCGAGGAGATGTACAGCGTGATCGTCGTGCCCTTGGGCTGCGACGTGCCGGAGGCCGGTCGGTGCTCACGACCTTGTCCTTCTCGATGGTGGCGCTGTCGGCGGTCTTCGTGACGGACGACACCTTGAAGCCAGTTTCTCCAGCGCGTTGCGCGCATCCTCCTGGGTGTAGTCGCTCAGGTCGGGCACGGTCACCGACTTGGGGCCTACGGAGAACCAGACCTTCACGTCCGAGCCCTTGACGGCTGAGTGTCGCCCTTGGGGGACTGCTTGGTGAACGTGCCGGCGGGTTCACCGGAATCCGAATCCTGCATCTCAACGAAGTTGAACCCGGCCGAGGTAACCTTCTCCTTCGCCTGCGCCTTGGTCATCGTCGCCGTGATGGTGGGCACGGTGCCCATCTCCGTGGCGGATTTGCGGCTCATGGTGTAGATCACGCCGAAGATGATCGCCAGCAGCACCACGCCGCTGATGATCGACGCGATGATGATCTTCTTCTTGCGCTTCTGCCTGGCCGCCTCCGCGCGTTGCTCGGCGCGAGACTTGACCGCCAGGCCTCGTTCGGGTTCTGCGCCGGAGGCACCATCTCGAACTGGCCGGTCGCCGGGTTGTACGCCTGCGTGGGCTGACCCGCGCCGACAGCACTCATCGGCACGGTAGCGCCGCCGTCCTGCTGCTCCGCGGCCTTGCGGGCCTTCACGTTGGCCAGATCGGTCAGCGGGTTGAACGCCGCCGCGACCGGCACGCCGCCGTTCATGAACGTCAGGATATCGTTCTTGAATTCGGCCGCCGTCGCGTAACGGTTCTGCCGATCCTTCGCCATCGCCTTCGCGCAGATCGAATCCCACATGCGAGGCAGGCCGGGCACGAGCGTGCTGGGCGGCGTCGCCACCTCCGACACGTGCTGATAGGCGATCGCCACAGCCGAGTCGCCGGTGAACGGCGGACGGCCGGTGAGCATCTCATACAGCACGCAGCCGGCCGAGTACAGGTCGGAGCGCATGTCGACGGTCTCGCCGCGAGCCTGCTCGGGCGAGAGGTACTGCGCGGTGCCGACTACGCCTGGGACTGGGTCATCGTCGCAGCGGAGTCGTCGAGCGCGCGGGCGATGCCGAAGTCCATGACCTTGACCACGCCCTGCTCGGAAATCATGATGTTGCCGGGCTTGATGTCGCGGTGGACGATGCCCATGTGATGCGAGTATTCGAGCGCGTTGAGCACGCCGAGCATCACCTGTTCGGCGTCTCGCTGGCTGAGCGGGCCGTTCGCCTTGATCACGTCACGCAGCGTCTGGCCCTTGACGAACTCCATCACCAGGTACGGCAGCCGCTCCGTGCCGCCGCTGTCGGTCATCACGGTCTCCTCGCCGGAGTCGTAGATGTTGACGATGTTCGGGTTGTTCATCTGCGCCACGGAGTGCGCTTCGCGGCGGAATCGGGACAGGAAGATCTTGTCGTTGGCCAGGTCGGCGCGCATGATCTTGATCGCCACCGTACGTCCCAGGCGCGTGTCCAATGCCACGCGCACTTCGGCCATGCCTCCACGCCCTACAAGTTGGCCGAGCTGATAGCGGCCGTTCGCCAGCGATGCCGGCATATTGCTGCTCATAGCTATTCCTCTCGATTCTTCGGGTCGGTCGTCGCCGTATGCCCGCCAAATTGGTTACGGTTCATGGTGATCAGCGTCGCCGTGTGCGGTGTGCTGGATACGCGGCGGGGCATGCGCCCGCCAAGTCCCATGATGGTCTCATCCATCTGCGCGGTCTCCTGATCGAGCAGACGTCGTTCTATGCGCGACAGCGTGCGCGAAACGGTCAGCGCGTCCTTCGGACGGTCAAGCGGATCCTTGGACAGCATCGACATGACGAACTGCCGAAGCTGCACATCTATGGAATCCGGCAGCGGGGGCACCGGGTCGTTGACGTGTGCGGCGGCGATGTCGACCGGCGTGGTGCCGGTGAACGGCCGATGCCCGCACAGCCCTTCGTACGCGACGACGCCCAGCGAGTAGATGTCGGATTGCGGCGTGGCCTGTTTGCCTTGCGCCTGCTCGGGGGAGATGTACTGCGCGGTGCCGACGACCATGCCATCCTGCGTGATCTGCTCCTGGTTCGTGGAGTAGGAGACGCCGAAATCGGTGATTTTCACCTCGCCCGTAGTGGAGACCATGATGTTGGCCGGCTTGACGTCGCGGTGGATCACGCCGTGGCTGTGCGCCACGAACAGGCCGCGCGCGGTCTGGATCAGTATCGGCAGCAGTTCCGTCGCGGGCAGCGTGCCACGGTCGCGGTAGATGTCGGCCAGCGAGTCGCTGGGCACGTACTCCATGATGAGGAAGCCGATGCTGTCGTGCTCGTAATACTCGAACAGCGCGGCGATGTTGGGGTGCGCCAGATTGGCGGAATTGTGCGCTTCCGCCCGCAGACGGTGCAGCTTGGCCTCGACGTTGCCCTGATCGTCGCGCAGCGCCTTGATGGCGACGGGACGGTTGAGCTGGATGTCGTGGCCTTTCCACACCTCTCCCATGCCGCCCTGCGCCAGTCGGCGATCCAGGCGGTAACGGCGGTGGATGAGTTGTCCTTCGACGAGTTTCATTGTTTCAGGGCCTCCTCCATCAGTGAACGCATGATCGGTCCGGCGGCTTCCACACCGTACTGATTGACATTATGGATAACAACGGAGACCGCGATCTTCGGGTTGTCGGCGGGGGCGAACCCGATAACCCATGCGTCGTTGGTCTGGTTGGAGCTGCCGATCTGCGCGGTTCCGGTCTTCGCCGCGACCTTGATGCCGCTCAGCTGCAGGCTGGGCGCGTCATGCTCGACCACCGACTGCATCATCTGGTTGAGCTTGGACGCCGTGCTGGAGCTGAACGCGGTGGACATCACTTCGGGCGTGGCTTCGGACAGCTACTCAGGTCGCTGGCCCGCACGCGGTCCACCAGCGTCGGCCTCATGAGCTTGCCGTCGTTCGCGATGGCCGCGGCGACCATCGCGTTCTGCAATGGCGTGGACAGCACGTCGCCCTGGCCGATGGACGCCAGCGCCACCTTGTCGTCGGACAGCGTGTCGGGGAACTTGGCGGCGACGGACTTCATCGGGCGCCCGGACGACGAGGTGCCGTCGATGGTGATCGAGCTTCCGTAGCCGAGCTTCTTCGCCTGCTCGGCGATCTTGTCCTGGCCGAGTTTCACGCCGAGCTGGGCGAACGCGGTGTTGGACGAGTATGTCAGCGCGTCCTGCAGCGTGATCTTGCTGTCGATGCCGTTCGCCGCGGCGGTGGTGTTAGTCAGGTTCGTCGAGGTTCCGGGCAGCGTATAGCTCGCTCCGGCGGGAATCTGAGTATCGGTGTCGTAGTCGCCGGATTCCAGCGCCGTCGCGGCGACGATGGTCTTGAACGTGGATCCGGGCGGGTACAGCTGCGAGGTCGCGCGGTTGATCATCGGGCTGTTGGCCTGCGCGGCGAGTTTCGAATAGTTCGCGGTGGCTTTCTTCGTGTCGTGCGTGGCGAGAGCGTTCGGATCGTAGCTGGGGGCACTCGCCAGGGTCAGGATGCGGCCGGTCTTGACCTCGATGACCACTGCGGCGCCGTCGTTGCTGCCGAGTTGCTGGTAGGCGAGCTGCTGCAGCTTGGGGTTGATGGACGTCTCGATGGACGCGCCTTGTTCTCGACGCCGGTGAACAGCGATTTCAGCTGATCCCAGAACAGCGCGTCCGCCTTGCCGCTCAGCAGCTTGTTGCGGGATGATTCGATGCCGCGGTCGCCGCGCTGGGTGACCGAGAAGAAGCCGGTCACCGGGGCGTACACCGGCCCGTTCGTGTAGGAACGCTGGTATGAGAACACGTCGTTGACCGGGGTCGACTGCGCGAGGATCGTCCCGTCGGACGCGAGTATGGCGCCTCGGGGAGCGCCGTATTCCTGATACAGCGCCCTTGCGTTGCGCGGGTCGGAGCTCAGCGAGTTGGCGCGGATGGCGGTGATGATCGTGGTGGACATGCCGAGTACCACGAACAAGGCGATGACGGCGGTGAACAGCTGCCTGAGGTATTTGTTCATCGCGCACCTGCCTCGATGATTTCCGTGGTCTGGTTGTTCGCCGCCGCGTGGCGGGGTTCCGGTGGCCGCTCGGCCTGCGGTTCGCGTTCGGGTGCGGACTCCTTGTCAGTGCGTTCCTTCAGCTCGCGGTCACGCAGCACCGCCAGCGCCTCGTATTGGAACGTGTCGGACAGTGTGTCCGGCTCCGGGCGGTTCGCCGCGTTCGAGATGATCATCAGCAGCGCGGCGAGCAGGTAGTTCGCGATCAGCGATGAGCCGCCGGCGGCCATGTACGGCATGGTCATGCCGGTCAGCGGGATTACCAGCGTGATGCCGCCGACCACGGTGAATACCTGGAAGGCCATCGTGAACACCAGTCCGGAGGCCAGCAGCTTGCCGAACCCGTCCTTGATCTTCATGGCGGTGATGAACCCGGACGCGATGATCAGCAGGTACAGCACCAGAACGGCCATCAGACCGGTCAAGCCCAGCTCCTCGCCGACCGACGAATAGATGAAGTCGGAATTCGCGAACGTGGTCAGCCCCGGCTGCCCGTGACCCAGGCCGGTGCCGGTCATGCCGCCGGAGGCCATGCCGAAGATGCCCGTGACCAGCTGCCACGAGCCGCCTATGCGGTTGTACTGCTCGTCGCTGAACGGGTGCAGCCATGAGTCCACGCGCTGGCCGACGTGGCTGAACACGCTGGCCGCGGCGACCGCGCCTACGGCGAACGCGATGAAGCCGATGACGATCCAGCTTCTGCGCCCGGTGGCCGCGTACAGCATCGCGACGAACATCGCGAAGAACATCAGCGACGTGCCCAGATCGCGCTGCATGATGAGCACGCCCATCGAGATCAGCCACACCATGATGATCGGACCGAGGTCCTTGATGCGGGGCAGCTGGAGTCCCAGCACCTTCTTGCCTCCCACGGCGAGCTGGTCGCGGTGGTCGAACAGGTAGGCGGCGAAGAAGAACGCGAGGAACAGCTTGGCGAATTCGGCGGGCTGCAGCGAATATCCGCCGATGCGGATCCAGATCTTGGCGCCGTTGATGTTGCGCCCCAGACCGGGGATCATGGGCGACAGCAGCAGTATCAGGCCTATCACCATGTTCACGTACGAGTATTTGCGCAGCACACGATAGTCGCGCATGACCGCCACGAGGATGCCACACAGCGTCAGGGCTATGCACAACCAGATCAGCTGCCTTGAGCCGACCGAGGAATTACCGGACTTGTCGATGCGCGCGATCATCACCACGCCGATCGCGGTCAGCATCAGCACGCATGGCAGAATCGCCTGGCTGGCGTACGGCTTGAACCGCAGCAGCAGTCCCCACAGCACGAGGAACAGCGCGCCGACCACGGCCAGCAGGCCGATGTAGTTGGCGGGGAAGTGGCCGTAGACGCGCAGGAACATCTGGTAGAAGGCGACGACGCTGATCAGCATGGCGAACAGCAGCAGCGACGCCTGACGGAGACGTATGGGGATCATTGGGCGTCACCGCCGTCTGTGCCGGTGGACGATGCGTCCGTGCCGGTATCGCCCGCGGTGCCATCCGCAGTGCCGCCGTCGGTCTGGCTGCTGCCGGCGCTTGAGTCGCCGTCCGTGCCGTTCGACCCGGATGAGTCGGATGAGTCGGATGAGTCGGACGTGCCGTTGCCCGCGTCGCCGGACGACTTGGACGTGTTGGAATTGTCGTTGAAGTTGCTTTTCTCCTGACGGATGACCTGCACGTGCTGGATGGCCTCGTCATAGCTGTTGAAGGTGATGCCGTCCTGCAGCTGGTCGCGCCACGCCTGCGGCAGCGAGTCGATGTCGATGTTCGTGCGCTTGACTCGTGCGACAGCGCCAGGCCGAACACGTTGGTGTTCACGCTTGGTACACGGCCACCACGCCGTCTGCGTTGCCGATGAAGTATTTCGTCTGGCTCCAGCGGTAGGCGCCGAAAGCGCCGCCCGTGGCAAGCGCGAGCGCGGCGATCACGATGAGGATTGCGATCAGACGATTGCGGCGGCCGCGCTTGCGCGTCTCCTTGCGCTGCGTCTGCCGCTCGTGATGGATGGCCTTGGCGACGTCGGGATCGTTGGGATCGTCGGTGACATGGCCGTCACGCTTCTGGATGACCGGTATCTCGCCGGTGTCGGGGTTGGCGCGTCGCCGTTCTCCTCGCGCACGGCCGACGGCTGCGCGACGCGCGGCGAC
>ENA-OQDE01000583-OQDE01000583.1-human-gut-metagenome-genome-assembly--contig:-NODE-583-length-20233-cov-1.863374_pt1 | contig 20233 bp, 25 predicted proteins | sample MGYA00242768_ERZ504595 | MGnify/ENA primary metagenome ERZ504595 (study PRJEB26092, sample SAMD00036307) | human gut metagenome | host: Homo sapiens | study: EMG produced TPA metagenomics assembly of... | reverse complement strand
GTTTGGCGAGCCTGACGAAGGTATCGTCATCAGCCGCTTTGGTATGCACGCTGATGTGGAATCCGCCGATGGCGACGTTCACCGCTGCAATATTCGCCGTACCATCCGTTCGCTGGTGACCGCGACCGCGTAGTCTGGCGTCCGGGTAAACCGGCGGCGGAAGGCGTAAATGTCAAAGGGATCGTGGAAGCGGTGCATGAGCGCACCTCGGTGTTGACGCGTCCGGATTTCTACGACGGCGTGAAACCTATTGCCGCCAACATCGACCAGATTGTCATTGTCTCCGCCATTTTGCCGGAGCTGTCACTCAATATTATCGACCGTTACCTGGTGGCCTGCGAAACCTTGCAGATTGAGCCGATTATTGTGCTCAACAAGATAGACCTGCTGGACGACGAAGGTATGGAGTTCGTCAACGAGCAGATGGATATCTACCGCAATATCGGTTATCGCGTATTGATGGTTTCCAGTCATACTCAGGATGGGCTGAAACCGCTGGAAGAGGCGTTGACCGGACGCATCAGCATTTTTGCCGGGCAGTCCGGCGTCGGGAAATCCAGCCTGCTGAACGCGCTGCTGGGGCTGCAAAAAGAGATCCTGACCAACGATGTCTCTGACAACTCGGGCTTGGTCAGCACACCACGACCGCCGCTCGGCTGTATCACTTCCCGCACGGCGGTGATGTGATTGACTCCCCTGGTGTGCGTGAGTTCGGCCTCTGGCACCTGGAGCCGGAACAAATCACTCAGGCTTTGTCGAATTCCATGACTACTTAGGTCTGTGTAAATATCGCGATTGCAAACACGATACCGATCCGGGCTGCGCTATCCGGGAAGCGGTTGAGGAAGGGAAAATCGCGGAAACCCGTTTCGAAAACTATCACCGTATTCTGGAAAGCATGGCGCAGGTAAAAACGCGTAAAAACTTTTCTGATACGGATGACTGACAATTAAGCTAACCGTCGTTAGAATCGTCCCCTTTTTTTCAGGATCCGGCATGTAGGCCGGATCAGGAACGACAAAACAATGGCCTGGAGGCTACCTTGTTAAATTCATTAAAACTTTCGCTACAGTACATTCTGCCGAAACTATGGCTTACTCGCCTGGCGGGTTGGGGCGCAAGCAAGCGGGCAGGATGGCTGACAAAACTGGTTATCGATCTGTTCGTTAAATACTACAAGGTCGACATGAAAGAGGCGCAAAAGCCGGACACCGCCAGCTACCGCACCTTTAACGAATTCTTTGTCCGTCCGCTGCGTGACGAAGTACGCCCAATCGATACCGATCCGAATGTACTGGTTATGCCTGCCGATGGCGTTATCAGCCAGTTGGGTAAAATCGAAGAAGATAAAATCCTGCAAGCCAAAGGCCACAACTACAGCCTCGAAGCCCTGCTGGCAGGCAACTATCTGATGGCGGACCTGTTCCGCAACGGTACGTTTGTGACCACTTACCTCTCCCCGCGTGACTACCACCGCGTACACATGCCGTGCAACGGTATTCTGCGTGAGATGATCTACGTGCCGGGCGATCTCTTTTCCGTTAACCATCTCACCGCTCAGAACGTGCCGAATCTGTTTGCCCGTAACGAACGCGTGATCTGCCTGTTCGATACCGAATTTGGCCCAATGGCGCAGATTCTGTCGGGGCGACGATTGTAGGCAGCATTGAGACGGTCTGGGCGGGCACCATTACGCCGCCGCGCGAAGGTATCATCAAGCGCTGGACCTGGCCTGCCGGGGAAAACGACGGTTCTGTGGCACTGCTGAAAGGCCAGGAAATGGGTCGCTTTAAACTCGGTTCCACCGTTATCAACCTGTTTGCACCGGGTAAAGTGAATCTGGTTGAGCAACTGGAAAGCCTGTCTGTCACGAAAATTGGCCAGCCGCTGGCAGTATCTACCGAAACCTTTGTTACGCCAGACGCTGAACCCGCCCCGCTTCCTGCTGAAGAGATCGAAGCAGAACACGACGCCAGCCCATTGGTTGACGACAAAAAAGACCAGGTCTAATCCATCAAAGGAAACGCTGACGTGCGCCTGATTATCACTTTTCTGATGGCCTGGTGCCTCAGTTGGGGGCGTACGCCGCGACGGCCCCCGATAGCAAACAAATCTCACAAGAACTGGAGCAGGCAAAAGCGGCGAAACCCGCGCAGCCGGAAGTCGTAGAGGCGCTCCAGTCTGCCTTAAATGCGCTTGAGGAACGAAAAGGTTCCCTTGAGCGCATCAAGCAATATCAAGAAGTCATTGATAATTACCCGAAACTTCCACTACTCTGCGCGCACAATTAAACACATGCGTGACGAACCGCGCAGCGTGTCACCGGGGATGTCTACCGACGCTCTGAATCAGGAAATTCTCCAGGTCAGCAGCCAGTTGCTGGATAAAAGCCGTCAGGCCCAGCAAGAGCAGGAGCGCGCCCGCGAGATTGCCGATTCACTGAATCAACTGCCGCAACAGCAAACCGACGCCCGCCGTCAGTTAAATGAGATCGAGCGCCGCCTGGGAACACTTACCGGCAATACCCCGCTTAATCAGGCGCAAAATTTCGCGTTGCAGTCTGACTCCGCACGTCTGAAAGCGCTCGTTGATGAACTGGAGCTGGCGCAGCTGTCTGCCAATAACCGCCAGGAATTAGCGCGCTTACGCTCTGAGCTGGCGGAAAAAGAGAGCCAGCAACTGGATGCGTATTTGCAGGCCTTACGTAATCAGTTGAACAGCCAACGTCAGCTTGAGGCGGAGCGGGCGCTGGAAAGTACCGAATTACTGGCAGAAAACAGCGCCGATTTGCCGAAAGACATCGTCGCGCAATTCAAAATTAACCGCGAACTATCGGCGGCTTTGAATCAACAGGCGCAGCGGATGGATCTCGTTGCCTCGCAACAGCGTCAGGCTGCCAGCCAGACGTTACAGGTCCGGCAGGCGTTGAATACGCTGCGTGAACAGTCGCAATGGCTGGGCTCGTCCAATCTGCTCGGCGAAGCGTTGCGGGCGCAGGTGGCACGGCTACCGGAAATGCCAAAACCACAACAGCTTGATACCGAAATGGCGCAGTTGCGCGTGCAACGGTTACGTTATGAGGATCTGCTAAATAAACAGCCGCTGCTACGGCAAATCCATCAGGCCGACGGTCAGCCGCTGACCGCCGAGCAAAACCGTATTCTGGAAGCACAGCTACGCACTCAGCGTGAGTTGCTGAACTCATTGTTGCAGGGTGGCGACACGCTACTGCTGGAGCTGACCAAGCTGAAAGTCTCCAACGGGCAACTGGAGGATGCGCTGAAAGAGGTGAACGAAGCGACGCACCGCTATCTGTTCTGGACCTCTGACGTGCGCCCGATGACTATCGCCTGGCCGCTGGAAATCGCCCAGGATCTGCGCCGCCTTATCTCGCTGGACACCTTCAGTCAGTTGGGCAAAGCCAGTGTGATGATGCTGACCAGTAAAGAGACGATTTTGCCGCTGTTTGGCGCGTTGATTCTGGTCGGTTGCAGTATTTACTCGCGCCGCTATTTCACCCGTTTTCTTGAACGTTCGGCGGCGAAAGTCGGCAAAGTGACTCAGGATCACTTCTGGCTGACGTTACGCACTCTTTTCTGGTCGATTCTCGTCGCGTCACCGCTGCCTGTGCTGTGGATGACGCTGGGTTACGGCTTGCGCGAGGCGTGGCCTTATCCGCTGGCGGTCGCGATTGGTGATGGCGTAACAGCCACCGTGCCGCTGCTGTGGGTAGTGATGATTTGCGCCACCTTTGCTCGCCCGAACGGCTTGTTTATCGCTCATTTTGGCTGGCCGCGCGAACGGGTTTCCCGTGGGATGCGCTACTACCTGATGAGCATCGGGCTTATTGTGCCGCTGATTATGGCGCTGATGATGTTCGATAACCTCGACGACCGTGAATTCTCCGGTTCGCTGGGACGGCTTTGCTTTATCCTCATTTGCGGTGCGCTGGCGGTGGTCACTCTCAGTCTGAAAAAGGCCGGGATCCCGCTGTATCTCAACAAAGAAGGCAGCGGCGACAACATTACCAACCATATGCTGTGGAACATGATGATTAGCGCACCGCTGGTCGCTATTCTGGCGTCGGCGGTGGGTTATCTGGCAACGGCGCAGGCACTGTTAGCGAGGCTTGAAACCTCGGTTGCCATCTGGTTCCTGCTACTGGTGGTTTATCACGTTATCCGCCGCTGGATGCTGATCCAGCGCCGCAGGCTGGCGTTTGACCGGGCGAAGCATCGCCGGGCAGAGATGTTAGCGCAACGTGCGCGTGGCGAAGAGGAAGCGCATCATCACAGTAGCCGGAAGGGGCAATTGAAGTCGATGAAAGCGAAGTCGATCTCGATGCCATCAGTGCGCAATCCTTGCGGCTGGTGCGCTCAATTTTGATGTTGATCGCCCTGCTTCCGGTCATTGTGCTGTGGTCAGAAATCCATTCCGCTTTCGGCTTCCTTGAAAATATTTCTCTGTGGGATGTCACTTCCACGGTACAGGGCGTGGAAAGCCTGGAGCCGATTACCCTCGGTGCGGTGCTGATTGCCATTCTGGTGTTTATCATCACCACGCAGCTGGTGCGCAACCTGCCCGCGCTGCTGGAACTGGCGATTTTGCAGCACCTGGATTTAACGCCGGGTACGGGCTACGCCATCACCACCATCACCAAATATCTGCTGATGCTGATTGGCGGGCTGGTCGGCTTCTCAATGATTGGTATTGAGTGGTCGAAATTGCAGTGGCTGGTTGCCGCGCTCGGTGTTGGTCTCGGTTTTGGTTTGCAGGAAATTTTCGCCAACTTTATCTCTGGCCTGATCATCCTGTTCGAAAAACGATTCGCATTGGCGATACGGTAACGATCCGCGATCTTACTGGTAGCGTGACGAAAATTAACACCCGCGCCACCACCATCAGCGACTGGGACCGTAAAGAGATAATCGTGCCGAACAAGGCGTTTATTACCGAGCAGTTTATCAACTGGTCGCTCTCTGACTCGGTCACGCGCGTGGTGTTGACGATTCCGGCCCCTGCCGATGCCAACAGTGAAGAAGTGACGGAAATCCTGCTCACCGCAGCGCGTCGCTGCTCGCTGGTGATCGACAACCCGGCACCGGAAGTCTTCCTGGTGGATCTGCAACAGGGGATTCAGATTTTCGAGCTGCGTATTTACGCCGCTGAGATGGGTCACCGTATGCCGCTACGCCATGAAATCCACCAGCTAATTCTGGCAGGCTTCCATGCCCACGGTATCGATATGCCATTCCCGCCCTTCCAGATGCGTCTGGAAAGCCTCAACGGTAAACAAACGGGGAGAACATTAACTTCTGCGGGCAAAGGTCGTCAGGCGGGAAGTTTGTAAGGTCTTTGTGGCCGGATGAACCCATCCGGCTCATAAGCAAAACTGATAGCGCAGAAAAAACTGCCACAGCCAGTAGCCGAAAATAGCCAGTGCGGTGGCATACATAAACCAAACCGCGTTTTTTTCGCCACAGCGCGAACCAGAAAAAGGGGAAAAAGAGCGGTAACGTTAATATCACACCGACATCACGGGTATCGTCATTTTCCAGATACTCCAGCACATGGCAGATATTTTTAACCCCACCTTCATCAATCATCCACTCTTTGTCCAGCGCGGAGGTAATGGTTATCCAGAGGAACGCCACAATAAACCAGATGCAGCACAAGACAAACATGCGCGCACTCATGAGATAACCCGTAGTTTAATTTCGCTATAGCGCATACGAAATCCCACTCATTCCCTGTCATTGCGCCCTATCGTCAGGCAGACGATAGGGCATCGGGTTATTCCACCGCCCACTGCGGATTTTTTGCCACTCTGCTGCAATAGTTCTGGTAAATCGCCATCGCTAACAGCGAGAAGAAGACAGGGCCGCCAATCATCCACAATGTGCTGTCCCAGTCTCCGGCTTCAACCACAGGCTGAATAATGGTGAAGACGTTCGCAAATGTCACCACCAGAACGACAACCACCGTCGCAATCATTGCCGACATACGCGTTTTGAAAATCACAAATGGTCTGTCGAGATCCTGACGTGCTTTAAAGAATGGGAAAGCCAGCGCGAGGAACAGGTAAGGAAGCGTCATAGACACGTTCGCCATCAGCGTCAGCTTGTTAAAGAACGCCGATGCGGTACCACCGCCAAACGAAACCAGCAGGATGAAGACAGTAACCAGCCCGCACTGCATCCACATGGCGATAGAAGGCATCCCCATCGCATTCAGGCGCGTCATCGGTTCCGGCCACAATGCTTTCGGCGTTCCCTGGATGATGGCTTTCAGCGGTGAATAGCAAAGCGTAAAGAACGCACCGGTATAAGCGAGGAACATCGAAAGTCCGGTAATACGCGCAAACCATACGCCCAGCGACAATGACGCTTCAGGTGACAAATGCAGTGCGTTACCCAGCGTCATCCCGAGGCTCTTCATCAGCACATAGGTAATATTGCCGAGGTTAACGGAACCATTACTTAATACCTGCTGCCAGTTTGTGCTGACGCCCCATAAAAATATTGCCAGCGAATAACCGATTGAAATAACAATAGCGGCAAAAACAATACCTTTGGCAAAGTTCTTTTCTGGATTTTCCGTTTTATCGACCAGACCACCAACCGCTTCAATTCCGCCATAGGCAAAAATAGCAAATACCACAAACGATAGCATTGCCAGACCGGACTGATAACCTGGATTCGGTGATGTCAGGAAATTAATATCCTGCGCGAAATGCCCACCATTTAATAACAAAATAGTAATGCTTACTAACAGTAATACTAAATTCAGGCACATTACTGCAATACCGCCCACCGCAGTAATGCGGGCAATTTTATTAATCCCTTTTGAAGCAACGACGGTGACCAGAATCATCCATGCCACTGCCAGCAGACCAACCACCTGCGTAGGTCCAGTCCGGCAATATGCCAGTGCTGGGTCATGTCGCTACCATAGAGGAATGTTGAGAACGGTACCCAAACTTCGCGGAGGTACTCACCATCCAGATGATATAAGAGGAAAACCACATAAACGTACCAATGAAGGCAAAACGTGGTCCGACACTATTATTCATCCAGGAATAGATACCGCCTTCTTCTTTGCGATAAGCAGCTCCCATTTCAGCCATCATTAAGGCGAATGGAATAAAGAATAACAATGCAGAAAATATATAAAAGGGAATCGCACTATAACCCATTAAGTAATAAGCCGATGGGCTATTGGCAAATCCAAATACGGAAGTAAAGATCATCAATATGAGTCCTATCAGACTCATCTTTTTTATCGTGTGAGGCATGAAACCATCCTTCATTTCAGCGCGTGTATAAAACGCGCCCACTGAACTGCACCGCCCAACATTGAGCGGGCAGCGTAAAAACCAATACAGAATTGATACCTGGATGATATCAAATATCCAGTCTTAAATTGTGGCCTTTAGCGGAAAAATGAAACATATGCTACAGAATGGCGCTATCACGCCATTCTTCGCGGTTAATTCAGTAATTTTTCAGAATTATGCCCGGTCAACGCTAAAGGCGATGACTTCAGCCAGTGTCTCCGCGCCCAGCGCCAACATCACCAGACGATCAACACCTAATGCCACGCCGGAACAGTCAGGCATACCGACTTTCAAGGCTTCAATCAGATTCTGGTCAATGGGGTGCTGCGGCAAACCGCGCGCCGCGCGCTTACGGTTATCTTGTTCAAAGCGTTGTTGCTGCTCACGGGCATCCGTCAATTCATGGAAACCATTCGCCAGCTCAATACCTTTATAATAAACCTCAAAGCGTTCAGCGACCCGATGATCTTCGGTACTGATTTGCGCCAGTGATGCCTGGCTGGCTGGAAAGTGGTACACAAAGGTCGGTTTTTCTTTGCCAATATTTGGCTCTACGCCAAAGGTAAACAGCAATTGTAGCAGCGTGTCGCGGTCTTCTTCGGTATCGGCAACGTTGCTCAAATCCAGTTTCGCTGCCACTTCCCGCAGTTGCGTTTTGTCGGCAGAGAGCGGGTCAATTTCCAAATAACGCAAGAAAGCTTGTTGATAAGAAAGGCTTTCTGCTGCCGGGCAGTCAAGCACCTGTTGTAAGAGATCGTCCACCTCGTTCATCAACCGGTACATATCATAGTGCGGTCGATACCACTCCAGCATAGTGAACTCAGGGTTGTGATAACGCCCCATCTCTTCATTACGGAAGCTGCGGCACAGCTGGAATACCGGCCCACAACCGGCAACCAGCAGGCGCTTCATATGGTATTCCGGGCTGGTCATTAACCAGAGATTCATCCCTGCGAATGCCCGGGGCCTACGAAACGTGTCTCAAACGGGACCAAATGAATATCGGTTACCGTCGCCTGGCTCATACAAGCGTCTCCACCTCCAGCACTCCACGATCGGCAAAGAAACGACGGATCTCCGCCATAATCGCCGCGCGTTTTAATAAGTTAGGAATGGATGCGCTCGGCTGCCAGGATGCCGTTTCGCTCATAGTTAAATCTCCAGTTTTTGACAAGGGCACGAAGTCTACTCGCAACGCGACGGCGAGACAAATTTTACGCAGGAATCAAACAAGGGTGGGTAGTGACTAAAAAAAGCACGATCTGATGGTTTAGTAATTAAATTAATCATCTTCAGTGATAATTTAGCCCTCTTGCGCACTAAAAAAATCGATCTCGTCAAATTTCAGACTTATCCATCAGACTATACTGTTGTACCTATAAAGGAGCAGTGGAATAGCGTTCGCAGACCGTAACTTTCAGGCACTTACTGAAGTACGGGGACTGTGGGGATAAAAACAATCTAGGAGGAATGTCGTGCAAACCTTTCAAGCCGATCTTTGCCATTGTAGCGCCGGTGGCGCGGGATTACGGTGCTGCAATTGCTGCCGCGCAGGCAAATCCAAATGCAAAAATCGCACTAATCTCAAAAGTATACCCGATGCGTAGCCATACCGTTGCTGCAGAAGGGGGCTCCGCCGCTGTCGCGCAGGATCATGACAGCTTCGAATATCACTTTCACGATACAGTAGCGGGTGGCGACTGGTTGTGTGAGCAGGATGTCGTGGATTATTTCGTCCACCACTGCCCAACCGAAATGACCCAACTGGAACTGTGGGGATGCCCATGGAGCCGTCGCCCGGATGGTAGCGTCAACGTACGTCGCTTCGGCGGCATGAAAATCGAGCGTACCTGGTTCGCCGCCGATAAGACCGGCTTCCATATGCTGCACACGCTGTTCCAGACCTCTCTGCAATTCCCGCAGATCCAGCGTTTTGACGAACATTTCGTGCTGGATATTCTGGTTGATGATGGTCATGTTCGCGGCCTGGTAGCAATGAACATGATGGAAGGCACGCTGGTGCAGATCCGTGCTAACGCGGTCGTTATGGCTACCGGCGGTGCGGGTCGCGTTTATCGTTACAATACCAATGGCGGCATCGTTACCGGTGACGGTATGGGTATGGCGCTAAGCACGGCGTTCCGCTGCGTGATATGGAATTCGTTCAGTATCACCCAACCGGTCTGCCAGGTTCCGGTATCCTGATGACCGAAGGCTGCCGCGGTGAAGGCGGTATTCTGGTCAACAAAAATGGCTACCGTTATCTGCAAGATTACGGCATGGGCCCGGAAACTCCGCTGGGCGAGCCGAAAAACAAATATATGGAACTGGGGCACGCGACAAAGTTTCTCAGCCTTCTGCACGAATGGCGTAAAGGCAACACCATCTCCACGCCGCGTGGCGATGTGGTTTATCTCGACCTGCGTCACCTCGGCGAGAAAAAACTGCATGAACGTCTGCCGTTCATCTGCGAACTGGCGAAAGCGTACGTTGGCGTCGATCCGGTTAAAGAACCGATTCCGGTACGTCCGACCGCACACTACACCATGGGCGGTATCGAAACCGATCAGAACTGTGAAACCCGCATTAAAGGTCTGTTCGCCGTGGGTGAATGTTCCTCTGTTGGTCTGCACGGTGCAAACCGTCTGGGCTCCAACTCCCTGGCGGAACTGGTGGTCTTCGGCCGTCTGGCCGGTGAACAAGCGACAGAGCGTGCAGCAACTGCCGGTAATGGCAACGAAGCGGCAATTGAAGCGCAGGCAGCTGGCGTTGAACAACGTCTGAAAGATCTGGTTAACCAGGATGGCGGCGAAAACTGGGCGAAGATCCGCGACGAAATGGGCCTGGCTATGGAAGAAGGTTGCGGTATCTACCGTACGCCGGAACTGATGCAGAAAACCATCGACAAGCTGGCTGAGCTGCAGGAAGCTTCAAGCGCGTGCGCATCACCGACACCTCCAGCGTGTTCAACACCGACCTGCTCTACACCATTGAACTGGGTCACGGTCTGAACGTTGCTGAATGTATGGCGCACTCCGCAATGGCACGTAAAGAGTCCCGCGGCGCGCACCAGCGTCTGGACGAAGGTTGCACCGAGCGTGACGACGTCAACTTCCTCAAACACACCCTCGCCTTCCGCGATGCTGATGGCACGACTCGCCTGGAGTACAGCGACGTGAAGATTACTACGCTGCCGCCAGCTAAACGCGTTTACGGTGCGAAGCGGATGCAGCCGATAAGGCGGAAGCAGCCAATAAGAAGGAGAAGGCGAATGGCTGAGATGAAAAACCTGAAAATTGAGGTGGTGCGCTATAACCCGGAAGTCGATACCGCACCGCATAGCGCATTCTATGAAGTGCCTTATGACGCAACTACCTCATTACTGGATGCGCTGGGCTACATCAAAGACAACCTGGCACCGGACCTGAGCTACCGCTGGTCCTGCCGTATGGCGATTTGTGGTTCCTGCGGCATGATGGTTAACAACGTGCCAAAACTGGCATGTAAAACCTTCCTGCGTGATTACACCGACGGTATGAAGGTTGAAGCGTTAGCTAACTTCCCGATTGAACGCGATCTGGTGGTCGATATGACCCACTTCATCGAAAGTCTGGAAGCGATCAAACCGTACATCATCGGCAACTCCCGCACCGCGGATCAGGGTACTAACATCCAGACCCCGGCGCAGATGGCGAAGTATCACCAGTTCTCCGGTTGCATCAACTGTGGTCTGTGCTACGCCGCGTGCCCGCAGTTTGGCCTGAACCCAGAGTTCATCGGTCCGGCTGCCATTACGCTGGCGCATCGTTATAACGAAGATAGCCGCGACCACGGTAAGAAGGAGCGTATGGCGCAGTTGAACAGCCAGAACGGCGTATGGAGCTGTACTTTCGTGGGCTACTGCTCCGAAGTCTGCCCGAAACACGTCGATCCGGCTGCGGCCATTCAGCAGGGCAAAGTAGAAAGTTCGAAAGACTTTCTTATCGCGACCCTGAAACCACGCTAAGGAGTGCAACATGACGACTAAACGTAAACCGTATGTACGGCCAATGACGTCCACCTGGTGGAAAAAATTGCCGTTTTATCGCTTTTACATGCTGCGCGAAGGCACGGCGGTTCCGGCTGTGTGGTTCAGCATTGAACTGATTTTCGGGCTGTTTGCCTGAAAAATGGCCCGGAAGCCTGGGCGGGATTCGTCGACTTTTTACAAAACCCGGTTATTGTGATCATTAACCTGATCACTCTGGCGGCAGCTCTGCTGCACACCAAAACCTGGTTTGAACTGGCACCGAAAGCGGCCAATATCATTGTAAAAGACGAAAAAATGGGACCAGAGCCAATTATCAAAAGTCTCTGGGCGGTAACTGTGGTTGCCACCATCGTAATCCTGTTTGTTGCCCTGTACTGGTAAGGAGCCTGAGATGATTAATCCAAATCCAAAGCGTTCTGACGAACCGGTATTCTGGGGCCTCTTCGGGGCCGGTGGTATGTGGAGCGCAATTATTGCGCCGGTGATGATCCTGCTGGTGGGTATTCTGCTGCCGCTGGGGCTGTTTCCGGGTGATGCGCTGAGCTACGAGCGCGTTCTGGCGTTCGCGCAGAGCTTCATTGGTCGCGTATTCCTGTTCCTGATGATCGTTCTACCGCTGTGGTGTGGTTTACACCGTATGCACCACGCGATGCACGATCTGAAAATCCACGTACCTGCGGGCAAATGGGTTTTCTACGGTCTGGCTGCTATCCTGACAGTTGTCACGCTGATTGGTGTCGTTACAATCTAACGCACCGCCAATGTAAATCCGGCCCGCCTATGGCGGGCGTTTTGTATGGAAACCAGACCCTATGTTCAAAACGACGCTCTGCGCCTTATTAATTACCGCCTCTTGCTCCACATTTGCTGCCCCTCAACAAATTAACGATATTGTGCATCGCACGATTACCCCGCTTATAGAGCAACAAAAGATCCCCGGTATGGCGGTGGCGGTAATTTATCAGGGTAAACCTTATTACTTTACCTGGGGCTATGCGGACATCGCCAAAAAGCAGCCCGTCACACAGCAAACGTTGTTTGAGCTAGGTTCGGTCAGCAAAACATTTACTGGCGTGCTTGGTGGCGACGCTATTGCTCGAGGGGAAATCAAGTTAAGCGATCCCGCAACAAAATACTGGCCTGAACTTACCGCTAAACAGTGGAACGGGATCACACTATTACATCTCGCAACCTACACCGCTGGCGGCCTGCCATTTGCAGGTGCCGGATGAGGTGAAATCCTCAAGCGACTTGCTGCGCTTCTATCAAACTGGCAGCCTGCATGGGCTCCAGGAACACAACGTCTGTATGCCAACTCCAGTATCGGTTTGTTCGGCGCACTGGCTGTGAAGCCGTCTGGTTTGAGTTTGAGCAGGCGATGCAAACTCGTGTCTTCCAGCCACTCAAACTCAACCATACGTGGATTAATGTACCGCCCGCAGAAGAAAAGAATTACGCCTGGGGGTATCGCGAAGGTAAGGCAGTGCATGTTTCGCCAGGGGCGTTAGATGCTGAAGCTTATGGTGTGAAGTCGACCATTGAAGATATGGCCCGCTGGGTGCAAAGCAATTTAAAACCCCTTGATATCACTGAGAAAACGCTTCAACAAGGGATACAACTGGCACAATCTCGCTACTGGCAAACCGGCGATATGTATCAGGGCCTGGGCTGGGAAATGCTGGACTGGCCAGTAAATCCTGACAGCATCATTAACGGCAGTGACAATAAAATTGCACTGGCAGCACGCCCCGTAAAAGCGATTACGCCCCCAACTCCTGCAGTGCGCGCATCATGGGTACATAAAACGGGGGCGACCGGCGGATTTGGTAGCTATGTTGCGTTTATTCCAGAAAAAGAGCTGGGTATCGTGATGCTGGCTAACAAAAACTATCCCAATCCAGCGAGAGTCACTGCCGCCTGGCAGATTCTCAACGCTCTACAGTAAAATTTCATCGGGTCCGAATTTTTGGACCTTTTCTCCGCTTTTCCTTGCTGTCATCTACACTTAGAAAAAAACCAGTAAGGAAACATTTATGCGCCTGCTCCCTCTCGTTGCCGCAGCGACAGCTGCATTTCTGGTCGTTGCCTGCAGTTCTCCTACGCCGCCCCGTGGCGTGACCGTAGTGAATAATTTCGATGCTAAACGCTATCTCGGTACCTGGTATGAGGTTGCCCGTTTTGATCACCGCTTTGAACGTGGACTGGAAAAAGTCACCGCAACATACAGCCTGCGTGATGACGGCGGCCTGAATGTCATTAATAAAGGCTATAACCCTGACAGAGAAATGTGGCAGCAGAGTGAAGGGAAAGCGTACTTTACCGGCGCACCAACTCGCGCTGCGCTGAAAGTGTCATTCTTTGGTCCTTTCTATGGCGGTTATAACGTTATTGCACTCGATCGGGAATACCGCCATGCGCTGGTTTGCGGTCCGGACCGCGACTACCTGTGGATACTCTCCCGCACGCCAACCATTTCTGACGAAGTGAAACAGGAGATGCTGGCAGTTGCGACCCGGGAAGGGTTTGATGTCAGTAAGTTTATTTGGGTACAGCAACCCGGTAGTTAATGAGTGCTGAGTTTCAGACCAATAATCCCCAATACGATTAACGTCAGACTCGCCAGGCGCATCGGGTTAGCGGACTCGCCGAGCAGCACAATGCCGGTGATGGCCGCGCCGACTGCGCCAATACCCGTCCACACGGCATAAGCCGTCCCTACCGGTAGCGATTTCATCGCCCAGGCAAGTAGCGCCATACTGACAATCATCGCCGTCACGGTAATAACACTTGGCGTCAAACGACTAAAGCCGTGGGTATATTTCAGGCCAACGGCCCATACCACTTCCAGCAGACCAGCAATAACTAAGATAATCCAGGACATATCAGGCTCCGGAGAATTGGGGCCGTCCCCGGTGAAAAGACGCGTTTGCAGGTCGTCCTGCAAAGCTGATGGTTGAACGGATATTTTGCCAGGTGGCAGAGGAATTTCAACTATTACCTTTGTGACTATCGCAAAAAAACAAACGGCACGACACAGCTGCCGTACCGTTATTGCTTATTGCTGCGCTTTCGTTGCTGCGCCAGAAATCGCGTTACCGCCATCAGAAATGTCTTCACCAACGCCACGCGTGGTGTTGCAGGCAGTTAATACTGTTGAAAGCACCAGAACAGAAAAGATCGCTGCAATTGTCTTCTTCACCATAACGTCTTCCTTTTAGGTAATGTTATTTATGTTTGCCTATAGCAAATTAATAATAGACAACATCGCCAAAAATGATGGAAATCTGATGATTTTTCGGAAGAGAAGAAAAATTAGCTGGCAGCGCGGGAGATGGAGTTGCCGAGGTGTTTGATATCTTCGCCGAAACCGCGAGCGGTGTTACAGCCCGTAAGCAGCGTGCTGGCAAGCAAAACAAGAACGATAAGGCGTTTCATCATCTCTAACCTGAATAAGTGATGGTGCAGCCTGCAGGCCGCACCACAACCGCATTACTTCACGCGAGAGACGTATTCACCAGAGCGGGTATCCACTTGATGACTTCGCCGATTTGTACAAACAGCGGAACTTTAACCACAGCGCCAGTAGACAGGGTAGCCGGTTTGCCGCCAGTACCTGCGGTATCACCTTTCAGGCCCGGATCGGTATCCACGATTTCCAGTTCAACGAAGTTCGGTGGAGTAACGGAGATCGGCTGACCATTCCACAGAGTTACGATACACTCTGCCTGATCCAGCAACCATTTGGCGTTGTCGCCAATTGCTTTTGCATCAGCAGACAGCTGCTCGAAAGTTTCGTTGTTCATGAAGTGCCAGAACTCACCGTCGTTGTACAGGTAAGTCAGGTTCATATCGACAACATCAGCGCCTTCAGCGGAATCAGTAGATTTGAAGGTTTTTTCTACGCGAGTACCGGTCAGCAGACGACGCAGTTTAACGCGAGCAAATGCCTGGCCTTTACCCGGTTTTACGAATTCACTCGCTTCAACCGCGTAAGGTTCGCCGTCTAACATGATTTTAAGACCAGCACGAAAATCGTTGCTATAGTACGTTGCCATAAGGCCCTCTGAAATTTGTTAATTGGTAGCTAAGCCACAAAATGGCGCATATTGTAACCCTAAATACCCCATCCAGAGAAGATTGGTTAACGCAACTTGCCGATGTTGTGACCGATCCTGATGAACTTCTGCGTCTTTTGAATATAGACGCGGACGAAAAACTGTTGGCCGGACGCAGCGCCAAAAAGCTTTTTGCCCTGCGTGTGCCCCGCTCATTTATCGATCGCATGGAGAAAGGCAATCCGAACGATCCGCTTTGCGTCAGGTAATTACCTCGCAAGATGAGTTTGTCGTCGCGCCCGGATTCTCCACCGACCCGCTGGAAGAACAGCACAGCGTAGTGCCAGGTTTGTTGCATAAATACCACAACCGGGCGCTTTTGCTGGTCAAAGGCGGCTGCGCGGTAAATTGCCGCTATTGCTTCCGTCGCCACTTCCCCTATGCCGAAAATCAGGGCAACAAGCGTAACTGGCAGACTGCACTTGAGTATGTTGCTGCGCATCCGGAACTGGACGAGATGATTTTCTCCGGCGGCGATCCGCTGATGGCGAAAGATCACGAGCTGGACTGGTTGCTCACACAACTGGAAGCCATCCCGCATATCAAACGTCTGCGGATTCACAGCCGTCTGCCGATTGTGATCCCGGCACGCATCACAAATGCGCTGGTTGAACGCTTTTCACATTCTACGCTGCAAATCTTGCTGGTGAATCACATCAACCATGCCAATGAGATAGATGAAACATTCCGTCAGGCGATGGCTAAGTTGCGCCGGGTAGGCGTTACTTTGCTGAACCAGAGCGTTCTGTTACGTGGCGTGAACGATAACGCGCAAACGCTGGCAAACCTGAGTAATGCGTTGTTCGATGCGGGCGTGATGCCGTATTACCTGCATGTGCTCGATAAAGTTCAGGGCGCGGCGCATTTTATGGTGAGTGATGACGAAGCACGGCAGATTATGCGTGAGTTGCTGACACTGGTGTCGGGATATCTGGTGCCTAAACTGGCGCGAGAAATTGGCGGCGAACCCAGCAAAACGCCGTTGGATCTCCAGCTACGCCAGCAGTAACTGATTAAACAGGGAAGTTTAATCTTTGCACGTTGCATAACCTTTAATTATTCATATACATTGCTGTTATTACTTTTTATATAACCAACACCAATAATTAACCTTTCTTTTCTGTTTATATAGAGTGAGCACGGCTATTTATGTTATTTTAACAACTATTACTACCAAGCCCATTTATCTGGCTTATAAATTAAAATTAATTATTTAATTGAGAAATGGTTAGGGAGAACCTACATGGCCATAAGCATCAAGGGTGTTAATACCGGTGTTATTCGCAAGAGCAATAATTTCATTGCACTGGCGCTGAAAATTAAAGAGCCTCGCAATAAAGAATCGTTGTTCTTTCTGTCTGTCATGGAACTGCGCGACCTTCTGATTGCGCTGGAAAGCCGTCTGCATCAAAAGCATAAACTGGATGCTGCTGCACGCCTTCAGTATGAGCAAGCTCGCGATAAAGTCATTAAGAAAATGGCAGAAAATATCCCAGAAATTCTGGTTGATGAGCTTAAAAATGCCGATATTAATCGTCGGGTTAACACGCTGGAACTTACCGATAATCAGGGTGAAAATCTTACCTTCGTATTAACGCTACATGACGGTAGCAAATGTGAGTTAGTCATCAATGAATTGCAGATTGAAATGCTGGCGCGAGCAATCATTCATGCAATTAATAATGCGGAAATGCGTGAACTGGCATTACGTATTACCTCACTGTTAGATTTCCTGCCGTTATACGACGTTGACTGCCAGGACAATGGCAATCTGGAATATGACACCTATTCCCAACCGGAATGGAAACATAACTTGTTCAACCATTATCTGGCGGTGCTTTACCGCTTTAAAGATGAAAGTGGCAAAGAACAATTTAGCGGCGCAGTGGTGAAAACGCGTGAAGCAACGCCGGGTAAAGAAGTGGAGGCGATCACTCGCCGAATGCTTGATTTCAGCCCACGACTGAAAAAACTCGCGGGTGTACCATGTCAGGTCTATGTTCGCACCGTAGCGGCAAATAACGCCCAACTGCTAACCCAGGATCAATGCTTACGCGCGCTACATCACTTACGTGTTCAATCCACCAGCAAAACTGCACCACAGGCGAAATAATCCCATCTGTTTTACTACGAGGCTGGAAGTATCCAGCCTCTGGATCCCATCAGTTCGGCACTTATATACCTGGCCGATAATCTGGCTATCCGTCGGGACAAAACTGGACAACATCCCCTGCGACGGGCTGCTGATGCCATAAATCACGTTACCGCCCATTGCAGCCGCCTGGTTGCGCAGATCGTTTGCTGCGCCGCGCATAGAACCGCCCTCTTCACCGTGTTGCCCGGAAAGCCAGTTGCTTTGCTTACCTGTCGCAGTACCAATCAGCTGGCACTCTGCGCCTGGCTGCTCGTCCACAATGCGTACACTCTGACCGGCAGCACTCAATTCGTTGCTGGAGCTACAACCCGCCATCAGTAGCGCGGCACCGACAATCCCTGCTAAGTATTTTACGTGCATGTTATTCCCCATAATCAATGAGCTGGACGCCACTCGCGTCGTCCGTGTCTGAATCTTATACTAGAAAGATGACCAAAAGAAAAACCCCCAGACATTTCTGCCCGGGGGTTTGTTTATTTCTGCGAGGTGCAGGGCAATTACATCATGCCGCCCATGCCACCCATGCCGCCCATACCGCCAGCAGCGCCTAAGTCAGCTGCATCGTTTTTCGGCAGGTCGGTAACCATGCACTCGGTGGTGATCATCAGGCCAGCCACAGAAGCCGCGTACTGCAGAGCAGAACGAGTTACTTTGGTTGGATCCAGGATACCCATGTCGATCATGTTGCCGTATTCTTCGGTTGCTGCGTTGTAACCGTAGTTACCGTCGCCGCCTTTAACGGTGTTAGCAACAACAGACGGTTCTTCGCCGCAGTTCAGGACGATCTGACGCAGCGGAGCTTCCATTGCACGCAGTGCAACTTTGATACCCACGTTCTGGTCTTCGTTCTGACCACGCAGGTCAGCCAGTTTAGACGCTACGCGGATCAGCGCAACACCACCACCAGCAACCACGCCTTCTTCTACCGCAGCACGGGTCGCGTGCAGGGCGTCTTCAACGCGTGCTTTTTCTCTTTCATTTCAACTTCGGTAGCAGCACCTACTTTGATAACTGCAACGCCGCCTGCCAGTTTCGCTACGCGCTCCTGCAGTTTTTCACGGTCGTAGTCAGAAGTTGCTTCTTCAATCTGCTGACGGATCTGAGCAACACGGCCCTGGATTGCAGCTTCTTCACCCACGCCATCAATGATGGTGGTAGTGTCTTTGTTGATCACAACACGTTTAGCCTGACCCAGGTCTTCCAGGGTTGCTTTTTCCAGCTCCATACCGATCTCTTCAGAGATTACGGTACCGCCAGTCAGGGTTGCGATATCCTGCAGCATAGCTTTACGACGATCGCCGAAGCCCGGAGCTTTAACCGCAGCGACTTTCACGATGCCACGCATGGTGTTAACAACCAGAGTTGCCAGCGCTTCGCCTTCAACATCTTCAGCGATGATCAGCAGCGGTTTGCCTGCTTTGGCAACAGCTTCCAGAACCGGCAGCATTTCGCGGATGTTGGAGATTTTCTTGTCAGCCAGCAGGATGAACGGGCTTTCCAGTTCTACTGCGCCAGTTTCCGGCTTGTTGATGAAGTAAGGAGACAGGTAGCCACGGTCGAACTGCATACCTTCAACCACGTCCAGTTCGTCCTGCAGACCGGTACCGTCTTCAACGGTGATAACGCCTTCTTTACCGACTTTGTCCATCGCTTCAGCGATCAGTTTACCTACGGTTTCGTCGGAGTTAGCGGAGATGGTACCAACCTGAGCAATCGCTTTAGAGTCAGAGCACGGTACGGACAGCGCTTTCAGTTCTTCAACTGCAGCGGTAACAGCTTTGTCGATACCACGTTTCAGGTCCATCGGGTTCATGCCCGCAGCAACAGCTTTCAGACCTTCAGTGATGATAGCCTGAGCCAGTACGGTTGCAGTGGTGGTACCGTCGCCTGCAGCGTCGTTCGCTTTGGAGGCAACTTCTTTCACCATCTGCGCACCCATGTTTTCGAACTTGTCTTCCAGTTCGATTTCACGAGCAACGGAAACACCATCTTTGGTGATGGTCGGTGCACCGAAAGATTTATCCAGAACTACGTTACGGCCTTTCGGACCGAGGGTAACTTTCACTGCATCTGCCAGTACGTTTACGCCGCGCAGCATTTTCACACGAGCGTCGTTACCGAATTTTACGTCTTTAGCTGCCATTATCTTTATTCCTTAAATTCGTATGTTCAGTGTCGTGCGCGGATTACGCTTCAACAATTGCCAGAATGTCGCTTTCGGACATGATCAACACTTCTTCATTGTCGATCTTCTCAGATTTCACACCGTAGCCATCGTTGAAAATAACGATGTCGCCAACTTTCACATCCAGAGGCTTCACTTCGCCATTTTCAAGGATACGGCCATTGCCGACAGCCAGCACTTCGCCGCGGGTGGATTTAGCCGCTGCAGAGCCGGTCAGAACGATGCCGCCAGCAGATTTAGTTTCAACTTCTTTACGCTTGACGATCACGCGATCATGCAATGGACGAATATTCATTGATAACTCTCCTTTGAGAAAGTCCGTATCTGTTATGGGTGACGCTGGAGCTTACGTGGTTTCCCGGCTGGTGACCAGAGAAATGGGGATGAGGCTTCGCCCTTCAAGGGGGAAAAA
>ENA-OQDE01000582-OQDE01000582.1-human-gut-metagenome-genome-assembly--contig:-NODE-582-length-20256-cov-3.950122_pt1 | contig 20256 bp, 19 predicted proteins | sample MGYA00242768_ERZ504595 | MGnify/ENA primary metagenome ERZ504595 (study PRJEB26092, sample SAMD00036307) | human gut metagenome | host: Homo sapiens | study: EMG produced TPA metagenomics assembly of... | reverse complement strand
AAGATATTGTTGCATCTCCTTCTGCATATGCAAACTGATTCGTTGCAGCTGCATCATCCGTAGAACGTGCATTATTTTCATCATATACAACGGTATCTGCGACACTTACGGTCTTAGATTCGATTGCATTGTGTGAATCAGCATTGATGGAAATCTCATAGTCACCAGCCTCTAATACATAGCATCCATTACCATATGTATCATAGGAAGCCATATCTTCTTCTGAGAAACTTACATTGATTGTCTGGGATTCACCCGGCTGTAACACATCTGTTTTTGCAAAATCGATCAGATTTGCAGATGCTTTTCAATTCCACCATTTGTGTATGGCGGATTGTAATATACCTCTACCACATCTTTTCCTGCGGCAGTTCCGTTGTTTGTTACGGTAACATCAAAGGATACTTTACCGTCTGCTACGGTAACATCTCCCATCTTCTGTTCAAAATCTGTATAAGAAAGTCCATATCCAAATGGGAACTGAACCGTCTTATCATAATCAATGAGTCCTTCCACTGCTGCTGTCTCATAGAAACGATAGCCAACATAAATGCCTTCTACATAGTTGACAAAAGATGGAATTGTTGCTTCTTCTTCGCCTGTTCCGAAGTTTTTGGATGTAGCGGCAAACTCATCCATATTGTCATACAGGAAGTTTCCAAAGTTGTTATAAGTCGGTGTTGCTGTCAGATCATATACAAATGTATCGCTGGTTTTTCCGGACGGATTTACTGTACCGGCTACGACTGCACCGAGAGACTCAAATCCGGACTGGCCTGTTCCAGGACACCAGATTGCACCCTTGATCTGTTTGTAATCATTTAAAAATCCAAGTTCCATGGTGTTTGCACCGTTGTATACGACAACAACGTTGTCAAAGTTGGCACAAACAAGGTCTAACATATCTTTTTCTGTCTGGCTTAACTGTAAGTAATGCTCACCAGCTTCAAAATCTTTGTAGTTTTCAGAGTTATCTGTGTAAGTCACCTTGCTCACATCCGTTGGAAGATCTGCTCCCTCACCACCAACACGGGTAATCACTACCATCGCTGTGTCAGAAAACTCTTTTGCATTGTTGATCAGTTCATCACTGTAAGAATCTGCTGTCGGCTCCGGTAATGTCCAGTCCTGTGCCCACATACCAACTTCCGGTCTGTCCTCACGGTATGCTTTGTAAAAATCAGTCAGTTCCGTATTGATCTTGTATCCGGCATCCTCAAGACCACCAAGAAGTGTTGTTGTCTCATATGCATCGGATAATGCTCCGGATCCTGTACCACCGTAGCAAGGATTTGTAGATGCCCATCCAAATACGTTGATATTCTGTGTATCAGTAAGCGGCAGAATATTGTCCTCATTTTTTAATAAAACAATACCTTCATCTGCGATATCCTCACAAAGTGCGGTTGCCTCATTTGATGTTTCCTCTGTGATCGTACCATTTCCCATTGCAAGTGAGATCATACTTGACATTGGAATAAAGCAGATCAGATTGATAATCACAACTGCTGCCATAAGGAATGCGATCCATGCTTCCTTTCTCACCAGTTTCTTTACCGGTTTTTTCAATTTCATGCATGCCACAGTTACAATAATTGCGATTGCCAGTGCAATGCCAAGCGCAATCAGGTATGGCTTACAGGAATTGAGAACGTTGATCACGTCATCCATGTTAATTGCTAACATTTCTAAATCCTCCCTTGTTTTCTTTATCCGTTTCGGATCTTGTAACTGTATCCTACCATACCACACGTCCTTTGGTAAAAATCTTCACAATCTGCACTTTTTTTGCATAAACTGTTTTGCATGTTGGAAGTTTTGGACAAAATAAACGCCATATTTTTATGCATTGTACACAAAACATGGCATTTACTATCATCTTAATTACAATTCTAAATTATTTTCCAATCAATACTTTCTTTCCCTCAAAAGCAAATCCGTAGTGTCTGATCTTCTCTTTTGGGATTCCTGCTGCAGTCAGTCCGGCGTCATAATTTTTTTCCCTGATCTGTTTTAAAGCGGCCTGCACCGTATCTTCTAATGTTTCTTCTTCATCTGCCTCATGGACTTTAAATTCCATCACGATTGCATTGTTTTTCTGGTCATGTGGAACCAGCATGATATCATATCTGCCGTAGCCGCTCTCCCTGTTTGACCGCACATCATAAGAATCCCGCAGTTCCACTAAAAGTCCCAATACAAATCCGTGATAAAAACGCTCCGGCTGCGATCTTTTCGATGGATGGTTTCCGGTATCAAAGCTGCTGAAAGTTGTGAGTGCAATGTCGTTCATATAAATATTCATCTCTTTTAAGTTCCCTTTTAATAATGCCTCTATGAACTCATTATAGTTCGACATGGAATCATCAAACCAGCCTTTAAACATGTTAGAAAACATACTGTAAGTTTCCAGATTCGTGATACGAAGATGATACCACGGTTCTAACAGCATACCTCGATATTCCACCTCTTCTGCTTTCAGGTAGCCCCCTGCAAGCAGCAGGCTCCAGATCGCATTTTTACTTTTATCAAGCTGGTTAAACACAATCTGTTCGTCAAATGTTACCACGATTTCTCTTTCCTGCAAAAGTTCCTCCATCCGTGTTTTAATGTCTGCCGATGCCGTCCGGATCAGTTTATTTACCAGACCGTTAGAACTTGTTGATGCCCAGTACGGACGAAACTGTTTTTTGTCCAGAAAATTAGTGATCGACCACGGATTATAGATATCTTTATGCGTGCCGAAGGTAAATCCATCATACCATTTTTTTACCATCTCTTTCTGATCTGTCAGCTGATATTCCGCGAGAGCATCAAACACCTCTGTCTCAGTAAATCCAAAACAGGTGGCATATTCTTCTGAAGTGGTCGTCACAACATTGAGATTATTGAGATCAGAAAAAATAGATTCTTTTGAAACCCTTGTGATTCCTGTCATGATCCCGCGCTCCATGTAAGGATTGGTCTTGAAACTGGAATTAAAAAGACTGCGGATAAATGCGGTAAACTCATCCCAGTATCCGTGAATATATGCTTCCTGCATCGGAGTGTCATATTCATCCAGCAGGATGATGGCTTTTTTCCCATAATATCTGTATAAGATACCTGCTAAATTTTTTAATGAATCCTGTGCGGTCACATCACCCATAGTTTCACTCACAGACCGTAACTGTCTTTTTTCCGTTTCCGAAATATTTTCTGCCTCATTCAGATACGCATGCTGCATATATGTTTCTTCAATAATATTTTTTATTTTTCGTACGGCATCCTCATAATTTGTCTGTTTCACATCCGCAAAACTTAAAAAGATGACCGGATAGGTTCCCTGGAGTTTTCTGTATTTTTCCTCTTTCCACACTGACAGACCTTCAAACAGATCGGATCTTCCCGCATACTGGTTTGAAAAAAACAGTTTACCATACTCATATTGAGGGTTTTCCCAAAACGCCTTGGACGTGTGATCAGTGTCATCACATCTGCTGATTCCCACCATTCCCGGATAAAATCAGACTTATCTATATAAAAACTGTTTTCTTCACGGATACTTTCAAATCCCTGGTTACCAATACTGATGCACGGTGCCATATCTTTCCTTCCCCCAGTTCAGTTTTAAAATTATATTCTCTTTTCCAATTATATAAAACCGGACTCTTTTCTTCAAGGAATATCTGTCTTTAACAATATACAATATTTTATTCTTTTACCTGTTTAATGCTTCACAGACACAATTCTCTATGTACTCCATGCCAAGCTCTGTATTTAATGTGATATCGAAATTTGCTGCGACACCCCAGATTCTTCCGGTATAATAGCGGTAATTGTCAGCACGTCTCTTATCTTCCCGCTGGATTCTCTGCTTTGCTTCTTTTTCAGACAGATTTAAGCGCTTCATCACGCGTTTTACCCTGCTCTCTATCGGTGCAGAAAAATAGATTTTCAGGCAGTCCGTGCGGTTTCTTAAAATATAATCCGAACATCTTCCGACAATCACACAGTTTCCTTTCTGTGCTAATTCTTCTATGACTTTCTTTTCCGCCTCAAATATCTGGTCTTTCGGTGCTTCCTCATTGGTCTGTGCATACATATAGACCTGACTGACCAGATCATATAACAGACTGTTTGTCATGGATTCTTCTTTTTTACTGATAAAATCCTGTGTATATCCGGTCGTCCCTGCAGCCATTTTATAATCTCCTGATCATAAAAAGAAAATCCAAGTTTCTCTGCAAGTGCCATTCCGATATCATGTCCGCCGCTTCCATACTGTCTTCCGATGACAATAATATTTTTCCGGTACTGCTTTCCACCGTTCTGTATTTTTTCTGAAACCTCTCTCTTAGTTTCATATTCTTCCGGAAACAGCACCGGCTTTATAAATTCCAGCTTCTTTCCAAGAACCCTAGCGATAAATCCGACCAACAGCGCAGCAATGATCGTACCTTCACGCACTCCGTTTAACTGACCGGAAAACAAAAATGACAACGCAGCCGCGATCACTGCCATCGATATATCGAAAATAATTTCGTCGTTCCGAAATTTGTTTTCCAGTCTGCACGATCGCACGGACAAAGGATTCTCCCGGCAGCATGACAACATCTGCAAGTACCTCTAAATAAACGCCAAATCCCAAGATCGCACATCCCACAAGCAGTGCGATCACTTTTACAAGATAATTCTTCGGATCGACCCAGAAAAACAGATACATGGTCAGATCGATAAAATATCCAAATGCAATGGATACAGGAATCTGTAAAATATTTTCCAGTTTAAAATTTTTCCGTAAGATCAGTATCTGCAGTAAAATAAGGAAAATACTGAAAAAGATCGTGAAATTGCCAAGTGTAAATTTAAAATTAAGGCTTAATACATACGGAATCGAAGAGATCGGGGATGTTCCAAGACTTGCCTTTGTGATCAGACTTACACCAAGTGCATTGATAAACAATCCCACCAAAAATAAAAGATATCTTTTTAACTTATTCATTTTTTGTCCCTTCTTCCTCTGTCAGCATCAGATTTTTAAATATTTTTCTGCTGAATGTAAGATAGGCATCAAATTCCTCTTCCGTGATTCCTTTTAACGCCTGCTTTTCAATTTCCAGAAAAGATTCTTCACCAGCTTCTGGCTTTTCCATCCCTCTTTTGTCAGATAAATATGAAATGTGCGTCTGTTTCCATTTAACATCCGCCGTTCGATCAGACCTTTTTCCTCCATGCGGTTTAAAATCGAAGTCAGTGAACCCGCCTCTAAAAAACAATTTCTGGCGATTTCCTTCTGACTGCTGCCGTCGTGATCTTTCAGATAATCAAGAACCTTTGGCTGCCCGATCGTCAGTCCGGTGTTTTTCAGCCGTTCTAACAATCCCCGCTGTACAAGCATCCGGTTCGCCATGATCAAATAATGCAGTGAATCCTCCATTGTCTTTCCTCCAAAAAAAGAAATAGTTATAATTCAAATGTTTATATTTCAAACATTTAGAATTATAACTATCTACCATTGCTATGTCAAGGTCAGCAGAATACTCTATGTTTTTTAACTCAACTAGAACTCAATATAAAAAACAAAATGGAGCTAACACTTCACGAAGTTCAATTCGAAAAAGTGACAGCCCCTACGTTTATACAATATATTTACTCTACCTATTTACTTTTCATATAAGAACTCTTCCGGCAGCGTTACATTAAAATCTTTTGCAAGATGACGGAAGTTATCCGGTGTGATTGTCTGAAGCTTATCCGGTCTCATGGCAAGCATTTTTACCAAAATTTCGGCGGATTTTTCCGCGGTATGCATCAGACCAAAGGTCAGGTCAAAATCTTCCCCTGCCGCAAACATACCATGATGTGCCCAGATCGCAAGATCATATTTTTTCATCAGTTCACTGGTTGCAACAGCAATCTCCCTGCCGCCCGGCACCATCCAGGGAACCACACCAATGCCTGCTGGAAATACGACCGGACATTCCGTTGCCATCTCCCAGAGTTCTCTTGTAAAGACTTTATCTTCCAGTGGAAGAACAAATGTTAAAGCAATAATGTTTGTGGTGTGTGCATGGTATACAACACGGTATTTCGGGTTCTGCAACTTCTTCACTTCCAGATTCATCAGATGACTTGGAAGTTCTGATGTTGGTCTTCCACCGTTTACCAGTCCCCAGACGATACGGTAATTTTCTCCCTTCTCATCCAGTTCGATCATACAGAAAGAATCTTCCGGTTTAATGATGACGTTACGGAAATATTTTCCACTTCCTGTCACAAGAAAATATTCTCCTGCCAGTTTTGGAACAGAAATTCCGATCGGCTGCCACTCTTTTGCAGCAAAGTTTTCTTTTACAGATTCCACCTCTTCCGGTTTTACACGATAGGACAGATTTCCGCCATTCCTTTCATGCCATCCCTGTTCCCATCCATCATTCGCCATACGGATAAATCCCTTTACAAATTCTGCATCTAAAAATTTCATGTTTATCTTCCTCTCCTCTACAATTTTCAGGTATTCAATCATCCCTGTCTGCTTTCTTTTATTTCATATTATATTTTGTGCTATGCTCTGTCTGCCAGCACCTCACTCTCATATTTTTCAATCTCATCATAAAAATGAAAATCATCACACACATTTTCCCTACGGCAGTACTCCTCCCAGATTTCTCCGATTGGAAGCATTTTTACAGCTTCATTCATTACCATAAGCTTACTCATCTGATTGGTATCCTGAAGTTCTTTTAACATTTCATTCGGAGTACAAAGTGCCATCAAAAGTGCCTTCTGCCAGCTTCGAAAACCGGTTGCAAGTGCCGAGACACGGTTAATGCTCGCATCAAAATAATCCAATGCCATATAAACACGGTCTAATGCATGATTTCTCACGATCTCTTTTGCCATTTCTTTTGTCTCATCATCCAAGATCAACACATGATCGGAATCCCAGCGCACACCTCTTGTAATATGAAGTGCAAATTCCGGATAAAAACAGAGCATTGCAGGGATCTTATCAGATACATACTCTAGCGGATGATAATGTCCATTATCCATTAATGGCATACAGCATCATGCAGTGCCGCAAAGCTTAATGTAAATTCTGCTGAGCCTACGGTGTAAGACTCCACACCGATTCCAAACACTTTTGATTCCACACATGGTTTCACAAGATTTTTGTCATATGGCTCTGATAAAATCTGTTCAATTGAATCTTTATAGCGGAGGCGCGGTCCCATACGGTCTGCCGGGACATCCTTAAATCCATCTCCTGTCCAGATATTCATCACACATGGCATACCTGTCTCTTTTGCAAAATATTCAGAAATACGGATACACGCTTTCCCATGATTGATCCAGAACTTTCTTGTTTCCTCATCCGGACTTGATAAAGTAAGCCCATCCTTTACTTTTTCATGCGAGAAAAATGTCGGGTTAAAATCAATACCCATATTGTGTTTTTTTGCAAATTCTACCCATTTTTTAAAATGCTTTGGCTCCAATGCATCACGATCGGCAAATTCTCCCGGTTCAAAAATGGCATAAGACGCATGAAGATTTAACTTTGCAGTTCCCGGCATCAGTTTCATAGCCTCTTCCATATCTGCCATAAGCTGCTCCGGCGTTTTTGCACGTCCCATATAATTTCCGGTTGTCTGGATTCCTCCGGTCAGACCTCCATCATTGTCAAACCCGATCACATCATCAAGCTGCCAGCAGTGCAGTGATACCGGAACCTTTTTCAATATCTCAATTGCCTGATCTGTATCCACACCTAATGCTGCATATTTTGCTTTTGCTGCTTCGTAACCTGTCATATTTTACTTTTCCTTTCTATTCTGTATCCTGATTACTTGTAAAAATATTTATTTCAAACGACTCTGCAATACATGCCCTTGCTGCCTTTAGGTCTTTTAGTTCTCCCGCCGCGATCATCTGTGCAGCAAAGTTTCCGACTGCTGTTGCCTCTGTCGGCCCCGCATATACGTTTTTCCCTGCATACTCTGCCGTCAGTTCATTTAAATAATGTGCGTTTGCCCCGCCGCCGACAATCTGTATTCTGGAATAATCAATACCTGTCAGTTTTTCTATTTCCTCTGCCGTTTTTGCATAACACTTTGCAAGGCTGTGATAAATGACCGCGGCTAATTCACCAATTGTCTGCGGAATCTGTTCCCCTGCTTCTTCGCATGCCGATTTTACTTCCGCTGTCATATTTTCCGGTGCAAGAAATCTCGCATCATTGACATCTACAAAGGATCTGATCGTTTCTTTTGATGCAAGTGCACAAATTTCTCCAAATCCCATATCCGGTGCGCTTTCTTTTTTCACTGACTGTATCATCCATAATCCCATGATATTTTTCAGATAGCGGAATCTGTAATCATAACCGCCTTCATTTGTCATGTTATGCTGCATACTGACTTTGCTGCAATCTGCCTCTTTTAACTCTGTTCCCATCAGTGACCATGTGCCGGAACTGATATAAAGTGCATGCTCCTCCTGCGTTGGAACTGCCATCACCGCAGAAGCAGTATCGTGCGTTGGCGGAAGAACTACTTTACAATCAAATCCAACCCTGTTTTGAATATCTTCCGTCAGTCTGCCTAATTCATATCCCGGATTTTGAATTTTATGGAAAATTCTTCGAGGATATCCAAGCATATCTATCAATTCAATATCCCAATCTTTTGTCACAGGATTCACAAGCTGGGTCGTTGTCGCATTTGTATATTCCTGTACCTTTTTCCCAGTTAATAGAAAATGAAAATAATCCGGTATCATTAACATACTTTTTGCCCACTCAAGCTGCCCCGGCTGCTGCTCTTTGACTGCCATCAGCTGATAGATCGTATTGAAAATCTGTTTCTGTATTCCAGTTCTTCCGTATAAATCGTCTTCCGGTATAAACTCATATACTTTCCTGTCCATACCTTCCGTCCGTCTGTCCCGGTACGCCACTGCATTCCCGATACGTTCATCATTTTCATCCAGCAGAACAAAATCGACTGCCCATGTATCAATACCCATACTATATGGGATTTTCCTACCATGCACATTTTTTCATCCCAATCAGAATCTCTTGAAATAACTGGTCCACATCCCATACTTTGTGACCATTTTTTTCAATCATGCCATTTGGAAAACGATATATCTCTTCCAAAACAATTTTGCCGTTCTCCAAGTGCGAAAGCATATGCCGTCCGCTTGAAGCACCGATATCCACAGCCAGATAATATTTTGTATTCATCCCTTACTCCTTTCCTTCTCTTTTGCTGAATTTAAGATATCAAAAATAAGGACAGTTTTTTAGACTCTCATTCGACTAAAAAACTGTCCTTTATTTTCTCTTCGTAATACTTTTCGTCTTTCTTTTATTTTGTCTTTAAATTTGCTGAAAACTATTCAACTCTTCCAACAGATATTTCGAAGAGTCAACATTTTTTATCACTTGCTCGTGAATATTTAAAATTGAATTTGCAAGTTTGGTCACATTTTCTGTTGCATTGCTTACTCCACGCACATTTTCCTCTACTACAGCTGATATATTTGTAATGCCATCATTCATCTCTGCCATAATATTACGAAGAGACATAATATTTTTATTGAAAAGACCTGTAATAGTATCCATATGATCTGCCTTTTCATAATACATATCTGTTGCAGCCTCAAATTCAACATAATCATTCATTATCTGATTTTGTATGAAATTCATGAGATCTTGTGCATTTGTCATCAATTGATTGACTGCCGCAATAACACGAACACTGATACCCTGAATGTCATTTGCCGTATTCTTACTGTTTTCTGCCAATTGACGAATTTCCTCTGCGACAACAGCAAATCCCTTGCCAACTTCCCCCGCTCTTGCAGCTTCGATAGAAGCATTTAATGCAAGCAAATTCGTCTGACTTGCGATCTCAAGTATATCGTTAGTTAAATTATTAATACTGCTGATTTGCCGACTTTCTTCAATGGATAAAGATAATGCCTGACTCTTTTCGTTAATAATATCAGAAATGTCTGTTTTCTTCTTCTCTGTCTCCTCTTTAACACCAACCGCTAATGCTTTAATATCAGAGGCAATTACAACACCTTCATTAACTTGATTTCCAACATCGTTAATTGAACTCACTATATCATTGGTGTTCCCGGTAATTCCCTCTATAGAAGATGATATTTCTTCCATACTCGCAGTAATTTCTTCCATGGTAGACGCAATATTATCTGCATTTTCATTTGAATTGTTTACTTCTTCATTCATTAATCCAAGTGAACTTTGCATTATTTCTGACTGCTTTCGTATTTTTTGCATAGCATTCTGTAACTGAATGATAAAATTGTTAATTCCATCCGATAACTGACCAATTTCATCCCGCGAACTAACAGTAATACGCTGCGTAAGATTTCCCTGTTTCTTATTGATACCATCAATAATATCATTTAGCTGCCGGCTGGCTTCACTTGCCGGTTTACTTACAGTCTTACTTATAACCAAAAAGACAACTACTGATACCAAAGCAAAAAAAGAAAATAGAATTTTTGTCATTATTAAATTTGTCTCAACAGCTTGATTATATTCCTTCGATAAATCAGAAATTCCCTGCTCAAGCTCCTCTGTAAGCTCCTTTTCCGTTGTTTCTCCCATATCAACCATCAGATTCTGAAAATCTACACCAAGAGCTATACCAGCCTGCACAAAATCCCCCTTGTCAACATACCCTTGTATTATGGCAAATTGCGAAATAACCTCTGTTAAAAAATCCTCATATGTATGGATTTTATCTTTTAACTCTACATTATCGATATTTTTCAGATATTCATCCATCTTACTCTCACTTGCCGTAATCGTCGAAATTTCCTCTGCTAGTGAACTTTCCAACTGTTGACGTAGCTCTGCATCATCATACAAACTGATAATGTTAAGATATTTCTGACCTCGTTCCATACTTTTTTGGATAGTGAAAATCTCTGTCTGAATCGGAATATACTGTTTCGTTATCTGCAATCCAGCCTGTTTTATACTATTCTGCATTCTTATAGAAAACACTGTATTTAATCCAAATATCAAAACAAATATAATAATCATTAAAAAAACTTTATTTCCAATTTTTTTCATACAAATACCCCACTCTTATTTTTCAGAATAATATTTTCGAAGAAAATAAGCAGGCGCACAACTCCAGGCATGACAGTAACTATTAACAATAGTCCCACCATAAGGTGATTCATCCGGATTATTTGGATTATATAACTCCCAAAACGTATCCGCACCAAGTCGTGCCATACCTCCCCAATATTTCTCCATAACACTAAGAGCCTCTGTTTTATCACCACATTTAAGTAATGCTTCTATATAATAGTGATACATATATGGGGTAATCATTTCAATTGCCTCTGTCTGTGTCGCAACATCATGTAAAATTCGAATTCCACTCTGCTCATCTACAACATCACCAAGAATCATCCATACCTGGCTTGCGTAGGAAATCTGCCTGCAATCACCACTGACAAATAGTCCTTTTTCTTCATCATAAAAATGCATCTTAGCAGCTTTTCTATAAAGTTCATAAGTTTTCATTATGCATTCTGCATCATGGTCTTTTCCGATTTCTTTTGCAATGGCAACGGCACTTTTCATCGCATACAGCAAAACACCCTGTGCACCTGCCTGCTTATTTAATTCCAGTGACCAGTCAAGAAAACACCAGCCGAGTTTATTGCAGTCTTTTACCACACCATCATTACCGACCTGTTTCTGTGCCAATACAATCTGCATTTTTGCTGTTTCCCACAAATCTTCAAGGGCCTCACGATCCTTCGTTTCTACATAATAATCCCACAGGCTGCCACAAACAATAAAGAGTAATCAAACATACTGGTATCATCTACTTCCGGTTCAGGCTCTAAAAATACACATGCACCCACCTGTCCATTTTGCATCGGTAATGCAGCAAATAAATATAAACACCCCTTTACCATATCATTCATCTGATATGTCTCATAGTTTGCCAATGCCTGTAATCGAAGATCTCCCATCCAAAGTCGCCGATCACGTTTTGGTCCATCTTCAAAAACTTTCTGCATACAATCATGCAGTGTATGGCACGCAATATGATCAATCTGCTCCAATTCTTTATGCACATTATGATATGGTTTTAACTTACTATCATCTGCAGAAGATAATGCGATTGCCATGACATCTTCAATAACCAAATTAAATTTTGAACTGATATCAAGTATATCAATTTTCACATAGCGAAACGAATAACGCCTCGGCAAAGTATACTCTCCCGGAATCAGATCAAAATGAAGTTGTTCCTGTTGTACCCACGCTGAACAGATCCATCCCTGATAATTCTCCACATTTTCTTCAAATTCTTTCAAATTCTCTGCAAAGGAAAATCTAATCCAAACCGGAGCATCTGGATGTGAATTGACATAACCCATTTTTACTTGAAGATGTCCTACCAAATGTTTCCCAAAATCAATTGTTACCGAATCGCCTTTTCCTAAAGGTTTTGAAAAAAACTGTCCCTCTTTTGGAGGAACCAGTGTCTCCTTAACTTCCGGCAATAAACTTAATGCCTTACTTAAAAATTCTAAATTTTTTTTCATGTATTTGTTCTTCTCTCACTCTTACCATTTTAAGTATTCTTTTCCACAAAACGGATCTACCGGACTCTTGCCAGTAAAATTACTTCTTCCCATAAGTTTTTCCATCACACTATCAATTACATACTCACTATTGGAATAGCCATTGATAAAGGTTTTTATCATGGGTACATCCACAAGATGATATGGATTAGCAAGGCTGATAAACACAACCGGTCTCTCAGCAGCAAACCATGGAACGTTATTTCCATTTCCCCAGAATGTATACCATGAAAGTCGGTTTGTCACTTTATTGGATGCATTTTCTACATTTCCAATATAAATGACCAGATCATAATTCTTCCGGAATGTGCCAACATCAAATTTTGCTGTTTCAAAGTTCTCCTGTTCATATACGTTAACTTCGAACCCCTCCTCAACCAATCGCTTACGAAGCTTTCCAAAACACGCTCATTTGATGGAAACCCACCTATGATTTCCAGCAACACCTTTTTGGTCTTATGCGGATTCAACGGTAAAATTCCATCTATATCCTTTACAAGTGTAACTGCCTTGTCTGCGCTCTTTTTAGCCCATGCAACATGCTCATCAGCCTGCAGAATACAAAGTGCACTTTCCGAAGGCACAATTTCACACTTTGCTTTTCTGTGAAGTCCAAGCGAAGCTTTAGTTGCAAGAATTCTTGTGATTGCTTCATCTAATCGCTGTTCCGAAAGGATTCCCTGCTTGTATCCATTCAGCATATACTGATAATCTTCCTCAAGATCCTTATTAAAAAGGAACATATCACATCCTGCCTCAATCGCATAAGGAACTGCCCTTTCTCTGTTCATTGCACAGCTAAAACCTACCATGCAGGTAGAATCCGTTACAATCAGACCGTTAAATCCCAATTTTTTACGGAGCAAACCTTTTAACAATTCCGATGAAAGTGTTGCCGGTATTAATTTATTTGGAAAATCTGTATTATACGATTTTTGATATGCCGGCTGTGCAATATGTCCGACCATCACTGTCTGTGCCCCCGCCTGAATCAAGCCGCTATATATTTTTCCATATGTCGCATCCCACTCATCACAGGAAAGATTATTTACGCTTGTAAGAATGTGCTGATCCACTTCATCGCAGCCATCCCCTGGGAAATGCTTAATTGCAACAAGAACATTTTCTTCCTTAGCTGCCCTCATGTAATTGAGACCACATGCAAGAACACGATCCGGATCATCCCCATATGTACGCACGTTTGTAATCGGATTTCTCCAATTTCTATCAATATCAACCACAGGTGCAAAAGCCCAGTTACAACCAACCGCTGCACCTTCACTACAGCTTACTTTTCCGAGCCGATATGCATCCTCCGTGTCTCCAGTTGCCGCAACCTGCATTTGTTTTCCGTACTGTGTTCCATCTGTTGCAATTCCGCAGCCTCCATCCTCAAGATTAGCTCCAATAAGAAGTGGGATCTTACTGTGTTCCTGCAGATAACGGTGTGTCCGCTGCATTTCCTTCGCCTCACCACAACGATACATAATTCCACCAATGTGATGTGCGAGCATGACATGTTCCAGATATTGCGGATCTCCGGAATACCCGATTGGGACAAACAACTGACCTATTTTTTCTTCTAATGTCATTGACTTTTTTGTATTTTCAACCCATTCAATGTCTTCCCCTGAAAGGAAGAATGGATTCTTTGTTAAGTTGATCATATTCATACCCTCCTGCTTTCTATTTTCGTTTTCCGTTAAAAAGACTTACCAATAAATGTTCATTACTCAAATAAATCAAAAAGACTACAAGCAGTACTGCATTAATGATTGCCTGCATTGATGCATTTACCTCATTGGAGAATACAGCAAATGTTGAATTAAGCATGGACATACATAAAGCAGCTAAAAGGAATCCAATTTTTTCGTTTGTAAAGCGACTGATATAGGAGCCTATGAACATTGGAAGAAACGCCGTAAACATAATGCTGATAGAGGAAAAGTTCAACTGACCACCGTTGATTGTTGTGCTTCTTGTCGCATTTAAAAATCCTACAATTCCCATCAATCCGCCACAGATCACATAACATCCAATGGCATTTGATATCTCTTTTATACCGGTATTTACCGCAACCTTCTGACCATTTTTGAGTGCATTATAATCATATCCAAACTTTGTGTAATCAAAGATTGCTATACAGACAGCTAACACAACCACAATAATGATTGCTGCATAAATCCAGCTTCCTGTAAAAGCTGTCATAGATGGATTCTGCACTTCCTTCATCACATAACGTCCTTCCGTGATTGTAAAAAGAATTCCCTCATAGATCAGTGTCACTCCAAGAGATGTAATGATTGGCGGCAGATGCAGCACCACATACATAAGTCCTGAAACAAGTCCAAGTAACATACCAAATAAGATCGTCAATATCAACATCATCAATGCACTGTTACTTCCACCACCTAAAATGGAATATGTAATTTTAGCTCCTAATACAGAAGAAAGTGCTGCCATTGATCCCAAGGAAAAATCAAAACGACCACTATTTAAATTAATGGATAATGCTATTGTTGTAATCATCACAATTGCAATATATACAACAAAGTTATCAAAACCTGTCATGTTTGAAATCATTGTTTTTCCATTGAACATGCAGATTCCCTGCAATAATACAGCCACCAGTACCGGTATTGTTAATGTACCAATTACATTCTTTACCAAATGTCTATTTTTATTTTTCATGTTGTCCTCTCCTTTCATTTTTCAGGATATTCCATACCCTCTCCAAATAAATGAATTTTTAACTTTTCATTTATTTGGAGAGAGCACGGCTTCTAAATGAAGCCGTGACCTGACTGTAAAAATGAATTACTTCGATGTTACAAGTTCATTGATCTCATCAAAAGTAACAGACTCACCAATAATCTGGTCTAATGTTTCTTTATTGTAAATTGGATTATCTCCGTTATCTGACTTATAAAACTCATCAAATGTAGCCTCGTCAGTTGCAACCTGATAGTTTTGGCTGAGTGAGACTGCATTTCCCTGTTCATCACGGATTACATTTCCATTGATGGCATTTAAAACTAATGCAAATGCAGGACCTACAGAAGATGAATATTTACCGGCAAGATAGACAAGTTTTCCATTTGTGATAGCTTCTCCATTACTCTGTGTAAAGGAATCAATATCTGAGAACTCAATACCAGCAGCATTTAACTGCTGTGTAAAAAATGTTGTTGCCATTCCCACTGAAATAAATGCTTCCGGTTTTGCCTGAATTGCTGCATTGATCTCATCTGTTGTTGTATCACCATAGCCCTGCAGATAAGAAACAATCTGGATATCCCCAGAAATCTTAGACAAATCCACGCTCTGATCAGTAAAAATCTTGCCCACTACTTCTCCCTCTTCTGTAGCACCATCATAGGAAAGTCCCAGACCGGAAAGTACACCCGCTACACGGTATACATGCATAGGATTTGGAATAAATGCCCCATAGATAGCAGCTGTCTTAATGCCTTTTTCCGCAAAGAACCTGCCCATTTCTACACCAGCTTCATACTCTGTATCCATGCTTGGTCCAACCTGACCAAGGAAGTACTCATTTGTCTTATATTTTTCAAACTGCTCCTGATCAAGAGTTCCAGCAGCAACCGCATAATAAATCTGATTTTCCTCACAGGTTTCAATCTGCAATGCACGATCATTACTTGAAAGAGAGATGACTGCCTGATATCCCTGTGAAGCGAATTTTTCTATAGCAGACTTCTCGCTTGCCGCATCTTTAAGTTCATCGGTATAAGTAAATGTCACACCATACTGATTCGCAACATAATCTTCATAATAAGTACGGAACCTAATGCTTCCTCGCCACTAACATCCTGAACTAAAACACCAATCTTAGCATTCTCTGCTGTCTTTGTCTCCTCCTTGACACTTGTATCACTCGTATCATTTGCTGTGTTGTCGCTGGCTGTATTGTCAGCTGTTTCTTTGCTGTTTCCACAACCAACCAGCATTGTCAACGATATGGCAGCAACCAGTCCAAGGCTTACCATTTTCTTCATTGTACGTTTCATAAATTATTCCTCCCATTTCTCTTATTAAAATTTTATTTTTAACACGTTATGTGTTAAATTCATATTTCTGTTATCGCGGCAACATCTGCGAACGATAATTTGCACTTGCAACATAAACAACTACCAGAAAAAAACAGCACTGACAATCTGTGTAATTCCATATCCAGATGTTGAATCAATCAGCAGATCCAGAATATTATTTAAAATAATATAGGAAAATCCACCGACTACAGCCGCATAAATTTTCGATCTTGCACCTCCTGAGATTGGCATACCTCCAAACACGATAGCAACCATAATGTTCATCCCTATATCCCCCGCTGTCGTTGTTGTAACAGATGGGGTATAAACCAGCGTCATAAATGCGCCGATTCCAACGCCGATTCCCGCCAGAAGGAATCCAAGTATTGCATATGTATTGTATTTAATACCGGAAAGCTGGGCGCAGATTGGATTTCCCCCAACAAACTTTTCACGTCTTCCAAACTTGGTGTAATCAAAGATGAACGCACATACTACCACCCATATTACCAAAACTATAATTTTAAATGCGGATGTATCCAAATGTTTCACTACCTCACTCGGAATGCTGATTCCGCCTACTGCACCACCTTTTGTGGTAATGATCTGTGATGCAATTGCAGACAAAACAGACATCATTGCCACCGTTGTAACAAACACCGGAATATGAAAAATGGATGCCAGCACAGAATTTAACAAAGAACAGACAATTCCAGACAATAAAATCACAACAATCATTAATATAAAATTTTCAGTTGCATTATATGTCATTACCCCAAGTGTTGCTGAAAAAGCGTTGCCGCACCCAAGCTGATATCAAACGAACCTAATGTATAAATAAATATTGCACCTGTTGCAACAATGGATAATACAATACCTTCATTAAATATATCTTGATATACATATCCAGGCGATATCCCTTACTGCTTACAATTCCACAAAATACTGCAAACAATACGATAAGTGCTGCAAACGGCAATGCACCTATCATTATTTTTTTACTTTTTGTCATCTTTCCCAGCCTCCTATATCATGTACTCAATAATCTGTGAGTCAGAAAGATTTTTATTTCTCTCAAATTCTGCCGTAATCTCTCCGTCCTTCATGATCAAAATCCGATCACTCATTCCAATGAGTTCCGGCATTTCCTCGCTGATCATCAGAATGGATTTTCCTTCATTTTTCAACTTAACCATAAGCTGATACATTGCCTGCTTTACACCAATATCCACGCCTCGTGTCGGGCAGTCCAGTATAAGAATTTCACTTCCGCAGCCAATCCATTTTCCAAATACGACTTTCTGTTTATTTCCTCCCGAGAGTTGTGATACCGCCTGATCTCTTCCAGAACATTTAATGGACAATTCCTCAATCTGTTGATTTACATATTTTTTTTCGCGATTTTTTAAAACAAGAAATCTTTTACGGCAAATTTGCTCATTCCCGCAATTGATATGTTGTCTTCAATACTTGCATTCAAACATAATGATTCCACATCTCTATCCTTAGACACATAACCCATACGTTTCTTCATCGCTTTTGCCGGACTGTCAATTACCGTTCCATCTGCCACTGAAACATTTCCTTCTTCTGGCTTTACTGCACCAAAACATACCTTTCCAAGTGTATGCATTCCACAATGTGCCAGACCTCCGACTCCAACAATTTCTCCCCTTCGCACCTGGAAGGAAACACCTTTCAGTCTATCTGTATAAACAAGATTTTTAACATTCAACGCAACTTCCTGCTGTGCGCTTGCTTCAAAATCACTTCGATAATAATCCCCCTGCAGTTCTCGTCCGATCATGCTTGAACGAATTGCACCCGCTTCAAACTCTTCTTTATTAAATGTTCTGATTATTTTTCCATCTCGAAGAACCGTTAAAGTATCACACACCTCCATAATCTCATCCAGATCATGTGAAATAAAAATCACTGACTTATTTTCTTTGCGGAAACGATTCATAATATCATATAAAATTTCCCTTCCATCATGAGATAAGGCAGTGCTTGTCTCATCAATTACCAAAATCTGAGGCTGTTTCATCACGACCTTTGCAATCTCTACAAGCTTTCTTGTCTGAAAATCCAGCTGTTGCATAAGCATATCGCCAGTAATATCATTTACCCCAATTTTTTTCATGACTTCAGTTGCATCTGCATTCATCTTCCTGCGATTGATCAATCCAAACCTGTTTTTATACCTCTCTGTCTCTGCCAGAAAAATATTTTCCGCAACTGTAATTCCCGGTATTGTTCCGCTTTCCTGAACGATCATTCCAATCCCCTTGTGAAGTGCATCAATCATACTAAGAGGTTTCCAGTCCTGATTTTTAAATATCATCTTACCACTATCGCATGCCTGCATTCCTGCTACAATGGAAGTAATGGTTGACTTTCCTGATCCATTCTCCCCAATTAATCCCCGAATTTCCCCCGGATATACAGAAAGTGACACATCTTTTAAAGCCACTGTACTTCCGAATCTTTTATTCATGTTTTCAACTTTTAATATTGGTTCACTCATGTTTATCACCTCGTCTTTATAGATATTATAAGTTTTCATTAATTTTCATGTGATTTTGTTTTTTATCTGTTTCACTTTAATTTTTAACTTTTTTATGTCTGCTCTTCTTTTCTTTCCACATCTTTTCAATCCGTCATACAAAACAGATTAAAAATTCGATGTTTTTATTGATTTTTTCATTACATTTATGTTTTAATCATTACAATATCTTATTTAGTTTTAAATGGGGGATTTTTTATGTCAGAAAATTACGATCTTATTTCAGAAAATGATATGCACATGCCCATTCGCTGTATAATGCAGCGTTTTGATCATATTCGTTCACAAATGCATGACTATTTTGAATTATCAATGATTGTTTCCGGGAACTGTACATTGCAACTGGATGATCATATATACAATTTAACAGAAGATGACGTGTTCTGTGTTAATCCACTCTCGCTTCATGAACTTCATGGTGTCAACTGTGTGATTGTAACCGTTTTATTCAACCAGACTTTGTTTGAACAGATTCTACCCGTTCCATTCCATCCTCGCTTTTTCTTTATCAGTACGATGACCGATAATCAGGAAGCTATTGTCCAACTCCGCACTCTGATAGCGCACATTATCAAAACAAATATTGATAAAAAAGATGGGTATGAATTACGAAACTGGTCTTATATCTACAATATTATGGATGTACTGTATCGGAACTTCCGCATCAAACTCTCTACTGCTAAAGAAAAGAAAAATCACAAGTATGCTTTACGTATTTCCGAAATCTCACAGTTGATCCAGCAGCATTACACGGAAAATATAACCTTACAAGAACTTGCTGATGCAGTCCATTTGTCCGTTCCATATCTTTCTAAGTTTTTTGTGGAATATTACGGAATGAATTTTTTAAGCTATCTTAACCAATACCGCCTTATGCACGCAGTACAGGAACTCTCAACCACTGATAAGAATATTGATGAAATAGCGATTGACAGCGGTTTTTCCAACAGTCATGCCTTTGTAACTTTTTTTAAAAAAGCAATACGGGATGTTACCAAAAGA
>ENA-OQDE01000581-OQDE01000581.1-human-gut-metagenome-genome-assembly--contig:-NODE-581-length-20367-cov-3.449506_pt1 | contig 20367 bp, 20 predicted proteins | sample MGYA00242768_ERZ504595 | MGnify/ENA primary metagenome ERZ504595 (study PRJEB26092, sample SAMD00036307) | human gut metagenome | host: Homo sapiens | study: EMG produced TPA metagenomics assembly of... | reverse complement strand
CGGACAGATCAGAACCGGCGTCTTTTCATAATATGCCACTGCCTTTGCAGTATCAAAAATCTTACCTCCGCCGATACCGATCACGACATCACACGCTTCTTTTTTCACGATTTCTCCAAGACGTTTGATTTCTTTTTTACTGCATTCACCATTGAAGTAATCAAAAACATATCCACATTCTTTTCCTTCAAAGCTTTTCTCCACCATTGCTCCGATTCGCTTGTATCCACCCTTGCTGATCAGGATCAGAGCCTTCTTTCCATAATTCTGAGCATATTCTCCCAGTTTTTTCATCTCTCCTGCGCCCTGCACATATTTTCCCGGGCTGATCAATACCTTTGCCATTGTCAATTCCTCCTGTCATCATTTGCTGTAATTCTTTTGTTAATATTTTATCACTAAATGCAGTGGAACGGCTACTGTTTTTTTATATTTTTCTGTTGCCAGTACATCACTATGGCCAAATAATTTTCTTCCATTCGGTATTTGAATGAACTATAATGATGATATGAATGATTTTGTGGTTATCAGATGAAAATCGGAGAGCCGATTCAATAGATTTCAGTTTCTATGTAAGCAATTCCGTGGAAACCTGACCCACAAATAACATGATTTGATTTTTCAGAAAAGGAGACAACTTATGAACATCCACCCACTGATCCCAGAGGATTATCCTGTGATCGATTCTTATATGCAGGAGCTTCACGACCTTCATGTTCAGGGACGCCCTGATTTATTTATTCCTGCAAGTCACATTTATTCAGAAGCCGACTTCCGTGAAATAACAACCGACGGCAATCACATAGCTCTTGCAATGACAGATGACCATTTTATCGCCGGTTTTATCATTGCTTCGCTCCGGACCAAAAGCAATATGGTGACCGGAACACTCATCGCATATGTAGATGATATGTTTGTACACCCTTCTTACCGTGGTCAGAAAATCGCAACGACTCTTTTTCATGAAATGGAACAAAAAGCAAAAGAACTCGGAGCCACAAGAATCGATCTGATGGTATGGGAATTCAATGAATCTGCACAGGAATTATACCGGTCACTGGGTATGACCCCTCAGCGGTATATTTTAGAAAAATTACTGTAATCAGGAGTCAATCACTCCTGATACAAAAACTTTACAGACTCATATATTTCGGAAAAATCAATCTCACATTCCCCTTGGAATATTCCCACAGGTACACGATTTTCAAATCCATAGACAACCGGAAGTTCTTCATTTTCCAGATCATACACTACAACTTTTTTCTTATCCGGGTCGATAAGCCAGTATTCCCTGACTCCCGCTGCCGCATATTTGCTATGTTTGATATTCATATCAATTTTTCTTGTAGCAGGGGACAAGATTTCCATAATCAGATCCGGAGCTCCATACACATGTGTCGGAACTATTTTCTCACGGTCACATACCACCAAAACGTCCGGCTGTACCATTGTCTTTTCATCACAATCAAGCTGTACATCTACCGGTGCAGAAAAAACCATGCATGCTCCCTTCTTTTGGCTGATGAAAGCATGAAGCCGTACACTGATTTCCAAGCTGATCTTCTGATGAATAATTGTAGGCGCAGACATATCATAGATCACACCATCAATCAACTCTGCTCGTCTTTCATCCGGAAGTTGATAGTAATCCTCAAGAGTACACTCTCGACTTTTTTTGATATTCCATATTCCATCTTCGATTCGCACACATAAGAAAAGCCCCTATCAGAGTCTCTTTTATTCTCAAATACAGATTCTATTTGTTTCAGTATATCCTGGCTGAATACTTCCTCATTGTCATGGAAAATCTTTTGCACCGTTTCCAAAGAGACTCCTGATAGCTCCGATAGCTGCTCACAACTATAGCCAAACTGCTGTCTTTTTCGCCTCATTTGTTCGACTGTCACATGATCACCTCATTTCATAGATTCCAACAAGTTTTATTATTTTCATTATACTGATAAAACAGAAAAAGCTCAATCGTTTCTAAATTGTAAATGCCAACAACATAATCCCGTAAGATTTCAGCGATATTTCTCCAGATATTCCCGGACCTTACGCACCGTCTTCGGGCTCTTCCCACCGGAATTCATCCCGATCACAACACCGTCTTTTTCAGTCACTGCAGGAAAGAAAAAATCACACAGGGATTTGTCATCTGCCGTATTTACCAGAATCTTACGCATTCTGCACGCACTTACGATTTTTTGATTCAGCTCTCGGTCATCGGTCGCAGTCAGCACAATGTCTGCCCCATTCAAAAAATCAGATGTATCTTTCAGATCTTCTTCCAAAACTTTTCGAGAACTCCACACTGCCTGAGGCACTTCCTTTTTTTCCTCTTCTTTCAGAATGTCCTTCATTTCATCACAGATCTCAGGCGCTGTCACCTCAATGTGCTCTGCAAATTTTAACAGCGTACGCACCCTTCTTGCCGCAATTTTCCCCCCGCCGATCACAAGAATCCTCTTTGTCGAAATATCCACAAACATCGGAAAATAATATCCGCCCATGCTCTTCTCTCCCTCGTCACTTCTTTTCATCCATCATATACAACAACGCATTGCAGATACATGCTGCGATATTACTTCCGCCTTTTCGTCCTCTTGCCACGATATACGGTGTGTCGTTCAGCGACAGGATCAGTTCTTTTGACTGTACCACATTGACAAACCCCACCGGCACTCCAATGATCAGCTCGGGTTTTAATCTTCCTTCCTGAATCATCTCATACAACCGGATCAGCGCAGTCGGCGCATTGCCAATGGCAAAGATCAGTTTTTTATCCAGCTTGGCCGCACGCTCCATGCTGCAACCGCGCGCGTTGTTCCCTGTTCTTTTGCCATGTTTGCAGTCTCTTCGTCAGACATAAAACAGCACACTTCGCCTCCGTACTGTGCCAGTTTTTTCTTGTTGATCCCTGATTTTCCCATCTGCGTATCGGTCACGATCCACGCTCCGTCACGGATTGCATCCATTGCCCTTTGAACTGCGTCTTCTGAAAATTTCAGACTCTTTGCATACTCAAAATCTGCGCTTGTATGAATACAGCGCTTTACGATCGGTTCTGTTCCCGGAATCAGACTGACCTCTCCCAGCTCTTCTGTAATGATCTCAAAACTTCTTTTTTCAATATCCTGCGGCAATACATTTTCCAACTCTGTCTTCATCTTTCTGTTCTCCTTCTCACTTGATCCTGGTCCCGATCCCGCACTGTACCCGATCTACCCGATCTGCACAGGCTGCAAGATTTGTACAGATTCTTCCCACAGCTTCTCTGTACTGTCTTTCAAACGCATCCACCGGAACCAGTCCGTATCCGACTTCCACAGTCACTACGATCAGATCCGGATTTTCCTGTAAAATCTGCTCTGCCAGATCCGTTGCATGCTCTGCTTTGTTTTCCCGGATCCAGCGCCTTACAAATTCTTCAAAATGAACAATTCCCGAACAGGAAAAAATATCTTTCAGGTCGCAGGATGCCCCGTCACTCCACACAAGGTTTGGATATGCCTGTTTTGCATAGTCTGTTTTCCCCTGATAAGCTCCTCCGATTACCATTTTCATCCCTTTTTCACCTCCACCGGTATTCCATAAACAACTTCTGTCACCTGATCTGCCATTTTTGCCATCCGGCAGTTGATTGTTCCCAGTACGCTTAAGTATTCCTGCATTTCTTCGTCAGCCGGAGGCAGATCACAAAACACTTCATTTGTGACTGCCACAAGTCCCCGGCAGCGTTTTTCTAATTCCCGGATTCCTTCCAGAACGGCTTCCCGGTCCGTTCTTTTGCACCTGTATCCAGATACAACTCATTTGCAGTCAGATTCGACATGCATTCCAGAAGTACACAGATTCCCTCTTCTGCCGCATCCGCGCGAAACCCCGGCTCGGTCTGAACCAGCTTCTTAAGGTCTGTAAAACATTCCAACGTCTCAAATCCTTTTCCATTTCGCATCTGTCTGTGACGCAGGATCTTTTGTTCTGTCTCTTTCCCATAAGGACCATGGTTGCAATATAATACAGATGACGGGAATTTGTCTTTTTTTGAGCATACAGATCTGTTCTTCTGCATATGCGGATTTCCCGCTCCCGCTTCCGCCTGTCACTACGTGAAACATTTTAGTCTCCTTTCACATCTGCATACCGGTATTCCAGTGCTCCGGTTGCCGGAATCTGACTCACTCCTGTGATATCCGGCCGAATCAGATTACAGCTTTTCATGGAAAACAAAGGAATGATATAAAACTGCTCTCCCACTGCCCACTGCTCTGCCTCATGAAGCAGTGCATTTCGTTTTACAGGATCTGTTTCCACATCCGAGGCTTCTACCAGACGATCGTATTTTTCATCCCGGACTCCACTGCAGTTATACGTTCCATTTGACAGAAGCATGGACAAGTAGGTGTACGGATCTGCAAAATCTGCCGTCCAGTTCATCCGGCAAAGATCAAAGTTCCCGGCTCTTCTGGTCGCATAATTGGTCTGTAATTCCTGCGCCTCCAGCTTGATCTCTATATTCAGATTCTGCTTGAGCTGCTCCTGGATCACCTGAGCCGTATCTGCATCTAATTCCAGAGACGGATATTTGTAGGTCAAAACAGGAAATCCTTTCCCGTCCGGATATCCCGCCTGAGAGAGCAGCTCTCTTGCCTTTTCCACATTTTCCTCAAACGGAGGATCTGCCTCTTCCACAAAATACTCTCCGGTCGTATTATTTTTCATACGCTTTGCCACGAAATTCACAGTCGGCTCTGTGTCTTCTCCTACCATTTTACAAAGATCTTCCCGGTTGATGGCAAGATTGATCGCCTCCCGCACACGCACATCATCCAGAGGCTTCACATCCAGATTCGGATAAATATAGCGCGTCGCGATATTGTCTGTCACTGCCAGATCGTCTTTCCCCTGATACAGTTCCATGACAACAGAAGGAAGGGAGACTGCCACATCGACCTCTTTGGTCTCATAAGCACTTAACATTGCCTGCTGTTCTTCAAAAAAGCGATAGGTGATCCGCTCCAGATGCACCGCATCTGCATTCCAGTAACGCTCATTCTTTTTCAGGACAAAATATTGCTCGGGTACATATTTTTCCAGATAAAACGGTCCGTTTGACAGACTGGTCTCTGGATTTTTATCCCATCCGCTGCCCGTCTCTTTCGCATATTTACTGCAGGACGGTGTGTAGACCGGAAGACGCAAAAGCTCCAGAAAATACACACACGGCTTACTCAAATGAAAGATCAGAGTATTTTCATCCGGTGTCTCAACACCAAGACTCTCCATATCGGCCGTTCCTTCATAAATTTCCTCTGCATGTTCGATCGGAAACAGATAGTTCGCATATCCACTTCCACTTTTAGGATCCAGCGCCCGCACAATGGTATTCTTAAAGTCAGCCGAAGTCACTGGTGTTCCGTCCGACCAGCAGGCCCCTTCCCTTAAATGAAATGTCCATTCTGTAGAATCCTCATTCACCTCATAGGACTGTGCCGCCCGGCATTCGATTTCTCCATTTTCATCAAATGTCAGCAGTTCGTCCAGAGCTGTGACCGAATAGGAAAGATAGGTCAGTGCAATATTTCCCGCCGGATCCATCCCTCCTGTTTCACTGTTTACTGCAATCGTAATTTCTTTTTTTGTACGTGCTTCTGTCTCCTTCTGCTCCGAAGCATTGCACCCTGTTATCATGCCTGCCAGAATGCAGATACACATGACAATCGCTGTCATTTTTTTCTTCATGCTCTTCTCCATTCTCTTCTGTTCTCAAATCTGAGAAGTCATATGGTAATCCTTTGCACGCTTTTTGGTATGCGCTTCCGAATACAAAAAGCACCTCACTTCTCTTTCACCAAACCGATAGCTTCCAGGTTTTTCTTTGTGGCAGCACTCCATTGCATACCGGCATCTCGGTGCATATGGACAACCGTTTTCTGTATCCTGAGAGCGATTTCTCGTTTCCTTCAGGATCAGTCGTTTCTGTCTGGCTGCTTTCTTCGGATCAAGCGGCAGCATTGCCCGCAGCAGTTCTTTTGTATACGGATGCCACGGCTCCTCGTAGATCTCCGCAGTCAATCCCTGCTCTACCATACTTCCAAGATACATGACCCCCATCCTCTGGCTGATTCGTCTGACTACCTGCAGATCATGGGAAATAAACATATAGGACAGCTGTGTCTTTCTCTGAATCTCTTCCAGAAGCTCCAGAAGCCGAGACTGCGTAAGGATGTCCTGCGAAGAAAACGATTCGTCACAGATTAAAAGCTCCGGATTTAAAAGTAATGCCCTTGCCACTGCAATTCTCTGACGCTGCCCTCCGGAAAGAGCCGCTGTCGTTTTTCTGACGTCGATCTTTTCCATCTGAACCAGTCCAAGCATTTCTGCCACACGTTTTTCCCGCTCCTTTTTGGAGCCTTTTTTCTGGATCACCAGAGGCTCCTCCAGGATCCGTTCCAGTGAAAATTCCGGATCAAAGGATGCCGATGCCTCCTGAAAGATCATCTGGATCTTCCCTTCACAGGAAAAACTGCCGCAGCTCGGAGGAATAATCCCTGTCAGCATTCTTGCAAGAGTCGTCTTCCCGGATCCGCTCTCTCCTACCAATCCAAAGGTCTCACCCTTATGAATCTCAAAAGACAGCGGTTCCACCGCTTCCAGAGATCTGGATTTTCCAAACAGGGAATTTTTTACAAAGCTTCTTCCCAGTCCCTGTGTCCTTAAAATAACTTCTCCGGTCCTTTTTTTCTCCGGCACCTGATAAAGCTTTCTTGCCATGTCCGAGAGTTTTTTCGTATAAGGATGTACCGGTTCATAAAAAATCTGCTCCATACTTCCCTCTTCTACGATCCGCCCCTCTTTCATCACCAGCACCCTGCTGCACATGGAGGCGATCACACCCAGATCATGGCTGACCAGTACGATGGCTGTATGCGTCTCTTCTGCAATTTTTTTCAACAGATCGAGGATCTGTCTCTGTACGGTCACATCCAGCGCTGTGGTCGGCTCATCTGCAATGATCAGATCCGGATTACATGCAAGTGCGATCGCGATTGCCACCCTCTGCTTCATTCCGCCGGAAAGCTCAAACGGATACTGCTTCATTCTCTGCCCGGGATCTTGAATTCCCACTTCATCCAGAAGTGTTTCCGCCCGCTCTCTGGCTTCTTTTCCGGTACACCTCTGATGTGCCAAAATGGTCTCTGTGAGCTGCTTTCCCACACGGACCAGCGGATTTAAAGATGCCGAAGCATCCTGAAAGATCATTGCTTTTGTCCCGTGCTGCTTCAATTTTTCGCTGGTGATCTGTACCTGTTCCGGCAAAATCCCCATCAATGACAGCATCGCCGTGCTTTTCCCTGCGCCGGAAGCCCCTGCGATCCCAAGCAGTTCTCCGGATTCTACCTGAAAAGATACCTTGCATGCCGGATTGGCGCTTCCCGGATACTGTACGGTCAGATTTTCTACTTCTAACAGCTTCATCTTACATTCCTTCCCTTCTTCTGCGGATTTTTGCTTCCAGTCCTGCCCCGATCAGATTCAGCGACAGTATCAGGATGCACAGCACTGCTGTCGGAATCAGCATCTGATACGGATGCACGAAGATCTGGCTTCTGGCTGCCTGGATCATGGTGCCAAGACTGGCTCCTGGCGCCGGAATCCCGACTCCCATAAAGCTCAAAAATGCTTCGGTAAAAATAGCCTGCGGTACCAGAAATGTAAGACTTACCACAATCGGTCCTGCAGCATTCGGCAAAAGATGGGTCAGAAAAATCCGAAGAGGGCCGCTCCCGCAAGCCGGGATGCCAGAACAAACTCCCGTTCTTTGATCCGCATCACTTCTCCTCTTACAATTCGCGCTGTTTCAATCCAGCCGGATATACAAAGTCCCACAAGGATGCTTACCTCATTCGCTCCCAGTACCATCATGATCAGGATCACATACAAAAGAGACGGAACCGATGCCACAATATCCGCGATCCGCATCAGAATATTATCTGCGGTTTTTCCCGCATACCCGGATGCCGCTCCATATAAAACACCCAGCGCGCCGTTTAAAAGTGCACTTGCAAGTCCGACACACAAACTGATCCTGACTCCGCACCAAACCCGTACAAACAGATCCCTTCCAAACTTATCTGTCCCGAAAGGATGGGAGAAGGACATTCCCTGACTGCGGATATCCGCATGCATTTCTGTAGATGTCCAAGGTGACAGGGCCGGAACCAGTACTGCTAAAAAAATGCAGAGCAAAAGCAGGATCAGTCCCACTGTTATTTTTTCGTTTTTTCTAAAATTTATCTGCTTCATTGCTTCTCCTTTGCACTGCTCTTACTCCTCATCTACATAGCTTCTGCGCACTCTCGGATCAATGCACGCACTAAGTAAGTCCACTGCCAGCTGGATCAGGATCACAACTGTCCCCATAAAGATCGTCAACCCCAAAATGAGAGTATAATCCCGGTTTGCAATGGAACTTACAAACTGCCTGCCAAGCCCCGGAATGGTAAAAATACTCTCCACCACAAAACTTCCTGTCAAAAGAAACGCACTTGCAGGTCCCAGATAATTCAGCACCGGAATCCAGATATGCGGCAGAATGTGCGTAAACAAGATCTGTCTTTTTTTCAGTCCTTTCGTCCGCGCCAGAAGTACATAATCTCTTTGTTTCTCCTGGGCAAGAAGTGTCCCGGTCAGCCGTGCCAGCGAACAGGCGGGATACAGCGCCAGAGCGCATACCGGGAGAATGTAATTTTTCCAGGAATCCAGTCCGCTGACCGGCAGCCATTTCAGCCAGACTCCAAATACAAGCATCAGCAAAAGTGCTGCCACAAAATTGGGAACTCCTCCGATCAGAAGTGTTCCGGTAAAAAGCCCTCCACGAAGCAGCCTGTGTCTCGAAAAAGTCTGCCAGACTCCAATCCCGATTCCGACGATCATTGCCAGAAGAATTGCCAGAACTCCGATCACCGCAGTCACCGGCCAGGATCTTTGAATGATATTTGCAACCGATTCGGACGGATTTTGATAAGAATATCCCAGATTTCCGCGAAGCAGATGCTTCATATATGTGACATACTGCACCCCTGCCGGCTGATGTAATCCATATTCTTCCTCCATCATCTGCAGCACACTCTCCGACACATTTGCTCCCTGAAAAGGACTTCCCGGAATTGCCCTGGTCAGAAAAAATGTAACCGTTGCCAGAACAAACAAGGAAAGGATCCCTGTAACAAGCCGTTTTCCTATGTATTTTGCCACTGTATGCTCTCCTCTCTAGTCTCCTGCCAGCTCCAGAATCTTTAAGACCATGCTCTCCACAGATGCTTCTTTTGAAATCTGTATCTGCATTCCATATCTTTTTGCCTCATTTGCCGTCTGTTCTCCAATGCAGACAGCCCGTATTTTTGTAGTATCGATTCCCGGAAGTGCCTGTACAAATCCACGGACCGTGGATGCACTGGTAAATGTCACCAGATCAATCTCTCCCTGCCTCTGCTGCTTCTCAATTGTTTCCTTTAAAGTCTCCTGCAATTTACAGATCGTTTCATACAGAGGCACATCTTCCACCTTCAATCCGGCGTTTTTCAGCGGCGGAAGCAGCTCTTCGGATCCCTGCTTTGCCCGCAGCAGTACAATCCGGCTCTTTGGTGCCGCTTCTCCTGCGATCGCCTCCCCCAGTGCCGCTGCACAGAATGTCTGCGGCATGACATCCGCAAACACGCCAAACTGTTCCAGTTCCTTTGCTGTACCGGAACCAATGGCTGCAACTTTTACATGAGGAAGAAATACATTGCGTACATCCATTTTCAGCATTCTGAGCTGTTTCCAGAACGTCTGTACCCCGATGGGGCTGGTAAACACCAGCACTGCTCGCTTTCCTGTTCTCTGATACTCCCCAGAATTGTCCCAAGTACTTCATTGGCCAGACAGGCTTTGTTGTAATAGACGGCAGCTCAATTACCTGTGCCCCCAATTCCCGGACCTTCCGGCCAGCCTGGAACTGTTCTGCCTCGGTCGGGTGGTCAGGATCTGTTTTCCCCACAGAGGAAGACTCTTTACCCAGTCAAATTTTTCAGACAATGTACAGACTTTTCCCACAAGAATGATCGCAGGCGTCTGCACCTGAAATGCTTTCGCATCCTCCAAAGCCTGGCAAGTGTGCTGACAAGCCTTCTCTGTCTTGCCGTAGTTCCTTTTTCCAGCACTGCTGCCGGTGTATTCTCATCCATTCCCGCCTGGATCAGTCCCCGACATATCTCTTCCATGGCAGTGATCCCCATCAGAAAAATAAGCGTTCCGTTCAATTTTGCAAGAGCGTCATAAGGAATCTCTATTTTTTTCCCCTCTTTTGCATGCCCTGTGATCACATGAAAGGAAGACGCAAAATCCCGATGCGTGATCGGAATGCCTGCATACGCCGGAACTGCAAGAGCAGAAGTCACTCCTGGGATGATTTCAAACGGAATCCCTTCTGCCGCCAGACACTCTGCCTCCTCGGCCCCTCTCCCGAATACAAACGGATCTCCTCCTTTTAAGCGAAGGACATTTTTTCCCGCTTTCGCCTCACGAAGTAAAATCTGATTGATCTCTTCCTGGCGGACACAGTGATGTCCGGAACGTTTTCCCACGTAAATCCATTCTTTTCCATCCGGGATCAGACTCAGGATCTCTGCACTGATCAGCGCATCATAGATGATCACATCCGCCTCATCCATCCATTTTTTTACTTTCAGTGTCAAAAGAGAGGCATCTCCCGGTCCTGCTCCCGCAAGCCATACTTTGCCGGATGGAGATCCCTTTCCTGTCTTTTTTTTCTGCTGACTTTCCATATGCGCTCCTTTTCTATTTTCCATACTTTTCTGCATATTGTGTGCAAGAGTCTCCCCCAACAGCTCTGCTTCTTTCTTATTGCCGCTTGTCTTTTCTACAAACCAGTTCTCATCCGATTCTCTCCAGTACAGCCCTGTAATATGACACTTTGATCCTCTGATTTCTGCATATGCTGCCACAGGTGAAGTACATCCGCCATTCAGTACTTTTACAAAGGCTCGTTCTGCCTTCGCCGCGGCCTCAGACCGGGGATCGTTGAGCACTTCTAAAAGTTCCTGATATTCCCCGGCTCTTGCCTGCACTGCCAGAATTCCCTGTCCGGCTGCCGGGATCATTTCTTCACAGGAAAAATATCTCCCGATACAGGAATCCATTCCCAGTCTTTTTAATCCGGCTGCTGCCAGAACCGTAGCACAAAATCCTTCTTCCTCCAGTTTGCGAAGTCTCGTCTGCACGTTTCCGCGGATTCCCTGAAAGTGACAGTCCGGATACAGTCTCTCCAGCTGCAGTCTCCGCCTCTTGCTGGAAGTCCCAATCATCCCGCCGGAAATGCTTTCGGCCTGTCCCTGCCGAAAGATCAGCACATCTCGCGGATCTTCCCGTTTGCTATATGCAAGAATCGGAAGATCTTCCGGGATGTCCATCGGCATATCTTTTAAGCTGTGCACAGACAGATCGACCCGTCCCTTTCGCAAAGCCTGATCCAGCTCCTTGACAAACAAACCTTTTCCTCCGATCTGCTCCAGACTCCGGTCTAAAATCCGGTCTCCGGTCGTCTTCATTGTCACGATCTCCACACGGATATGCGGAAAATGCGCCTCAATCTGTCCTTTTATGAGTTCGGTCTGTGTCACCGCCAGCCTGCTTTCCCTGCTTCCGATCCGTATTACTGTTTTCATGGCATTCTCGTTCCTTTCCCCAGAATCTGATAAATATACTCCATATCCAAACTTTCCCGGATAATCTCCGCCAGCTTATTGTACTGGGTTTCCTTGTATGCCTTCCAGTCCAGACGCTCAAGCTGCCCGGCATCATATCCTTTTTCTTTTAAAAGTGCCGAAACAAACCCGGATGCGACACAAGCCTGATCAAAAATTCCGTGTACATAGCAGCCGTAACAGTTGTTTTTTCTGGCGCCGTCATATCGAATCCGTCTTTCGCCTGTTTCCTCCTGAATCTGCACCAGCGGACAAGGCTCCTCGGTATACGTTGTCACTCCCATATGGATTTCATATCCTTCTAATGGCACCTGACTTAAACTGCTCAGACTTCCAGACAGCCCTTCAAAAGTTCCCTGTACGCGGGTTCTCATCTTTTCCCCTGCAAACACAGTCTGTATCGGAAGCAAGCCCATTCCTTTGAGTTCCCCGCCCGCTTCCACACCTTTGGGATCCTGCAAAAGCTCTCCCATCATCTGATAGCCGCCGCAGATTCCAAATACAGTTTTTCCGGATGCCGCATGGCGAAGGATCTTTCCTTCCAGTCCGCACTGACGAAGCCACTTCAAGTCTTCCATCGTGTTTTTACTTCCGGGAAGAATGACCGCATCCGGAGTGCCGAACTGTGACGCACTTGTCACGTACCGGACACCGACTTCATCCATAGATTCTAGCGGCATCAGATCTGTAAAATTAGAAATTCTCGGAAGCCGGATCACGGCAATATCCAGAAGCCCTTTCTTTTCTCTGTGCGTGAACCGCTCGCTTAAGCTGTCTTCTTCGTCAATATCCAGGTGGAAATAAGGAACAACCCCACATACCGGAATCTTTGTCTTTTCTTCCAGCATATCAAGCCCGGGACGTAAGATTTCTTTGTCCCCGCGAAATTTATTGATGATCGTTCCTTTGATCCTTCTTCTCTCCTGCTCCTCTAAAAGCTCAATGGTTCCCACAATCTGGGCAAACACACCGCCTCTGTCAATATCTCCGGCCAGAAGCACCGGTGCATCTACCATCTCTGCCATTCCCATATTCACGATATCTTCACGTTTCAGATTAATCTCCGCCGGGCTGCCCGCACCTTCGATGACAATAATGTCAAACTGTTCATCCAGTTTCTGATAGGCGCTTTTGATCACCGGAATATATTCTCTTTTCCTGCGAAAATATTCCATCGCTGACATCACACCCTGTACTTCTCCGTTTAAGATCACCTGAGAGCCGGTGTCATTGGTCGGTTTTAACAAGATCGGATTCATGATCGCAAGAGGTTCGATACCCGCAGCCTCTGCCTGCATGACCTGAGCTCTTCCCATTTCCAGACCTTCTCTTGTAATAAAGGAATTGAGCGCCATATTCTGGGATTTAAAAGGCGCTACCTGATATCCATCCTGATGAAATACCCGGCACAATCCGCCTGCCAGAACACTTTTTCCTGCATTTGACATGGTTCCCTGTATCATGATCGGTGCTGCCATTCTCATTCTCCCCCTTCATAAATATATTCCAATGCTTTCAGTAATTTTTCATTGTCTGTTCTCTGTTTCACCGCGATTCGGTAATACCCCTTTTCCAGTCCCTCATAATTGGAGCAGTCCCGAATCAGGATGTTTTTCTGAAGCAGCAGAGAGAACAGCGGATATGGACTCTTTAAGAGCAGATAGTTCACTTTTGAAGGGAACCACTCCACCCCGATCCGGGTCAGATTTTCTTCCAGCCACGCCCGTTCTGTTTCCAGCCATTTTCGCATTTCCTGCCATCGTTTCGTTTCCTTTAAAGCCGCACACCCGGCTGCCTGTGCCACACCGGACACGCTCCAGGGCTGCCGGTTTCCTTCCATCTTTTCAAGCAAATCCAAATTGGATGTGATCCCGTATCCGAGCCGGATTCCCGGAATCGCAGAAATCTTTGTAAAGGCCTGCAGAATCATCAGATTTTTACTTCTCTCACATTCTCTGGCAAGTGTCTGTTTTTGCGGTTCTGACAGAAATTCCACAAAACACTCATCCAAAATCATGAGAATCCCTTTTTCTTCACATGTCTTTAAAATCTCAAGCAGAAAGTCCTTTGGGATTACCGCTCCGCTTGGATTATCCGGAGAACATAAGAAGAGCAGATCCACATCTTCTTTCAAAAGCTCCAGATAAGACGTTTGCGGCACAAACCCGTGTTTCTCACTGAGCGGATAATACACACATTCACAGTCCACCGCCTGAAGCGCTCTGTGATATTCTGCAAAAGACGGGATTGTCAGGAGCGCTTTTTTCGGGCGCAGGGAATGGGTCAGCAAAAAGATCAGCTCTGCCGCTCCATTTCCAAAAATCAGAAATTCCTGGGGAACCTGCAGATGTTCTGCCAGCGCACTTCTGAGTTTCCGGCTTTTGCTGTCCGGATACTCCCCTGCATGCTTCAGACTTTCCTCCATTGCCAAAAGCACCTCCTCTCCTGGTCCAAAAGGATTGAGGTTGACAGAGTAGTCCGTCACATTTTCATAAGTATAAATATCTCCGCCATGCATATATTCCATGATTTTGTCTCCTTTCTTACCAGAAATACCAGAACCGGATCATTCCTGCAAACAGCAGGGTAAGCACCGCTGTCACATACATCAGCCTTCCTGCCCGTTTGATGTCTTCGGCCTCGACAGGACGGATCGGATCTCCGATCGTCTCTTTTTTATGCAGTACCCCAAAATACCATGCATCTCCTGCCAGCTGCACCTGAAGCGCCCCCGCACAGACTGATTCCGTCTGCGCAGAATTCGGACTGGCATGCTTTCTCCGGTCTCTTTTATAAATCTGCGCTGCCTTTTTTGCATCCATTCCTGTCAGAAATGCCGCCGCGATCATCAGAACTGCCGATACTCTGGATGGCAGATAATTAAACACGTCATCCATCTTTGCCGCCACTCTCCCGAAATAGAGATTTTTTTCATTCTTATATCCCAGCATCGAATCCATCGTATTGACCGCTTTATAGAGGAATCCAAGCGGTGCACCGCCAAGCATCAGAAACATCAGCGGCGCAGTCACACCGTCTGATGTATTTTCTGCCACAGTTTCCACTGCTGCCTTTGCAATCCCTTCTTCTGTAAGCGACTTGGTATCTCTTCCTACAATCATGGAAACTGCTTTTCTTGCCCCCTCCACATCCTGTGTTTTCAGAGCATGGTATACCTTCTTACTTTCCACAGAAAGGGAACGTGCCGCCAGGATCTGGTAACACCAGAAGCATTCCAGAAGAAACGAAACAGCCGGGTGGATCTTCTCTGCCGCCCACAGCATCAGACATGGAATCCCTGTACTGATCAAAATCACCAGGATCCACAGAATTCCCCCTGCCACAATCTGTTTTTTCGGTGATTTTCCCGCCACACTTCGGAGCGGTTTTTCCAAAAAAGAAATCAGATGTCCGATCAGCCTTATCGGGTGATACAGCCAGTAAGGATCGCCAAAGATCAGATCCAGTCCAAATCCTGTCATACATGCAAGTAATGTTCTCATAATTTTTCTATCTCCGTCAGTTGTTTTTTCCCCTGTCTCCAGCTTTCCTCCTCTGCGATTGCAGAATATCCGCTGCCATTTGAGACCTGCCAGTCATAAAAGTCTCCTCCCGTTTGAGAAAACGCTGACAAAACCGCCATGATCGTACCGCCGTGTACGACAAATGCTGCTTCCCGGCACTGCAGATCCATCAGATGCTCCATCATCTGCTCAAATCCATGTCGTGTTCGCTCAAGAAATGCCTCCTGTCCTTCTCCTTCCGGAAAAGGAATCGTCCCATTGGAATCCAGCCACCTCTGATATCCGGGATCGTCTTTTAATTCTTCATAATTTTTTCCTTCAAAACGCCCGAAATCCTTCTCCCGGAAATTTTCACAGATCAGATCCGGCTCTTTTTGAAACAACAACCTGGCGGTCTGTTTGCAGCGAAGCATCGGACTTGTGATGATCTTCTCCGGACAACACAGGATATTTCCTGTCTGCCCCGGCAAGATGGGCTCATCTGTTCCTCCGATATACCGTCTTTCCAGATTCCCCTGTGTCCGAAAATGGCGGATCAGCCAGATTCTCATAATGCACCTCCTGCGACGATCACTGCTGCCAGTATCAAAAGTTCGGCAAGCTGCAGAAAATATCCTGCCAGATCGCCTGTCATCCCGCCAAACTGTTTCATCGCCATGTGATGGTAATACCAGAATACCAGAAGAGCGGTGCAAAGAACCGCCGCGCCCATCTGCACAGAAGTCATCAGCATCACTGCCAAAGCCGCAAAAACCAGCACACCATCACAACTGCCACCCGTTTCCTGTGTGCCTGCTCCTGAAAGGTTCGTCCAAGTCCGTCTTTTTTCGCAGATGGGAACACCATCACAGAGAGTCCGCTAAGGGAACGTGACATTACATATCCTGCCCCGATCACCGGGAGCATTTCTGATTTTGCTTCACTCCACAATGCCAGACTTGCCACAAGATATAGTCCAAATCCGATCACTGCGAAAGCTCCGGTGCGGGAATCTTTTAAAATTTCCAGCTTCTTTTCTCTGCTTCCGTAGGAATTCAAAGCATCCATCGTGTCCAGGAATCCGTCCATGTGGATTCCGCCGTTGACCAGTACCGGAAGCAGTGTCATCACTCCTGCAAAAAACAACGTTCCGCATGACGTATACACAAGAAGCGCATTTCCGAGGATGACCTCCAGAATTCCTGTCACCACTCCTACCAGAGGGAAAAAGCACATGGCATATTTCATATTTTTTTCATTCCATTCCACCCGGGGCATCGGAATTTTCGAGTACATCGAAACTCCGATTGCCAGAGACTCAAAGAACCTCATTTTAACACCTCGTATTGTTCGATCTTTGCTTTTTCAAATGTGGTCATCTCCCGGTAAACCGAAAGCCCCATCTCCAGAATCGGAATCACTGCCACTGCGCCGGTTCCTTCTCCCAGACTCATATTACAAGTCAAAAGCGGGGAAAGCTCCAACGCCTCCAACAGCATAGCTCCTGCCGGTTCTTTGGATACATGGGAAGGCAGAAAATAAGACTTTGAAACCGGCACCATACGCGCGGCACACAAAGCCGCTACAGAAGAGATAAATCCGTCGATCACCACCGGAACGCGGTACAGAGCTCCTCCTAAAAAGACACCGGTCAGACCCGCAATATCCAGGCCTCCTACTTTTGAAAGAACATCCACCGGATCTTCCTTGTCCGGCTGATAGTTTGCAATCGCATCCTTAATAACAGAAATCTTTTTCTCAAGCCCTGCACTGCTAAGGCCTGCCCCGCGCCCGGTTACCTGTTCTGGTGCAACGGATAACAGCACCGACGCAACAGCACTGCTGGTCGTCGTGTTACCGATTCCCATCTCTCCCGTAGCGATCATCTCATATCCCTGTTCTTTGAGCTGTTCCACTTTTCGGATGCCGATTTCAATTGCCTGCCATACCTCTCCTCTTGTCATCGCAGGCTCTTTTAAAAAATTACGTGTTCCGTAGGCAACTTTTTCTTCCTTGACTGTCACTGACGGAACATCCACCGCCATTCCGATATCTACTGGAAAGAGATCCACCCCGGCCACTTTGCTCATCGCACAGACGCTGGTGCTGGATTTTGTAAAATTGTCCGCTACCATGGCAGTCACTTCCTGCCCGGTCTGTGTGACCCCTTCCTCCACGATTCCATTGTCTGCGCACATAATGACCAGCGCCTTTTTCTTCAGCTCATAATCCGGGGTCTCTTTGATCCCCGCCATCTGTATCACTGCATCCTCCAGCTTTCCCAGAGAAAACAGTGGTTTTGCGATCTTTATCCAGTGCTTTCTTGCCTGTTCCATGCTTGTTTCATCCAAAGGTCTGATCTCTTTTTTCAACTCTTCCAGTGTCATTTTCTTTCACTTCCTTCTTTTTGTGACTGCTCCCATCTGATTGCTTCCCGCATGAATCTTTCTGCAAATACCGGATTGGACGAATAGGAAAGATGCGGAAATCCCGCAAACAGATTCTGCTGCATATGAACGCATTCCCAGCTTCTCTTTCCGTCCGGTTTTAACGCTTTTGCATCTGTTCCATTATTTGTACTGTCCCAGTAGTGGAATTCATGACCGCGGATCCTCTCTCCTCGCTTCAAAAACGTACCGTCCACCACTCCTGTCAGATTGATGTAACCAAACCGTACCAGTTTTTTCTTCGGCACTGCCTCGCCTCTGATCACGCCGGCCATCTTCCAGAGTTTTCCTTTCGGATCTGCAAGCTTCTCATGAAGATACAAAAAACCGCCGCATTCCGCATGGCAGGGCATTCCATTTTGAATGCTTTCCCGGATTTCAGAAAGCATGGTTTTGTTTTGACTTAATTCTCTGGCATATAATTCCGGATATCCACCGCCTAACAAAAGACCACTGACTCCTTCTGGCAGGTGGGTATCTCGAATAGGACTGAAATACACCAGATTGCAGCCATATCTTTCCAGCAGTTTCAGATTGTCTTTATAATAAAATCCAAACGCCTCATCCCTTGCCACCGCAATTGATACCTTTGGATTTTCTTTCTCCTCATCCTCAGGTGCGCTTATTTCCAGAGACGTTGCTTCTTTGGCCAACTCATAGAGACCTTCCAGATCTACCGTCTCTGAGAGAATCTCTCCTGCCTGCTCCAGCTGTGCTTTCAGATGTTTGATCTCCTCCGGTGTGACCAGACCAAGATGCCGGCTCTCCAGATGAAACGCTTCATGTTCCGGAATATACCCGAGCACCTTGATTGGATGTCCTGCCTTTTTCAGCTCGTTTTCCAGCATTTCTTTCAAACGGGGATACAACATTGCAGATACGCGGTTTAACAAAATTCCCCGAATCCGGCTCTCCTTTTTAAATTCCAGAAACCCTTTCACCAGAGCAGCCAGAGACAGAGCGGAGCCTCTCGCTGAAACCACCAGCACGACCGGTATCTGCAAAGCAGCTGCCACATCATAGGAACTTGCTTTTGCCGTATCCAGTCCCATGCCGTCATAATATCCCATAACACCCTCTACCACTGCCAGATCGGCATTTTTGGCATGCTCTGCAAAAATCCCGGTCAGCTGCTCTTTCTCGCAGAAAAACAGATCCAGATTCTGAGAATCAATCCCGAGCACCTCCCGGTGAAACATCGGATCAATATAATCCGGTCCGCATTTACAGGAAACAACATTTTTTTGCTGTCTGCAAAACGCTGCCATCAGCCCACAGGAAATCACCGTTTTTCCGCTTCCGCTGGACGGTGCAGCAATTAAAATTCTTGGAATATTCACGCTTCTCCCTCCGAAATAATATAGATCGGGTTTTGTCCTGTCATCATGTGATGACGTCCCAGTTTTCTCGCTTTTGCCGCTGTAATCTGTACAATTTCCGGTTCCCGCAAAAGCCCTTCATCCACTGCTTCCATTACTTCCGCCATCGTATCCAGAGAAATCGCTGTCAGTACGATCTGTACATCCGGATTCTTCTCTTTGACTGCCAGCAGGATTTTCCTTAGATTTCCGCTGCTGCCCCCGATAAATACATGGGTCGGCGCTTCCAGTTTCCTGAGTGCTTCCGGCGCTGTTCCCTCTACGATCTGCACATTATCTGTCCGTAGTTTTTGCACGTTTTTACGGATCAGCTCGATCCCTTCCGGATTCTTTTCAATGGCATACACTCGAATACTGCCGTCCTGACAGGCTGCTTCAACAGCAACAGAACCTGTTCCCGCACCAACGTCATAAAGAACCGCATCTTTTCCAGATCAAGCTTTGCGATACAGATTGTCCGCACTTCTTCTTTCGTCATAGGAACGTTTCCTCTTGTAAACGCTTCATCCTTCAAATGCCGGCACACCTTCTGTGATGGATGTGGATTTTCCAGACAGACAATGCAAAGCCCCTCTGTATCCTCCTCCGTCAGTTCGCTTACCGTTTTTGAAAAATCTGCTCTTGCGGATAGGAAAAATTTTTTCCGATATGTACCGTCAAGTCTTCAAGCCCATAATACAAAAGCTTCTCTTTCAGATTTTCTTTTCTTCCGCCCAACAGCAGAAATGTTTTTGCATGATGTTCTACTTCATAAATCCAGTTCTGCCATCTTCCATGGAGGCTGACAAGGGCTGCATCCTCCCAGGAAGTGTGTAGCGCAGCTGCAAAATACACAACAGACGAAATTCCCGGAATCCTTTGGATTTCATACCGTTCTTCACTGCCATTTAGAACTTCTTCCAGTTTTTTTGCCCCGCTGTAAAATCCTGCATCCCCGGAAAGTACAATCCCGATCCTGCAAAACTGCGGATGCTTTCGAAGGTACTCTTCTATTTTTTCCGGCAGATATTCTGCATGGCAGACACAATCTGCATCGGATACCACTTCCAGAAGCCGTTTTGCGCCAATCATACAGTCACAGCCTTTTAAAGACTCTTTTGCCCGGACAGTCATCCCCTCTTTCGTTCCCATTCCGATCCCGGCCAGATAAACGATTCTTTTCTCTTTACACATCCCGATATCCTCTCGGTGTCACCATGTGACCATCCATTTCCTGTGTCTGTTCATTTCCGATAAACACCGTTGTAAACATATCCACCTCTGTGTC
>ENA-OQDE01000578-OQDE01000578.1-human-gut-metagenome-genome-assembly--contig:-NODE-578-length-20415-cov-1.717518_pt1 | contig 20415 bp, 29 predicted proteins | sample MGYA00242768_ERZ504595 | MGnify/ENA primary metagenome ERZ504595 (study PRJEB26092, sample SAMD00036307) | human gut metagenome | host: Homo sapiens | study: EMG produced TPA metagenomics assembly of... | reverse complement strand
GAATTTTACCATAATCAATATCAGCGGTATGTGTACAAACTTTATTTAAGAAGTAACGGTCATGAGACACGACAATAACAGTATTTTCAAAGTTAATAAGGAACTCTTCAAGCCATTCAATGGCATCTAAATCAAGGTGGTTGGTAGGCTCGTCAAGAAGCAGAATATCAGGATTTCCGAAAAGTGCCTGTGCAAGAAGCACCTTAACTTTTTCACTTCCCTTTAAATCGGACATAAGGGCATAGTGCAAATCAGTATCAATTCCCAGACCGTTTAAAAGCATAGCTGCATCAGATTCAGCTTCCCAGCCGTTCATTTCGGCAAATTCTCCTTCTAACTCGCTGGCACGGATTCCGTCTTCATCTGTAAAATCTTCTTTTGAATAAATTGCCTCTTTTTCTTTCATGATATCATAAAGGCGTTGATTTCCCATAATAACAGTATCCAGAACAGGATAGGAGTCATACTTAAAGTGATCCTGCTGTAAAAAGGACAAACGCTGTCCCGGAGTGATAGTAATATTACCATTTGTTGTTTCTAACTGTCCTGACAGGATTTTTAAAAAAGTAGATTTACCTGCACCATTGGCACCTATTAAACCATAACAGTTGCCTTCTGTAAATTTAATATTAACATCTTCAAACAGTGCTTTCTTTCCAATTCGTAAAGTAACATTATTTGCTGCAATCATGTTCTAATTTTCCCTCACTTATTTTATAAAACAATTTTTATGATTTCTGCGTAATCTCTTTTATTGTACCTGAAAACAGGGAATTTGCAAGTGTTTCTTACGAAAAATACTTGATTAAAGGAGTACAGATTGATATAATAATGCTCTGAATAAGAATAATTACCTAATAAAGAAATACAAAGATAAAGAGGGGAAATATTCCATGTTAATTACAAGAGAATGTGATTATGGTGTGCGAATTATCAGAGCATTGGCATCTGGTGATAAAATGTGTGTGCACCAAATATGTGAGCAGGAAGACTTGACACCTGCGTTTGTTTATAAAATTTTAAAGAAGTTGGAAAAGAAAGAAATCGTAAAATCTTTTCGTGGGAGTAACGGGGGATATGCATTAAAAAGTTCTATAAAGGAACTGACATTGCTGGATATTTATTTGGCAGTAGATCCGGAATTTTATATGATTGAATGTATGAATCCTCAAAAACTATGTACACATAATCAATCTGACTGTGGATGTGCTGTACATAGAGAACTGGCGAGAGTACAGCAGATTTTATTGACAGAATTAAAAGCACATTCTATTGCAGAAATTATCGGATTAGAAAAGGAAGAATAAAGCAGATTTGTTTTTTTGGAAAAACATTATGTTTTCTTTGGTTTTAGAAATAGACATGCCCTTGAAATCGTGTTATAATTTAATATAGACTTCGGGATCGAAGTGAAATATTGTTGAAAACAATGTTCAAGTTCAAGGAGGAAAAATCAAATGGCTAGAAAGATGAAAACCATGGATGGTAACCATGCAGCAGCTCATGCTTCTTATGCATATTCTGATGTAGCGGCTATCTATCCTATTACCCCGTCATCTGTAATGGCAGAAGCAACAGACGAATGGGCAACACAGGGAAGAAAGAACATTTTCGGACAGGAAGTACAGGTTACTGAAATGCAGTCTGAAGCAGGTGCAGCAGGTGCCGTTCACGGTTCCCTGGCAGCAGGTGCCCTGACTACAACATATACAGCATCTCAGGGACTTCTGTTAATGATCCCAAACCTTTACAAAATTGCCGGTGAGCAGTTACCAGGTGTTATCAACGTTTCTGCTCGTGCTTTAGCAAGCCACGCACTGTCAATCTTCGGTGATCATTCTGACGTATATGCATGTCGTCAGACAGGTTGTGCTATGTTATGTGAATCTTCCGTACAGGAAGTTATGGACTTAACACCAGTTGCACACTGTGCAGCAATCAAAGGAAAAGTTCCATTTATTAACTTCTTTGATGGTTTCCGTACATCTCATGAAATTCAGAAAATTGAAACATGGGATTATGAAGATTTAAAAGATATGGTAGATATGGATGCTGTTGATGAATTCCGTAAACATGCATTAAATCCAAATCACCCATGTCAGAGAGGTTCTGCTCAGAACCCAGACATCTTCTTCCAGGCAAGAGAAGCATGTAATCCATACTACGATGCATTACCAGCATTAGTACAGGAATACATGGATAAAGTAAATGAAAAAATCGGCACAAACTACAAATTATTCAACTACTATGGTGCTGAAGATGCTGAACACGTTATCATTGCTATGGGTTCTGCATGTGAAACAATCGAAGAAACAATCGATTACTTAATGGCAGCAGGCAAAAAAGTTGGTCTTGTTACAGTTCGTCTTTACAGACCATTCTGCGCTGAAGCATTAGTAAACGCTATTCCTGAAACTGTAAAACAGATTTCTGTATTAGACAGAACAAAAGAACCAGGTGCTCTTGGCGAACCATTATACTTAGATGTTGTTGCTGCATTAAAAGGCACAAAATTCAATGACACACCAATCTTCAGCGGACGTTACGGATTAGGTTCCAAAGATACAACACCAGCTCAGATTGTTGCTGTATACGAAAACACAACAAAAGAAAAATTCACAATCGGTATTGTTGATGATGTTACTAACTTATCTCTTGAAGTTGGTGCTCCTCTTGTTACAACACCAGAAGGAACAATCAACTGCAAATTCTGGGGATTAGGTGCTGACGGTACTGTTGGTGCAAACAAGAACTCCATCAAGATTATCGGTGATAATACAGATATGTATGCTCAGGCATATTTTGATTACGACTCTAAAAATCCGGTGGTGTTACAATGTCTCACCTTCGTTTTGGTAAGAGCCCAATTAAATCTACATACCTGATCAAACAGGCTAACTTTGTTTGCTTGTCACTAATCCTTCCTATGTTAATAAATATAACATGGTTCAGGAATTAGTTGACGGTGGCACATTCTTATTAAACTGTCCATGGGATATGGAAGGTCTTGAAAAACACTTACCAGGACAGGTAAAAGCATTCATCGCTAACCACAACATCAAATTCTATGTAATTGATGGTATTAAAATCGGTAAAGAAATCGGACTTGGCGGACGTATCAATACAGTTCTTCAGTCTGCATTCTTCAAACTTGCTAACATCATTCCGGAAGAACAGGCTATCGAATTAATGAAAGCTGCTGCAAAAGCTACTTACGGAAGAAAAGGTGACGCTATTGTTCAGATGAACTATGACGCTATCGATGCAGGTGCTAAACAGGTTGTTGAAATTCAGGTTCCAGAAAGCTGGAAAGATTGTGCTGATGAAGGTTTATTCATGGCTCATGCTGAAGCGGACGTCAGGATGTTGTTGATTTCGTAAACAATGTTCAGGCTAAAGTAAATGCTCAGGAAGGTAACACATTACCTGTATCTGCATTTAAAGATTATGTTGATGGTACAACTCCATCTGGTTCTTCTGCTTACGAAAAACGTGGTATCGCAGTAGACATCCCAGTATGGCAGCCAGAAACTGTATCCAGTGTAACCGTTGTGCTTATGTTTGTCCTCATGCAGTTATCCGTCCAGTTGCTATGACAGATGCTGAAGTAGCAGCAGCTCCGGAAGGAATGAAGACATTACCTATGACAGGTATGGCTGATTACAAGTTTGTTATGACTGTATCTGCTTATGACTGTACAGGATGTGGTTCTTGTGCAAATGTCTGCCCAGGTAAGAAGGGTGCAAAAGCTCTTGTTATGGCAAACATGGAAGAAAATGCAGGAGAACAGAAATTCTTCGATTATGGTGTAACATTACCAGTAAAAGAAGATGTTGTTGCTAAATTTAAAGAAAATACAGTAAAAGGTTCTCAGTTCAAACAGCCATTACTTGAGTTCTCAGGAGCTTGTGCTGGTTGTGGAGAAACACCTTACGCTAAATTAATCACACAGTTATTTGGTGATAGAATGTACATTGCAAATGCAACAGGATGTTCTTCTATTTGGGGTAACTCCTCACCATCTACACCATATACTGTAAATGCAAAAGGACAGGGTCCAGCTTGGTCTAACTCTCTGTTCGAAGATAATGCTGAATTCGGATACGGTATGTTATTAGCTCAGAAAGCTATCCGTGGCGGATTAAAAGAAAAAGTTGAGTCTGTAATGGCTAACGAAAATGCATCTGAAGAAGTAAAAGCAGCTTGTCAGGAATGGTTAGATACATTCGGAAGCGGTATTACAAACGGTGCAGCTACAGATAAATTAGTTGCAGCATTAGAAGGATGCGACTGTGAAGTATGCAAAGACATCGTTAAGAACAAAGATTTCTTAGCTAAGAAATCTCAGTGGATCTTCGGTGGTGACGGTTGGGCATACGACATCGGTTTCGGTGGTGTTGACCATGTATTAGCTTCCGGACAGGATATCAACGTAATGGTATTCGATACAGAAGTTACTCTAATACAGGTGGACAGTCTTCTAAATCTACACCAACAGGTGCTATCGCACAGTTTGCTGCTGGTGGTAAAGAAGTTAAGAAGAAAGATATGGCTTCTATCGCAATGAGCTATGGTTATGTATACGTTGCTCAGATCGCTATGGGTGCAGACTTCAACCAGACTGTAAAAGCAATCGCTGAAGCTGAAGCATATCCGGGACCATCTCTGATTATTGCTTATGCTCCATGTATTAACCATGGTATTAAGAAAGGTATGAGCAAAGCTCAGACAGAAGAAGAATTAGCAGTTAAATGTGGATACTGGCATAACTTCCGCTTCAATCCAGCAGCAGAAAACAAATTCACTCTGGATTCTAAAGCTCCAACAGAAGATTACCAGGCATTCCTTGATGGAGAAGTTCGTTACAACTCTCTGAAACGTTCTAACCCAGAAAAAGCTGCTAGACTGTTCGCTAAGAATGAATCTGAAGCTAAGGAAAGATACGAATACCTGAATAAACTGGTTACTCTTTACGGAAAAACAGAAGAGTAATTCCATTAACAAAATAATGTTATAAATGTGTCCGGACGAGAAAAATCCCTGTTTTGCAGAACTTCTGCAAAGCAGGGATTTTTATATTAACATTTCTAATATCATAGAGCGGTTTTAAGCTAGAACCTTCTCCAACGTGTAGGTCCTGTTTCATTTTTTATACCATCAAAATATCAAAACTTTATTGTAAAATTTAAAAAATAAGTATTTCTTTTGTAAATAAATACATGATAAATATAGAGGAATTGTAATATAAGTATGATAGAATAGCTAAATAGTGATACAAATGAAGTAAAGGAAGTTTATAAATATGGGGAAGAAGAAAAAGCGCAGAAATCGGAAGAAAAAAGCTTTATAGGTGGGATGATTGCAATATGTACCTTTGGACTCTTATATGTAGGAGGAGCTTTTTATTATAAGGATAAATTTTTTAAAGGAACAAAGATAAATGGAGTTTCCTGTGATAATTTAACAGCAAAAGAGGCAGAGAAAAAAATAGAAGATAAAATAGAAGATTATTCATTGGAAATAGCTTTTAAAGATGGAGAAAAAGAAGTAATTGATGGCAAGGAAATTGATTATGAATATCTTTCCGATGGAAAAATTCAGGAATATATGAAAAAACAAAATCCCTTTTTATGGACTTCAGGTTTTTTTAGACAATATGATTATGAAGTGGGAGAAGGAATTGTTTTTGATGAGACAAAGCTTCAGGAAAAACTGAATACCTTTGCATGTATGCAGGATGCAAACATGGTACCGCCTAAAGATGCATATATTGCTTTTGAAAACAATAATTTTGTCATAAAACCAGAAGAATTAGGTTCTACACTTGATAAAGCGCTGTTGACGGAAAAGATAGTTGCATCAGTAAAAGCAGGTCAAAATACTTTTTCAGCCGAAGAAGCAGACATTTATATGCGTCCTGCAGTTACAAGTGAAGATGAGGCGCTGGAACATCAGCAGGAGGTCTGGAATGGGTGTGCTGCAGTGACCGTGACATATACTTTTGGAGATAAAAAAGAAGTTCTGGATGGTATGACAGTGAAAGATTGGATGACCTATGATGAAAACGGAAATTATGTGGAGAATTTAGGTGTTTTACAGCAGCATATCAGAGATTATGTACAGACGTTGGGAGAGAAATATAACACGATTGGAACAAAAAGAACTTTCACAAGCACTTATACAGCGAGCCGGTAACTGTATCAGGGGGAAGTTATGGATATCTTATTGACATAAAAGGCGAAAGAGCTCAGCTTTTAAAAGATATTCAGTCTCATAGCAATATTGAAAGGGAACCGGTATATGCAAAAGGGGTAAAGTTTACAGCACAAATGATATTGGAAACACTTATGTGGAATTAGATTTAAGTGCACAGCATTTGTGGTATTATAAAGACGGGGTACTTTTAATGGAATCTGACTTTGTATCAGGAACTTATAATGATAAAAGTCAAAGAACGCCGCCGGGTGTATTTTCATTAGCTTATAAGCAGAAAGATCAGGTTTTGCGTCCTGCACCAAATCCAGATGGCAGCTATGACTATGAGTCACCGGTATCCTATTGGATGCCTTTTAATGGAGGAATTGGTTTACACGATGCAAACTGGCGAGGGAAATTTGGCGGAAACATTTATAAAAACAGCGGTTCTCATGGCTGTATTAATCTTCCGGTTTCTTTTGCAGGGAAGTTTTACGAAAGTATTGAGGCAGGATGTCCCATTGTATGTTTTTACAGATAATTAACTTGCAACTATGAAATATGTGTAGTACAATAGAGTTGAGTAAGAGACAAGAACAGAGGCTGTATGACAGCTTTATGCTCTTGTCTTATTATTTCATAGAAATAATAACTTATCAATTATTAAATGACAGAAGGTGGAAGTATGAGACCTCAGCTTATAGAGGCATTTGAGGATTGTCCGGTCATTGCTGCCATAAAGGATGACGAAGGTCTGAAAAGATGTATTCACTCAGATATTCCTATTGTGTTTGTTTTATATGGTGATATTTGTAATATCAGTCAGATTGTCAGTCGCTTAAAAAAGGCAGGGAAAATAGTCATTATACATATTGATTTAATTGCCGGATTGAGCAGTAAGGAAATTGCAGTTACTTATATAAATCTGTGACACATGCGGATGGAATTATTTCTACAAGACCGTCAGTAATCCGTCAGGCAAAGGAAGAAGGATTGTTTGCCATTATGCGCTTTTTTGTAATTGACTCTATTGCTTTTGAGAGTATTAAACGTCAGACAGAAAGTGTGTATCCTGATATGATAGAGGTACTTCCGGGAGTAATGCCGAAGATTATACAAAAAATTTGCAAACAAAATAGAACACCTGTGATTGCAGGAGGTTTGATATCGGATAAAGAGGATATTATGGCGGCTCTTGATGCAGGAGCCATTTCCATATCCACCACCAACCAAAAAGTTTGGTTTATGTAAAACAGAATAAATACGCGGGAGATAAGAGATAGAGCGAATAGAGCATAAGAAAACTTATGCCTTATTGTTCTATCTTTTTTTGATTAAAAATGCAGCAGATATAGTGTCTGGGAAGGAGATAAAATATGTATGATGTAGTAATTATTGGAGCAGGAGTTATAGGCTGTGCTGTAGCAAGAGAATTGTCAAGATATCAGTTAAAAACAGTTGTTTTAGAAAAAGGAGAAGATGTGTGCAGCGGTACTTCCAAAGCAAACAGCGCCATTGTTCATGCGGGATTTGACGCGGAACCGGGAACATGGAAGGCGAAAATGAATGTAATAGGCAGCAAGAAAATGGAAGCGTTGTCAAAAGAATTGGATTTTCCATATAAAAGGAATGGTTCTCTGGTTCTTTGCTTTGATGAAAAAGATTTACACAAATTAGACGATTTAAAGCAAAAAGGAATAGAAAATGGTGTAGAGGGATTGGAAATTATTACTGGAGAAAAAATATGGGAAATGGAGCCAAATCTTTCAAAAAATGTGAAAGCAATGCTCTATGCACCTACAGGCGCTATTATTTGTCCTTTTAAATTGACCATTGCGTTAGCAGAAAATGCCAATGTCAACGGAGTGGAATTTGCTTTTGATACAGAGGTAAAAGACATTCAGAAGATGACAAAAGGATATAAGATAGATACTACAAAGGGATGTTATGAGACAAAATCTATTGTCAATGCTGCCGGTGTATACGCAGATGTTTTTCATAACATGGTCAGTGAAGAAAAGCTTTTGATTACTCCCAGAAAAGGGGAATATTGTCTTATGGATAAGAAAGCAGGAAATTTTGTATCTCATACTATATTTCAGCTTCCTACTGCTATGGGAAAAGGTGTATTGATTACTCCTACCGTTCATGGAATCTTCTGGCGGGGCCTACAGCTGAAAACATAGAGGATAAAGAAGGAATTGACACCACAGGAGAAGGAATTGCAAAATTGTCAAAAATGGCAAAATTAAGTGCAGAAAATATTCCTCTGAATATGGTTATTACGTCTTTTGCAGGGCTGCGTGCAGCAGAAAAAGGCGGAGATTTTGTTTTAGGAGAGGTTTCTGATGCGATGGGATTTTTTGATGCGGCGGGAACTCAGTCACCGGGACTTTCCAGTGCACCTGCAATTGGAGAATATTTGGCAGATAGTATTGCAGGAAAGCTAAAAGCAGAGAAAAGGAAGAATTTAATCCAAGAAGAAAAGACATTCCTTGTGTGGCTGAAATGGAAAAAGAGGAATTAAAAGCATTGATAGCAGAAAATCCTTTATATGGAAATGTGATTTGCAGATGTGAAACAGTTACAGAAGGAGAGATTGTAGATGCAATTCACAGACCTTTAGGTGCTAAGTCTTTAGATGGGGTGAAAAGAAGAACCAGAGCAGGAATGGGTAGATGTCAGTCAGGATTTTGTGCACCTAAAGTAATGGAAATTTTAGAAAGAGAACTTCAAAAATCCCCATTGGAAATTACAAAAGCAGGAGGAACATCTACGCTTTTAACAGGAAAAATTAAAGAAGAATTAGCATAAGAAAGGATAGAAAAATCATGCAGGAATATGAATTGATTATTGTAGGAGGCGGTCCGGCAGGACTTGCGGCAGCCATTTCAGCAAAAGAGAACGGTGTTGAAAAGCTTCTGATTTTAGAAAGAGATTATGAATTAGGTGGTATTTTAAACCAGTGTATTCACAATGGTTTTGGCTTACATACATTCAAAGAGGAATTGACAGGACCGGAATATGCACAGCGTTTTATTGAGAAGGTTTTTGAAAAGAATATTCCTTATAAATTAAATACTATGGTGTTGGACATTGAAGATTGTGGCGATGAAAAATAGTAACTGCTATGAATAAGGAAGATGGTCTGATGAGTTTAAAGACAAAGACTGTGATTTTAGCTATGGGATGCAGGGAGCGACCGAGAGGTGCACTGAATATTCCGGGATATCGTCCGGCAGGAATTTATACAGCAGGAACGGCCCAAAGACTGGTAAATATGGAAGGGATGATGCCGGGGAGAGAAGTCGTGATTTTAGGCTCAGGAGACATTGGGCTTATTATGGCAAGGCGCATGACATTGGAAGGAGCAAAGGTTAAGGTAGTGGCAGAATTGCTTCCTTATTCCGGTGGATTGCAGCGAAATATTGTACAGTGTCTGGAGGACTTTGACATTCCTTTAAAACTCAGTCATACAGTGGTAGAAATTCATGGAAAAGAGCGAGTGACAGGAGTTACTTTGGCACAGGTAGATGAAAACCGCAAACCAATTCCAGGAACAGAGGAGTTTTATTCTTGTGATACATTGTTGTTATCCTGTGGTTTAATCCCAGAAAATGAATTATCTGTAAAAGCCGGAATTGAGCTTTCAGGAGTCACTTCCGGCCCTGTGGTAAACGAAAGTTTAGAAACAAATGTAAAAGGAATTTTTGCCTGTGGAAATGTACTTCATGTGCATGATTTAGTTGATTATGTTTCAGAAGAAGCAAAAAAGGCAGGACAGCAGGCAGCAGTATTTTTGCAGGAGCAAGCGTTGGATAGAAAAGAAACACTTGTTACCATTCATCCTGAAGGAGGTATTCGTTATACAGTTCCTCAAAAACTGCGACCAGAGAATATGGAAGAAAGTTTGATTGTGAGATTTCGTGTGGGAAAAGTATATGAAAATGTATATGTAAATGTTTATTTAGGCAATAAGCGGATTGTGCATAAGAAAAGAAAGAAGATAGCACCTGGAGAAATGGAGCAGATTATTCTGAAAAAATCAGATTTGACACAGGAGTTGAAATTCGATAAAATTATTATGAAATTGGAGGAGGCATAAGGATGAATATCAGGGAATTAACTTGTATTAACTGTCCTTTAGGATGTGCCCTTACCGTTACATTAGACGGGGAAAAAGTGATAAAAGTAGAAGGAAATACATGTCCCAAAGGGAAAACTTATGGAGAAAAGGAAGTTACAAATCCTACTAGAATTCTTACATCCAGTGTCATGGTTACAGGTGGGAAAATTTCTGTTGTTTCTGTGAAGACAGCCTCCGATATTCCAAAGAATAAAATCAGAGAATGTGCAGCCAGTTTGAAAAATATTACCGTACAGGCACCTGTAAAAATTGGGGATATTGTCTTAAAAGATATAGGAGGTACGGGAGTAGATCTCATTGCTACGAAAAATGTAGAGAGTAGGTAAGAGGCTGCAGAAGGAGAAATAAATGCTGGATTATACTGGAAAGTCTGCAGATAAATTAAAAGAAAAAACATTATATCTTTTAGATATGGATGGAACAATCTATAACGAAAATCAAATTTTTGATGGAACACTGGAATTCCTTGAAGAAATTAAAAGACGAGGAGGACAATATGTGTTCATTACCAACAATTCTTCAAAATCCGTAGAAGATTATGTACAAAAAGTTCAGGCAATGGGAATTGAGGCAGAATATGAAAATTTCTATACTTCCAGTCAGGCAACTGCTATGTATTTAAAGGAAAATTATCCAAACCAAGTGGTTTATTGCATGGGAACAAAGTCATTAATAAAGGAGCTTCGGGAAGCAGGAATAGAAGTTGTTACAGAAGTGGATGAGCGTGCAAGCGTTGTACTTTTAGGCTTTGATACAGAGAATACATCTGAAAAATCCGAAACACCTGTATCATGCTGGGAAGAGATGTGGCATATCTTGCGACAAACCCAGACCTTGTTTGTCCTGTGAGTTTTGGTTATATTCCGGATTGTGGTTCAATGAGTATCATGTTAAAAAATGCTACAGGAAAAGAACCATTTTTTATTGGAAAACCAGAGCCGATTATGGTGAACTGTGTATTGAAACAATTAAATTGCAAGCGAGAAAATGCAGTAATTGTAGGTGACAGGCTGTATACGGATATTAAAACAGGAGAGAATGCTAAGGTGGATACTATATGTGTGCTCTCCGGTGAGGCTTCTATGGAAGATATTTTACAGGGAGAAGTAAAACCCACTTACATTTTTTAAAAGTGTAAAAAGAAATATATGAAGGATTAACAGAGGAAACAGATCTATGAAGTATAACAAGGTAGAACGAGGAATTTTTAAGAAACGTCCAAATCGCTTTATTGCCTATGTGGAAATAAACGGAAAAGAAGAAATCTGCCATGTGAAAAATACAGGGCGCTGTCGGGAATTATTAATTCCCGGCGCCCTTGTTTTTTTGGAAGAAAGTGATAATCCAAATCGGAAAACAAAGTATGATTTAATTGCAGTAGAAAAAGGAAATCGTCTGATTAACATGGACTCACAAATTCCCAATAAAGTTGTAGAAGAATGGTTAAAAGAGGGAAATCTCTTTGGTGCAGAGGCAAAAGTTCGGCATGAAGTTGTGTATGGGAATTCTCGATTTGATTTATACATAGAAAGTGGAGAAAGAAAAATTTTTATGGAAGTCAAGGGGGTTACATTAGAGGAAAATAATGTTGTAAGATTTCCTGACGCACCTACACAGCGAGGTGTAAAACATATTCAAGAACTGGTGAAATGTATAAAGGACGGATATGAAGCGTATTTGATGTTTGTCATTCAGATGGAAGATGTATCTTATTTTGAGCCTAATTATGACACACATCCAGAATTTGCCAAGGCACTGAAAATAGCAGAAAAAGCAGGTGTTCATATTCTTGCTTATGATTGTGCTGTAAGAAAAGACTTGATAAATCTTGCAAAACCTGTTAGGGTTTATTTAGAGTAAAAATATACTGAAAACAGAAAACAAACAGGAGCAAATATGTTAGAACAGATTGTAGAACCTTTACTAATCTGGTATGAGAAAAACAAAAGAAGCTTACCCTGGAGAGAAGAACCTAGTCCTTATCATGTTTGGATTTCAGAGATTATGCTTCAGCAAACCAGAGTAGAAGCAGTAAAGGCTTATTACGCAAGATTTATAGAGGCATTACCTGAGATTAAAGATTTAGCAGAGTGCCCGGAAGAAAGATTGTTAAAGCTTTGGGAAGGGCTTGGGTATTATAATCGAGTGAAAAATATGCAAAAAGCAGCCAGAGAAGTAATGGAATTATATAATGGAAAATTGCCTGCTGATTATGATAAATTATTAAGCCTTTCTGGAATTGGAACCTATACAGCGGGGGCAATTTCTTCTATCGCTTATGGCTTGCCAAAGCCTGCCGTAGATGGCAATGTACTTCGGGTAATTACCAGGATTACAGAGAATTCTTCTGATATTTTAAAACAGTCTACAAAGCGGGAAATAGAGAAAAACTTAGAAAAAATCATGCCTGTTCATGCTTCTGGAGCTTTTAATCAAGTTTGATGGAGCTTGGAGCAACCGTATGTGTGCCCAATGGTATGGCAAAATGTGAATGCTGTCCAGTAGCAGAATTTGTATGGCAAGAGCTCATGATACAGTTTGGAATATCCAAAAAGGCAGCGAAAAAGCCTAGAAAAATAGAAGAAAAACAATATTGATTATTCAAAATGGACAAGAATTTGCTATACAAAAAACGTCCTCAAAGCGGACTTTTGGCAGGACTTTATGAGTTTCCTAATAGACCCGGATATCTAACACAGGAGGAAGCAATACGTTGTGTGGAAGACATGAAATTGGTGCCTGTACATATTAAAGAGGCAGGAAGTTCAAAGCATATTTTTTTCTCATGGTGGAATGGCACAATGAAGGGTTATCTTGTTAAAAGTGGGCATCTACAGAAGAAAAGCAGATGGGGCAACTAATATTTATTGATAAAAGAAATTCAAAAAAGAAATATCCCATCCCTTCTGCGTTTTCAGCATATAGAAAATACATTGAGGAGGACTTTTAGATGAAGTTATTATCCATTACTGTGCCTTGTTACAATTCACAGGATTATATGAAAAATTGTATAGACTCTCTTTTAGAGGGAGGAGATTTGGTTGAAATTTTAATTGTTGACGATGGTTCTAAGGATGATACAGCAAAAATTGCAGATGAATATGCTGATAGATATCCTAACATTGTAAAAGCAATTCATCAGGAAAATGGAGGTCATGGAGAGGCGGTAAATGCCGGACTTCGAAATGCAACAGGCTTTTATTTTAAGGTTGTAGACAGTGATGATTGGGTGAATAAAGAAGCGTATCATGCAATCCTTGATAAGCTTTTGGAAGTAATTGCAGGACCGGAAACACTGGATATGATGATTAGTAACTTTGTGTATGAAAACAGGGTGCAAAACATAAAAAGGTAATGAAATATAAGAATTATATGCCGGAAGGCAAAAATTTTTACATGGAAAGAAATGGGCAGAATGCCTATTGGAAAATATATCTTAATGCATTCTGTTATTTACAGAACAGAACTTTTAAGAGAATGCAAATTAGAGCTTCCGAAGCATACCTTTTATGTAGATAATATCTTTGTATATAAGCCATTGCCCTATGTAAAAACCATGTATTATATGGATGTGAATTTTTATCGCTACTTTATCGGAAGAAACGATCAGTCGGTGAATGAAGAAGTGATGATTAGACGAATTGACCAGCAGCTTTTAGTAAACCGTCTGATGATTGATATTATCTCTGAGGAAAAATTACTGATAAAATACACGAAGATATATGCTGAAATATTTGGATATTATTATGGCAGTGTCATCTATTATGCTAATTCGTTCTGGTACAGAGGAAAATCTGGAAAAGAAAAAAGAACTTTGGAGATATTTAAAAAGTGCAGATATTCATATTTACAGAAAGCTTTATATGAGTGTTTTAGGAAGGGGAGTAAACCTTCCGGGAAGAAGCGGCAGACGTCTTTCTGTTGCATTGTATAAAGTAGCACAAAAATTTTATGGATTTAATTAGTTTCCTAAGATAACAAAAAAGAGGTTGTCGCTTTATAAACATTATCCAAAAATAATTTTGGATAATGTTTATAAAGCGACAGCCTCTTTTTATACTCTTGCAGGCTTTTCAGCATGTACAGCTTTGGGTTTATAGAGAAGCTGAAAACATACAATATTAAGAGCTACAGCAGCAATAACATCTACAAGAGTATGTTGTTTTAAGAATACAGTTGCCATAACAATCAGAGTAGTTAAAATAGCAGTGCCGGTAAGTAATGCCTTTCGTTTTTGAAAAGGCTTATGCTGAAAAATTGCAATACAGCACGCAATGGAGTTAAATACATGAATGCTTGGCAGAATATTAGTTGGTGTATCAATGGTATAAAGATACTGTACTAGATGAATAAAAATACTATCACCTGTTAATTCAGATCTTAAATTCTGTCCATTGGGATAAAGAAGGGAAACAAAAATAAATAAAGTCATTCCAATTCCCAGTGTTAAAATGAACTGCCAGTATTCCTGTTTGTTTTTATTGAAAAAAGCAAAGTAAAATACAGTTACAGCAACGTATGCAAACCATAGAAGATAGGGAACAATAAAATATTCACAAAATGGAATATAATCATCAATTTTCATGTGAATAATGTTAATAGGGACATTCCGCTGTTCGACATATCTGAATGCAAGCATGTATAAGATACCGTAAATAGGTATAATTAAGGTATGTTTATATTTTTTTAGGAATTCCAAAGTGTCACCTCACGTTCTGTTAGAATATTTATACCATTCTTTGTGGTATTTATAGCACAGCAATTATAGGATAACAATGTAGTTTACAGTTGTTTAATAAATTAAAGAATATGTTTATTTTATTAGAAAAATCTTGAGAAAATCTTGCGTTCTAATATTCTTTTGCAGGTATAAAGCTGTCAAAAATGATGGAGTCAAAACAATTTTTTTGCTTTTTGAAAACAAGAGAAGACCGTACTGTCCATGCAAAAACAGGGGTTTTATAAATGTATTTTTGCAGAAGAAAGCTGATGTTATGCTGGTCTTTATAGCAGTAGGAAATAAAGTCTGGTTTTCCTAAAAAATTCAATAAAAGATATTTTACAAGGAAACTTAAAAAATATCCACCTTCAGCAACAGGTTTTGTTAAATTAGCAGAAAGCTGTCCTTCTGATAATTTCTTTGCGGTTTTTCTTATACCAGCGCAGAGCAAGAGGATTAAAAGATTCAATACAGTATTTGCCGGAATAATTCTGCAACAGTTCATCTGCCAGACGACAGGTGAGAGTTTTTACAGTGGGAAGTTTAATCTCAACCAATAAGGGAACCTGACCATTTACAAGATTTAAAACATCTTGAAAAAGAGGAATTTGTTCTTTAGAATTCATCAGTGTAAACTTTTGTAATTCTTTATAAGTAAGTTCGCATACAGGAAGGTCGATACCACACATACGTGTTAAAGTATGGTCGTGAAAGACAACAATTTTATTATCTTTTGTTCTCTGAATATCAAGTTCAATGCCATAACCATGTTGAACAGCTTCTTGAAAAGCTTTCATAGAATTTTCAGGAATACGCTGGTCAGAAGTAAATAATCCTCTGTGTGCAAACAGACAATGACAAAATGCCTGAGTTTCCTTTTTTCGGGAAAAGCGGGGTAGAGTTCCTAAAATATAGATGCACAACAGAAGAACAAAAATCATTAGTATTTTTTCCATATTTTTCACCTGTTTCTTATTTTATAATAACGTTAATCTGTTTCTGTGTAGACTGTAAGATTAGATGATCTGCAATTCCCATGGACTCTCCATCACAATGAATGGGCAGGGGTGATTTACTGGAAATATCGATTCGCTTGCAGTTTGTAAGAGTAACACCACGGAAACGTCCATGTTTTCCTACAAAAGCGGTGGGAAAAAGAGCCAATATTTTAAGCTTTGATAGATTTCCAATCATGCAGATATCCAGTAGATTGTCCTGAAAGTTTGCCTGAGGACAAAATTTCACACCGCCTCCTTCATAAGGCATATTCATACCTGTGATGAAGAAAAACTTGGATAAGGAAGTTGTTTCTTGTTTATTTATGCGAATAGATACAGGGCATGGCTTATATTGAATTAATAATTTTAGTGCAATCAACACGTAAGTTAGTTTTCCAAGATGTATTTTGTTCATTGCCTTTTTTAAAGGAGAAACCATTACCTTGCGACAGATATCTGCATCGTAACCAATGCCGCTGCTTACAAGATAATAACGGGAAGTTCCTGTGTTCGGGCAAGTCCTATATCCACAGCAGTACATTGGGAAGGTGATAAAATAACCTCTATACATTTCTCTACATCGCAAGCGATATTTAAAGCTCTTGCAAAATCATTTCCTGAACCTGTGGGAATATAGCCCAGTGTAATGTGGGAAAAATCTGTCTGTGCCAGACCATTTATCACCTCGTTCAGTGTTCCGTCACCGCCTAATACACTAAGGGTACAGGGGCGGGAGAGACGGGCAATCTGTTCGGCAAGTTTTTTTGCATGTCCGGTGTATTCTGTGAAACGGGCTTCATAAGTGATTTCCCGTTTCTTTAAAATAGCCTCAGCCTTTTTCCAGATAGACATGCCATATCCGGATTTAGAATGAGGATTTATAATAAAGTAATACATGTGTTTCTACCTGCTTTTTCTTTTGTTTTGGTTACATTGTAGCAGTTTCACGTTGAGAGAACAAGAAAAATATGATAAACTGAATAGAAGATAAAAATAATTCAGAAAGGCGGTCTTTCAGATGATAACAAATGAATATGTGACATTTACAATTGGAAAGAAGAAAAATATTGCATTGATTGCTCATGATAATGAAAAACCAAAGCTTATCCAGTGGTGTAATGATAATTATGATATTTTAAAAACATAATTTATATGGAACAGGCACAACATCCAGATTGATTGCAGACAAAACAGGACTTGCATTAAAGGATATAACAGTGGACCTTTAGGTGGTGATCAGCAGATAGGGGCTAAAATTGTAGAAGGAGTCATTGATTTTATTGTATTTTTTTCTGATCCTTTGACTGCACAGCCTCATGATCCTGATGTAAAGGCACTGCTTCGTATTGCACAGGTATATGATATTCCTATGGCAGTGAATAAAGCTACAGCAGATTTTATGATTAAATCTATTTATATGGATACAGAATATGACCATGAAGTGATTAATTTTAACAAAAATGTAGAAGATAGAGCAGAGTCTATGTAATATAAAAGAAGATTTATAGATTTTTAGAGCAAACCTAAAATCCATAAATCTTCTTTTTTTGTTTTTAGTAAGAGGCAGGGCCGAAGACAATCCAAGTGCTGTAACCTGATTTTCTAAGAGCCTGTTCCATTTTCACTGCATTGGAAAGATTTTTGTATGCGCCTACCTGCACTTTGAATAATCCGTCTTCGTATAAAAGGAAAGCAGGATAGCCTTGATCTTGTAAGGTATAAAGCATATTGTTGGCATGTTCTCTATTTCGGAAGCTGCCTGTTTGTACACGGTAGAAATTATCTTGATTGTCAGCTTGATTTTCTAAAGTTTCCTCATCTAAAGTTCCTAAAATCGCAGAAGAAATGGCCTGGGCAATTTCAGAAAATTGAGTATCAAACGTTCGTTATCAGCATCTGTATTAATAAATCCTGTTTCAATTAAAACAGCAGGCATCTTTGTTCTTCGGAGAACTACAAGACCGGGACGTGCTTTTACACCAATTTCACGAAAACCTAATTCGCCTAAGGCACCATTGATATTTTCTGCCATATCCAGTTTTTCGCCAGATTTATCGTATACTAAAGTTTCAACACCCTCATATTGATTAGATTCAGGGCTGGAATTGCGATGAAAAGAAATAAAAAAATCAGCACCGGCTTCATTAGCAAGAGAAGCTTTTTCAAAAGGTGTCTGATATACGTCTGTAGTACGTGTATAGACTACATCAATGCCGTTTTTAGACAGAATATTACCTACTGCCAGCGCTAAATCCAGATTTTCATCTTTTTCTTTTCTGCCGTTGTAGGTAGCGCCAAAATCAGCTCCCCCATGTCCGGCATCAATTACAACTTTATAAGCCATATAAAACTCCTTAAAAGTCTCTCTATTTAAGATATACATATCATGAAAAAAGGTGAAAAATTATAAAAAAAATATAAAACAGCTTGACTTTGTAGCAATATATGTTACAATCAAGTTGTTAAAAAAATAACGTTAAAAAAATAACGAGAATTTCAGGAGGAAGCAACATGGCAAGATTTACATTACCAAGAGATTTATACTGGGGAAAAGGTTCTCTGGAAAATCTGAAAACATTACAAGGCAAAAAAGCTGTACTGGTTTTAGGCGGCGGTTCCATGAAACGCTTCGGATTTGTTGATAAAGCAGTATCATATTTAAAGGAAGCAGGGATTGAACAAAATTATTTGAAATGTAGAACCAGACCCATCAGTAGAAACAGTTATGAAAGGTCAGCAGAATTTATGCGTGAGTTTGAGCCAGATTGGATTATTGCCATGGGCGGCGGTTCTCCTATTGATGCGGCAAAGGCAATGTGGGTATTTTATGAGTATCCGGAATGTACTTTTGAAGAAATTCTGGACACCATTTAGTTTTCCGGAACTTCGTAAAAAAGCAAAATTCTGCGCAATTCCATCTACATCAGGTACAGCCACAGAGGTAACTGCATTTTCCGTTATTACAGATTATGCAAAGGGAATTAAATATCCTCTGGCTGACTTTAATATTACACCAGATGTAGCGATTGTAGACCCGGAATTGGCAGAAACTATGCCAAAACATTTAGTTGCATATACAGGTATGGATGCTCTGACACATGCTATTGAAGCTTATGTTTCTACTTTACACGGAACATTTACAGACCCGCTGGCATTAAAGGCAATTCAGATTGTAAATGATGAACTTACAAAATCTTATGATGGAGATATGGCAAGCAGAGAAGAAATGCACTATGGCCAGTGTCTGGCAGGAATGGCATTTTCTAATGCACTCCTTGGAATTGTACATTCTATGGCACACAAAACAGGAGCTGCTTTTTCAACAGGACATATTACACATGGTCTTGCAAATGCAATGTATCTGCCTTATGTTATTAAATACAATTCAAAAGAAGCAGAGGCAAAGAAACGTTACGAGACAATCGCTGCATATCTGGGATTGGAAGCCAGTGTGGATGCACTGTGTAACAGAATTGTAGAGTTAAATAACTACATGGAAATTCCGAATACATTAAAAGAGTTTGGTATTAAAGAAGACGAATTTAAAGAAAAAATCAGTGAGATTGCAAAAAATGCAGTAGAAGATGCTTGTACAGGTTCTAACCCAAGAAGCATTGACCCTGAAGCAATGGAAAAATTGTTTACTTATATCTACGAAGGAAAAGAAGTAGATTTTTAATTTCATAGGAAATTGCGTCTTATGAAATTAAAAATGCTCTGCGGGGATGCGCAAGCTCGCGGAAATGAAATTATCACTTTGTGAACCGCTCGCGCGTGGAGATTGTGATGTTGCACAATCTTTTTAAATGAAATAAGAGTTGATTTTAAACCGGAAGTGCTTAGAATAGTAGAGGCTGTAAGCGAATGCTGTTCTAAGCACTTTTGGTTTGTATTGGGAATGATAGTTGTTTTTCGTACACATAAATAAGAACTTTTTCCATAAAATTATATGTTCAAAACTAATTAAAAGAAATTTTATAAAAAGTTTTCAAAGTGTTTCTGGAAATTGAAAGTCGGAAGTATTATATTAGGTAGTAATCAATCTTTTTATCTAAGGCAGTTCGCCACTATTTCAAACAAACTACAAACAAAATATTAGAAACGAAAATACAAAGTTCAGCCCCAATATGTACAGGAGTATAGCGAAAAGATTTTTCAGTGTAAAATCTTTTAACAGTGGTTGAACTATGGTAGAATAAAGGAGAAGTATGGCTAAGAAAAGTATTGTACCATTAAAAGAGTTAAACCTTACAGACCGGTTTTTATTTGATGAAGTTATGGAAGATCCTCAAATTCATCAAGAGGTTCTAAGCCTGATTTTAGGGCGGGAGATTTCCCTTTTACAGGAAAGTAAG
>ENA-OQDE01000577-OQDE01000577.1-human-gut-metagenome-genome-assembly--contig:-NODE-577-length-20429-cov-3.185795_pt1 | contig 20429 bp, 22 predicted proteins | sample MGYA00242768_ERZ504595 | MGnify/ENA primary metagenome ERZ504595 (study PRJEB26092, sample SAMD00036307) | human gut metagenome | host: Homo sapiens | study: EMG produced TPA metagenomics assembly of... | reverse complement strand
TCATAAGGGGGATTTTATTATTAGTTTATTTTTTTCTTTTAATATGTAGAAACAGCTTGTGCTTGCAAAGTTCCGTAGATAAGGAATGTCGGAAATCATTTTACTTAATTTATGTGGAGATAGTCCGAATTTGATTTTATAATGAGGATTAATGAACCATAGTTGTCTGTTTAGTATGCTGAGGCTTGTCTTTTTAATTAATCTTTCGAATAATTCTACTGATACACTTGTCTTTTTAATGGCAAGTAACTCTTTTATACAGTCTGCATCCGCTCTAAAGATTTTCAGAAGTAATCGGTATATGGAAGTGGGGAATAAATGAATAAAAGGTAGATGGGACAAAATTCGGTTTCGGCATATTTGTTGATGACCTCCAAATGGCATTTGCCATGCTGGGAATGACATAAAAACAATACCTTGTGGTTTTAGATATTTGTTCAAATTAGATAAGAACAGTTCTTTTTCTGTGATATGTTCAAATATATCATGGCAGATAATAATATCAAAACTTTGTTCCAACTTCTTTAGGTTGAATATATCTGACGCTATAAATTCGCCCTTTGTATGGGATTCATTAAAAAAGGTTTTCGCGTCTTTAATACGACTTTCAGCCAGATCAACCCCGACGGTATTACATCCTATTTCAGAGAAAGGAAGTAAATTTCCTCCCTCGCCACAACCGATTTCCAACACATCCATTTTAGCTTCTACTGGATGCCAGCATTCGATATATGGGATAAAATAGTTCCTGCTTGTTATAGACAATTCTTTGAAATAGATATTTCGGTTCTCATGACGCTTTTGCATAATTATTTCATGTATAAAGATTGATATATTTAGAGTTACTCTCTATAATATGATAAACCATTCTCTGAAAGACTGCATGGTAATCGAAATTTTTCTACCAAGATAGGCGGATGCCTATAGGTAATGTCATATTGAATGGTTTGGTAGCCCGGATTGTATTCAATCTACTTCCATCGTTAAAGTAGTAGCGTAAATTAGGTTCTGTATAGATTCCGATAGAGGGTGTTATATGATACTGGATACCTATACCAAAATCAGCCGACCACTGTAAATGTGGATATAGCCTGCTCTTCTTTTGAGATATAATTAACCTGTTTTCTGACGTGAGTTCTTCTAAAGTTGCTTTTACAGGTATATCCAAAGTTAATCCTGCGGAAGTATATATGGAGAATTTTTGCTGTTGCCATATCTTGAAAGAACCTTTGAGTGGAATTCCTATATAACTGATCTTTTGTGTTTTCTCTAAATAAGAATCGTTTATGATAGTGAAATCAGAACGTAGGTATGTATATTGCACTCCGGTTTCTATACCCCAATATTCATTTATATTTTTACGCAGAGAAAGTGCCAGTGTGATAGGTATGTGATGATATGATTTTTCCAGTATCTCTTTGGGATACTCGGATGAAATATCATTGGGGATTCTTGATTTTTGAGTGTTGATTTGTCTTTCTCCACCTGAATAGGATAAAGCCAAAGACCAATTCTTTTTATCAGTGGAAAACTGTTTGGAAGTATAAGCACGATAAAGTCCTTTCTGTTCTTTGATATCCTGTTTTTCTATTATCTGATGATTAGAAGATTTAATACTGTCTTTTTCCCCTGTACCTGTTACACTATCTTGTAAAGTAACCTCTTGTTTGGGACTATTTTTTATAGATTTGGAAAGTACATGCCGGGAAGAAGTAGATGCGTGATTCAAAATCGTTTTAGTGGAATCTTTTGATACTATACCTTCTGTTTTTTGTATCTTTTCTTTCCGTGTAGCTGTTATGCCTTGTTCTGTAATAATAGTTTTCTTAGATGTATATAGCCATATTTGTATGGAGATGATAAATGATAATATAAATAATCCAAATATAATGCAGTATTGTGAGATGAGCTTGCGCAACATATTTTTTGCTCTTGATAATTGTGATGAGGAAGAATGAGGAGCTATATTTAACAGCAAACTGATTTCCTTGTGAGATAGTCCTTCTAATACAGCTAATTTGAAAACTTTGCCATAGCCTTCCGGAAGTGACTCTATCATGCTAAGTATCGCTTTGTAAGACGGAAAATCATTAAAGGGAAATGTGTCAATGGGATTTTCATTTTCGCCTATTTCTTCTAAAGAAATTGTGGCCATCAAATTGCGCTGTTTTATGTATCTTAAAGATATATTTTTCATTATCGTTCCCATCCAGTGTTCCAGCTTTTCGGGAGAATGTAGGGAATCTATAGATGCGAAGATGATAATAAAGCCGTCATGCAGAAGGTCTTGTGCTATTTGTTTGTCAGTAACATAATGCAAACAGATTTTGGTCATCTTATCAGCGTAGGCTTGGTAGAGCCAACTTAAAGCTTGCTTGTCTCCTTTTTTACATAACTCTATAAGTTCCTTCTTATTCATGTGTTTTTATATTCTATGCGACACTCCATTTTAGACATGATATGCAAAAGCTAAAAAGACTGCATCTCTTTTGCTATTTTAACATCCATGTTTTATGTTTTTAGTGTAAGAAGGTGATAAAATATATCAAGATGTGGGCGACTTGCGAATAATTTATTGGTTTGATTGAGTGTTATGTTAGTTTTATCAAGACGTAGGAGAATTAATTCGAATATAAGGTAATAGACGTAAGGCTTTGAACATTCTTGCAAAAAGCAGGAAGTACAAAGACCTTACGTATGTGTGGAGATATAACAAATCTTGGAAAGTTTATTATTCTATCCCAGTTTTTCTTTCAGGAACTGTCCGGTATAGCTTGCTCCACAAGCTGCAACCTCTTCCGGAGTGCCCACTGCTACAATGTTTCCACCCTTATCTCCACCTTCCGGTCCGAGATCGATTACATAATCGGCACATTTGATGACATCCATATTATGTTCAATGATAACGATACTGTGTCCCCGGCGAATCAGTGCGTCGAAAGCATCCAGAAGTTTGCGAATATCATGGAAATGAAGTCCGGTAGTCGGCTCGTCAAAGATAAACATCGTCGGGTCGGCTTTCTCCTGGCTCAAATAGAATGCTAGTTTGACACGTTGGTTTTCACCACCGGAAAGAGTGGAAGACGACTGTCCTAATTTAATATATCCCAGTCCTACATCCTGCAAAGGAAGTAACTTCTTCACAATTTTCTTTTGTCCATGTTCGTTAAAGAACTCAACCGCCTGATTGACGGTCATCTCCAACACATCGTAGATGCTTTTATCGTTGAATTTCACTTCCAGCGTATCAGACTTGAACCGTTTTCCGTGACAAGATTCACACTCCAACACTAAGTCTGCCATAAATTGCATTTCTACGGTGATGGTTCCTTCCCCCTTACATTCTTCGCAACGTCCGCCTTCACTGTTGAAACTGAAGAATCCGGGAGTATACCCATTTGTTTAGCTAGCGGTTGTTCAGACCACAGTTTACGAATTTCGTCGTAGGCTTTGATGTAAGTCACCGGATTAGAACGTGATGATTTACCAATAGGGTTCTGGTCTACAAATTCTACATTCCGCAGGTCGCGCAAACTTCCTCCGATTGAGGAGAACTCTCCCGGACGGTCACTGCATTCATCCAATTCACGTTTCAATGCCCGGAAGAAAATGTCTCTCACCAATGTACTCTTTCCAGAACCGGAAACACCGGTAACGACTGTCATCACATTAAGTGGGATACGTACGTTTACTCCTTTCAGGTTATTCTCACGTGCGCCTTTCAATTCTATATAATTATTCCACGGCCGACGATGCTCCGGAACGGGAATTTCATCTTCTCCCAAAAGATAACGTACCGTGTAGCTGTTGCTTCCTTTCTTCAAATCCTTCATATCGCCTTGGTAAACAACCTCTCCCCCAGACGTCCTGCATTAGGACCTATATCAATAATGTAATCTGCAGCACGGATGATCTCTTCGTCGTGCTCTACCACTACTACCGTATTGCCTAATTGTTGCAGTTGACGCAACACATGGAGCAGACGGTCCGTATCACGACTATGCAGTCCGATACTTGGCTCGTCGAGAATATAAAGGCTACCAACAAGCTACTTCCCAGTGAAGTTGCCAGATTGATACGCTGACTTTCTCCACCTGATAAAGAATTACTAAGCCGGTTCAAAGTCAGATAGCCCAAACCTACATCAATTAGAAAACGAATCCGGCTATTTATTTCAACCAGGATACGTCGGGATACGTTGCTGTCGTGCTCGTCCAGTTCCAAATGATCGAAGAATTCCTTCAGCTCTGTGATAGGCAAATCTACCAGTTCGGAAATGTTTTTTCCACCCACCCGGACATATCCGGCTTCCGGTTTCAGGCGAGTGCCGTGGCATTTCGGGCAAAGTGTCTTTCCGCGGTAACGTGCCAGCATTACCCGATATTGTATCTTATATTGATTCTCTTCCAGCATCTTGAAGAAATCATTGATGCCATGGAATATTGATTGCCTTCCCAAAGTAAACGGCGTTGTGCATCTGTCAACTTATAATAAGGAGTGAAAATCGGGAAGTCGAATTTCTCCGCATTGTGAATCAGTTCTTCTTTCCATTCACCCATCTTTTCACCGCGCCAGCATACGATAGCACCTTCATATACGGATAAGGAACGATCCGGAACAACTAAGTGCTCATCAATACCGATCACTTTACCGAATCCTTCACATACGGGACAAGCACCGATAGGAGAGTTGAATGAAAACATCTGGTCATTTGGCTCTTCAAAGATGATACCGTCTGCTTCGAATTTAGTACTGAAAGTATGTAACTTTGTGGTTCCGTCCGATAGATAAAAACGCAGCATACAGTTCCGTCACCTTCATACATGGCTGTTTCGGCAGAATCAGTCAGCCGGCTGATGGCGTCTTTGCTGTTGGCAACAACCATACGGTCCACCAGTAGATATACTTCATCACCTGCCACAGGCGTATATTCATCAATACGCTTCATCTCACCGTTCACTTCGATACGGTTGAACCCTTGTTTCAGGTCTATCTCCAGTTGCTGTTGCAAGGTGCGGTCTTCACGCAGGCGGATGGGTGTCAGTACCGTATATCTTGTACCTTCCGGGTATGAGAGCATGCAGTTGACAATGTCTTCTGTAGAGTGCTTCTTTACTTCTTGTCCGCTGATGGGGCTATATGTTTTCCCTACCCGTGAATATAACAGGCGTAGATATTCGTAAATTTCAGTCGAGGTGCCCACAGTAGAACGGGGATTGCGGCTGTTCACTTTTTGTTCGATAGCAATGGCGGGAGGAATCCCTTTGATAAAGTCACATTCCGGTTTGCTCATTCGCCCCAGAAACTGGCGCGCATAGCTGCTTAAACTTTCCACGTAGCGGGCGTTGTCCTTCTGCGTAGAGCGTATCAAAAGCAAGAGATGATTTTCCCGAACCCGACAATCCGGTGATAACAACAAGTTTGTTGCGGGGAATATCTACATCGATGTTTTTTAGGTTGTTGACTCGTGCGCCTTTGATCGAAATATAGTTGTTTTCTGACATAAAATACTCCTTTTTTATGGTAGTCGGCAAAGTTAGCGAATTTATCGGGAGTTTGTATTATCTTTGCGTCACATTATTACGATTTAAGAATATTATGAAGCTGAAAAACTATCTTTTACTTTTAGCTCTTCTTCTGGTGGTAGGAGTGAGGGCGCAGGTGCCATCAGGCAATAAATATCCTAAACGTGAATTCCGTGGAGCATGGATACAGGCTGTCAACGGCCAGTTTCGTGGCATTCCTACAGAGCGACTGAAGCAAATATTGATTAGCCAGTTGAATTCTCTTCAGGAAGCCGGTATTAATGCGATCATCTTTCAGGTGCGCCCTGAAGCGGATGCATTATACGCTTCCCAATATGAACCGTGGAGCCGTTTCCTGACAGGAACGCAAGGGCAGACGCCTTCTCCTATGTGGGACCCGATGCAGTTTATGATTGAAGAATGTCAGAAACGGAATATGGAGTTTCATGCCTGGATCAATCCTTACCGTGTGAAGACTTCATTAAAGAACAAGTTGGCGCCGGAACATATTTATCACCAGCATCCGGAATGGTTTGTTACTTATGGCGATCAGCTATATTTCGACCCGGCACTTCCTGAAAGTCGGGAATATATCTGCAAAATTGTGACTGATATCGTGTCCCGCTATAATGTGGACGCTATACACATGGATGATTATTTTTATCCTTATCCGGTTAATGGATTAGATTTCCCGGATAATGCGAGCTTTGCCCGTTATGGTGGAGGTTTCACCAATAAGGCAGATTGGCGTCGTAGTAATGTGAATGTGTTGATAAAGAAGCTTCACGAAACGATTCGTGGCATCAAGCTTGGGTGAAGTTTGGTGTCAGTCCGTTTGGTATCTATCGTAACCAGAAGAGTGACCCGTTGGGAAGTAATACCAATGGCTTGCAAAACTATGATGATCTTTATGCCGATGTACTGCTTTGGGCACGTGAAGGATGGATTGATTATAATATTCCGCAGATTTACTGGGAAATCGGCCATAAAGCGGCTGACTATGAGACATTGGTGAAATGGTGGGCTACTCATTCGGAAAACCGGCCGTTGTTCATTGGCCAGTCGGTGCCAAAGACTGTTCAGTTTGCCGATCCGCAGAATCCTTCTATCAATCAGCTTCCCCGTAAGATGGCTTTGCAACGTGCTTACCAAACAATTGGAGGCAGTTGTCAATGGTATGCGGCAGCTGTTGTTGAGAACCAGGGTAGATATCGCGATGCTTTAATCAGTGAATATCATAAATATCCTGCTTTGATTCCAGTCTTTGATTTTATGGATGATAAAGCTCCGGGCAAGGTACGTAAAATGAAAAAGGTATGGACGGAAGATGGCTATATCCTTTTTTGGACAGCTCCGAAAGCTGATACAGAGATGGATAAGGCAGTTCAATATGTAGTCTATCGTTTTGACAGTAAAGAAAAGGTGAATTTGGACGATCCTTCTCATATTGTAGCTATCACGCGCAATCCATTCTATAGACTTCCTTATGAAACAGGAAAAACAAAATGCCGTTATGTAGTGACAGCTTTAGATCGTTTACATAATGAATCGAAATCCGTAAGTAAGAAGTTAAAACTGTAAAGGTATAGAATAAACAACGATAAAACGGTGAACACTCTGCTGAATGATAACGCAGTTATTCACCGTTTTTTGTTTACTGTTCAGCCGCTCGTTATTAATAGAGCAGCAAACCTGCAATACCACAGGCGATAATCATTAATATCGGATTGGCTTTATATTTTCTTGTTCCGATGAATGCAATCAGAAAGATAATGATACTGATAACGAATGAATAAGTATCTTCCGTAGGCGAACCGAAGTTTTCTGCGTTCATTAATACCAACGCGGCGGAGGCGAGTAATCCGACTACTGCCGGGCGTAATCCATTAAAAATAGATTCTACTATCGGATGTTTCTGGTATTTTAGGAAGAATTTACTGATGGTCAACATCAAGATGAAAGAGGGAAGGACTACGGCAAAGGTAGCAATGATGGAACCCCATACGCTACCCGTAGAAGTAAACCCTACATAAGTAGCTGCGTTGATACCAATAGGTCCTGGAGTCATTTGGCTGATTGCGACAATATCCGTGAACTCCTGCGAACTCACCCATCCATAGCGGGTTACCACTTCGCCTTGAATCATGGAAAGCATGGCATAACCGCCACCGAAGCCAAAGAGCCCGATCTTGAAAAATGTATAGAATAACTGTAGGTAAATCATGTGATTAATAATTTATTATATAATAATTTTAGGCATGGATTACACGGATTTCCCGGCTTTTAGAATTATGAATCTGTAAAACAACAGCGTTAATCCGCGCCTTCTCAACTCTCCATTCTCAACTCTCAACTTTTCTAAATTTCCCCCACAGGAAACCTCCTACACCGGCCGCAATAATAATCCAGATAGGGGAGAAGCCCAACAGCCAGATTAATATTGCCGAGACAACAGGAATCCACAGATTGTAGCGGTTGATTTTTGCGGATCGTCCCATGGTAAAGGTCGGCGCCGCGATGAGTGCCACCACTGCCGGGCGAATTCCTTTAAAAATACGTTCCACTATCGGATTGTCTTTGAAACTATGAAAGAACAGGGCGATAGCCAATATAATAATGAAAGACGGCAAAATTGTTCCCAATGCTGTGATAATACTTCCCCGGATTCCACGCAGCTTATATCCTATAAAGATAGAAATATTGACTGCCAAAATTCCCGGTGCGGATTGGGAGATAGCCAGCAGATCGATAAAATCTTCCTGCGCAATCCATTTCCGTTTGGTGACAATTTCATTTTCAATCAGTGGCACCATTGCATATCCTCCTCCAATAGTAAAGGCGCCTATTTTAAAAAAGATTCCAAATGCTTCGAGATAAATGTTCATTCTTTCTTTTCTCCTCCTTCCTTACTAACTGCTTTTTTCTCTTTGCCATATTGACTGGGACTTACATTATAATGCTTCTTAAATACTTCGCGGAAGTACTTGGCGTCACTGAATCCCGTCATTTCTGCAATTTCTGTTATGCTATGTGTGTCTTCTTTTAGTAATTGTACGGCACGTTTCAGACGAATCAGCCGGATATAATCTCCCGGTGCCTGATCGGTTAATGCCCTTAATTTATTGTAAAAACTTGTGCGACTCATTCCCATCAGGCTGCATAATACATCTACCGTGAGAGCAGGATTGTCAATGTTATCTTCCACGTTCTTTTTGACGTTTGCTATGAATTTCCAGTCAATGTCTTGCGAACAGTTGATGCAGTCTTCATCATTTTCCTCATCATTCAGATCTAAATTTGCGAATTTGCTGCGCAATAGTGCACGGTTAGCCAGCAGATTGGCAACATTAGCTTTCAATATACCAATATTGAATGGCTTCACAACGTATTCATCCGCACCAATCTGAAGTCCCGAGAGAATATCTTTCTCATTATTCAAAGCAGTCAGCAGGATAACAGGAATGTGGGAGGTTTCGATATTATTCTTGATAGCTTGGCATAATTCATCCCCCCGCATTTCAGGCATCATAATGTCTGAAATAACCAGCTCTGGTTTGTACTCGGGAATAATCGTCAATGCTTCTTTTCCATTGGAGCAAACCTGTACGAAATACTCCTCGGATAACGTTTGCGACAGATAGTTGCGCAACTCATCATTATCTTCCACAATCAAGATGCGACGATGATTAATGTTCTCTTTCTTTTGTGCATTTTCGTAAATTTCAGGTGATGGAGGCGGAACGTTATCAATCGTATTTTCTATACGCTGTTTGCTCGGAGTTGCCAGATGTGCTTTCCGGAAGCGCTTGCTGTCTTTAGGGAATGTTATTTTGATAACCGATCCCTGGTTTTCGATGCTTGACAGATTAATCTTTCCTTTATGCAGGCGGACTAGCTTCCATACAAGCATCAGTCCGATACCACTTCCTGTTACTTTGGAATTAATAGCATTGCTGCCACGGAAATGAAGTTTGAACAATTTCTTTTGTTCATTGGCCGGGATGCCGATTCCTGTGTCTCTGACTTCCACGCTCCATGAGTCAGATGTTTCTGAAACGAAAACCTGTACATTTCCATTTTCCGGAGTATATTTCAGTGCGTTCGAAATGATGTTCTTAAAGATAGATTCCATCTTTTCTTTATCAAACCATACGTTCATATACCTGAAATTACTTTCATAAGTGAAGTTGATATGTTTGATGTTGGCGTACTGCTGGAACGCGTTGAATATTTCATTCATAAACGTGTTTAGCTCATGCTCTGAAATATATAATTCGGAAGAATATACGTCCGCTCTTTCAAAGTTGATAAGATTGGTGGTAAGACGTAATAGGGCATTTACGTTTCGTAATGCCGTATTCATGTTCGAAATACCTTCTTTACTCAACTCCTCTTTCTCGCGTAGTTCTTCCAAAGGTGCTTTGATAAGCGTCAATGGGGTACGGATATCATGTGCCGTATTGATAAAGAAGTGTATTTTCTCATCGGAGACTTTGCGTTGCTTCCTCAAAATCAGTATACGCAATAGGACGATGGCAATGAGACAAAGGATAGCTGTATAAACCAGCATGGCCCAGAATGTCAGCCAGAAAGGTTGGGCTATGATAATATCCATACTTCTTTCTTCAAGCATGATGCGTTTGTCTTCATTGGAGATGGCACGTACCCTTAGCGTATATTTGCCCGGGGCAAGATTGGTGTAACGAATCGTGTTCTCTGTTCCGGGTTTGCTCCATTTATCATAGAAACCTTCTAGCCTCCAAGAGTAAAGAATATTGGAAGGATAGTCATAGTTGATGGAAGAAACCTGCAAAGAGAATCTGTTTTGATTGTATTTTAACTTTAGTACCTTTGTATCATTGATGCTTGCTTTCAACGGAGAATCCTCATCACCCGGATAGATTGTTTGATAAAAAAGCTTGAAATCGCTGAAAATCATTTTAGAAGAATAACTTCTGGGCAATTTCATATCCTTGTCAAATTCCACTGCTCCGTCAGAACTGCCTAAAATGAATTTATTGTTTTTCCGTAACGTACCTGATAGCGCATTGAAATGGGTGGTCATCAATCCCATATCTTTGGTCCAGTTATAGAATTTTTTCTCATTGGGATAAAAACTTGTCAATCCGCTTTCTGTACTCATGATTATATCTTTGTCCGCATCCGATAATATGGTATAGATATTATTGGATATCAAAGCACAGTTTTCCGTGTGGTAATGAGTGAACAGTTTTTTATTAATATCGTAAATCAATAGTCCCGACCCGCTGGTACCTATATACAATGAACCGTTTTTTGCTTGGTACAGGGAATAGATATAGTTCGACTCTACCGGAAGTTTTATGCGCTCGAATTTTCCGGATTCTTTATCTAAAAGACATAGGCCGGTGGCACTACCGATCCACATACTTTTTTCATCTTTCTCAATGATGGCGGTAATGGAATTTAATCCATCATAAAACCGTACTTCCTGCGTCTTCAGATTAATACGCTTGAGGTTGTAGAATCCTCCCGACCAGATATAACCCTGCATATCTGTACGAATATCACGTATATATTTATCCGGTCGCTTGTTTGTATGAGTGTACAAAGGCGGCATGAAATAGCTGACACTGAACGTTTTCTTATCTATCTGGTAAGCACCGGAAGAGTACCCGCCTGCCAGATAATTCCGGGAGCCACTTCGCATATAGTAAGAAAGATATGGCTTTTATTACCTTGCGACTCTTCAAAAGCACTAAGCACCGATCGCCATTGTCCGGTCTTTGAATTAAAAAAACTGATGCCATTGTTCGTTGCAAACCATAAATCTCCCTCTCTGTCTTCAATAATGGCATTTACTTGATCGTTGATTAAAGACTGTTTGTTACCGATGGAGTGCTTAATCCATTTGTAGCTCGTATAACGGTTGTTTTGTATCGTGATTCCGATGGGATAATTAGCCAGCCATATCCGTTCTTCATCATCCACAAAAATGTCATTGATACTGTTACCGTTCATGCCACAATTACTGTTATAATCAGCCACAATTTCGGGTACTATTTGATAAGTATCCATATTTATTTTGTGTACTCCTCCGCCATCGGTAGCTATTAATAACTCTTTGTCATTTAGCGGCTTGAACCGTGTGATACTGATATCTTTCAGGTTATAATCCGGTCGTATGACGGATTTGGTATTCATATCATAAACCATAATTCCCCGCAAGAAAGTGCCGATGAATAGTTTCCGAATCTTTTTGTCGAAGTGTAAATCGCTTACTTGGGCTTTCACGCTCTCCAACTTATCGCAATTGATAAGTTTCAATGCGTTGTTTTCTAATTGGGCATAATGAATCCCCATTTCCGTACCGATGAAGAAATGCGATTCGTCTATTTGTTCAATATCAGTGATTTCTTCACTTATATCATTCTTTATATGGGTGACTTGTTTGGTGTCCGTATTATAGAGAAAGATAGTATCTTTATTGCATAGCCAGATGTGTTTGTTCTGGTCGAGCCAGGCATAAGTGACCGGGTCCGGCTGTTCGCTGAAACTTTCCATCGGTAATTTATATACAAGACTGAAGCAGTCGTGAATCTGGTCATACCGGAATACTTTTCCTTTTTTCCCGATTTCCCATAAGACTCCTTCCTGATCAATATAAAGCCAGTTTAGATTTAACAGAGAGTTCACTTCTGCGTCACCATCCATTAACTTATATCGTTTAAACTCTTTTCCATTGTATCGATCAATACCTTCGTGCGTGAGGAACCACATGTATCCGGTTTTATCTTTTTGAATGCAGTAAACCCGCCGGTTACTTAACCCATCCTCCACTCCGAGATATCGATACGTCTGCGCGACACAAATTAGAGGAAACAATAAGATTAGAAAAAGCCATTTTTTCATACAAATAGGACTTTTAAGGGTTATTGAATCTTTTATGAGGGGGAAAGTTTGACAAAATTAAGAAGATTTTTTGATATTACAAAATTTTGATGAAAGATAACAGCGCTCCAAAAATGAAGAAAATAGACTATTTTATAACTATTTGTATATACTGTTTGTTTTCGGTATTTTGGTATCTATCAGAAGTCTTCCGGTAGAATGGAAAGTTCCGTAAAATAAGAGGCTGGCACTATTTAAAGTACCAGCCTCTGTAAAATATGGAAATGATTTATTTCATTTTCGCTTCCACCCACTTGCGGGCATTGACAAACGCTTCTATCCATGGAGTAACCTGATCGCTGTTCTTGCGGTCGGCCGGATAGCAACCGTTCTGCCATGGAAGATGGAACGTTCCAAGTGAGGCATGATAGCCAAGTGGCGTCCGTCTGCGCTGGCCAGTGCTGCGATAGAATAATCGGAACCGTTCGGATTGCCCGGATATTCATCATAGCTATACTTCGCTACTACATTATATTTATCTTCGTCATATGGCAAAGAGAATTTTCCTTCTCCGTGAGCTACCCAGATACCCAGTTTGCTTCCACTTAAAGAGCCGAACATCACACTGCGGTTAGTCGGGATAGTAAGACCAAGGAAGCGTGATTCGAATTTGTGTGAATTGTTATGTAGCATTTTTCCTTTCTTCTTCAGTTCCGGGTTGATAAGATTGAGTTCCATCATCAGCTGGCAACCGTTGCAGACACCCAATGACAATGTATCTTCGCGTGCATAAAATTTATCCAATGCTTCTTTAGCTTTCGGGTTGAACAGGAATGCGCCTGCCCATCCTTTAGCAGAACCCAGTACATCGGAGTTAGAGAAACCACCGCAGTAAACGATCATGTTTACGTCTTCCAGTGTTTCGCGTCCGCTGATGAGGTCGGTCATTGTAACGTCTTTTACGTCGAAACCTGCCAAATAGAGTGAGTAAGCCATTTCGCGCTCACCGTTTGTACCCTTCTCACGGATGATAGCCGCACGGATACCGCTTGGGGTACGACGATCCGGAGTGATACCGTATTGAGAAAGCTTACCTTTGAATTCCGGCATGAAAGCGAATTCAACAGGTTGCATCTTATAGTTTTCAAAACGTGCTTTTGCGCAACCGTTCATAGATTGTTTGCGGTCGAGCAGGTAAGAAGAAGAATACCATACGTCACGCATATAATCGATACCAAACTGGTAAGTAGCACCGTCTTTAGATACCAAAATGTGGCGTTCGTCAGTCGGTTTACCCAGCTTTATATAGCCTACGCCTGCATCTTCCAGAATCTTCTTCACTTCATCCTTATGCTTGTCGCTGATCTGGATAACGATACCCGGATTTTCAGCAAACAGAATCTTAACGATATCCTGTTCTTTCATCTTGTCGAGCTGATTTCCATACCGCCTTCTACATTAGAGAAGCACATTTCGAGCAATGTAGTGATCAAACCACCGGCAGAGATATCGTGTCCTGCAAGAATCAATCCTTTGTTGACAAGTTCCTGTACGGCAAGGAAAGCATCACGGAAATATTCGGCATCTTGTACGCAAGGTACTTCGTCACCAACTTTACCCAGAGATTGTGCAAAAGCCGAACCACCCAGTTTCAGTTCATCGAAGCTGAAGTCAATATGATAAAGCGTAGTCTTTTCATTGTTAACCAATACCGGAGATACCACTTTCTTCACGTCGGAAACTTCACCACCGGCAGAAACAATCACAGTTCCCGGAGAAATCACTTTCTCGCCGTTCGGATACTTCTGTGTCATAGATAGAGAGTCTTTTCCGGTAGGAACATTGATCTGCAGCGCGCAACAGAAATCGCTTAAAGCTTTTACAGCTGTGTAAAGACGGGCATCTTCACCTTCTTGAGAGCGGCAAGGCCACATCCAGTTGGCAGACAGTGAAATGCTATCCATACCTTCCGCCATTGGAGCCCAAACAAGATTGGTCAGCGCTTCGGATACAGAAAGAATAGAGCCGGCAGCCGGATCAGCCAATGCTGCTTGCGGAGCATGTCCGATAGAGGTAGCGATACCTTTCTCGCCACGGTAGTCGAGTGCTACGACACCGCAGTCGCTCAACGGCAACTGAAGTTCACCCTGACATTGCTGACGAGCCACTTTGCCTGTTACCGAACGGTCTACCTTGTTTGTCAACCAGTCTTTGCAGGCTACAGCTTCAAGCTGCAATACATTCGTCAGATATTCATGTAGTTTAGACAATTCGTATTTCGGCATTTCATAATGACGTTCTACGGTCTTGTCTACCATATAGGTTTTGGGAGAAGAACCGAACATCTGTTCTACGGCAAGGTCGAACGGACGTACACCGTCAGCCTGTTGGAAAGCGAAACGATGATCACCGGTTGTTTCACCGACTACGTACATTGGAGCGCGTTCGCGTTCGGCAATCTTACGTACATGTTCAATAGCCTCTTCTTTAATCAGCAGACCCATACGTTCCTGACTTTCGTTAGCGATGATTTCTTTGGCAGACAAAGTCTTGTCACCGATAGGCAACTTGCTCATATCGATCAAACCACCACATTCTTCCACGAGTTCGGACAGACAGTTTACGTGTCCGGCAGATCCGTGGTCATGGATAGAAACCACCGGATTCACCTCTTCTTCACAAAGAGCGCGTACTACGTTATTGGCACGTTTTTGCATTTCTGCGTTGGCACGTTGCACGGCATTCAACTCGATGCCACTGCTGTAACGACCGGTATCAACAGAAGATACGGAACCGCCACCCAGTCCGATACGGTAGTTGTCACCACCGATAACCACTACTTTGTTTCCAGCTTCCGGTGTGCCTTTCAGGCAGTCGCGTTGTGTACCGTAACCAACACCACCGGCAAGCATGATTACTTTGTCGTAACCATAAACTTCTTTGTTTTCTGTATGTTCGAAAGTCAGTACCGAACCGCAGATCAGCGGTTGGCCGAACTTGTTACCGAAGTCGGAAGCACCATTGGATGCTTTGATTAGAATCTGTTCCGGAGTCTGGTATAGCCATTTGCGTACCGGAAGAATCTCTTCCCATTCGCGTCCTTCTTCTGTGCGTGGATAAGAAGTCATGTAGACTGCAGTACCTGCAATCGGCCATGAACCTTTACCACCACCCATACGGTCGCGGATTTCACCGCCGGTACCGGTAGAAGCACCATTGAATGGCTCAACAGTAGTAGGGAAGTTATGAGTTTCCGCTTTCAGTGAGATAACACTCTTGATGTCCTTTACCTGGAAGAAATCAGGTTTTGAATGATCTGCCGGAGCAAATTGTTCCACAACCGGACCTTCAGCGAAGGCTACGTTATCTTTATAAGCAGAGATTATTTTATTCGGATTTTCCTGTGTAGTCTTTTTAATCATCTGGAACAGGGAAGATTCCTGCTCTACGCCGTCGATGATAACGTTCCGCCGAAATTTGTGGCGGCAGTGTTCGGAGTTGATTTGTGCGAAACCGAATACTTCAGAGTCGGTCAGCTTCCGTCCGAGGTCCTTTTCTACTTTCTTCAGGTAGTCCATTTCTTCTTTGGAAAGAGCCAAACCTTCTTTTTCGTTGTACACTTCGAGATCTTCAATGTAGATGATTGGTTCCGGCTGACGGTTTGTCGTGAATACGTTTTGGTCGAGTCCTTTGTACATGCGTTGGAGCATCGGGTCGTAATCGGCATTTTCGTCCTTAACAGGGAAGTACTCCTCGATGCGGCTTATGCCTTCGAGCCCCATGTTTTGGGTGATTTCTACTGCGTTTGTACTCCAGGGAGTGATCATTTCGCGGCGTGGGCCAACGAAACAGCCTTTCAGGTTTTCTTCACTTTCCATCACGGCTTCGCCAAAAAGCCAGCAGAGTTTATTACTTTCGTCAGGGGTGAGCTGATGGTTGCTCTCTACGGCAATCACGCTCTTGGAAGGGGTTCTGAAAAAAAGAATCATGTTGTATATTTACGATTTTACGATTTACGATTTTACGATTGAAGTTCCTGCAGGAGAAACTCTTCTCTTTTTCTGTGGCGCAAAGATAATCAATTTCGTTGGTGGTAGGAAAAAATAGAGAATAAATTCCTATACCTTATTTAATATGTTTATTTTCGATGTACGTTTTACTTATTATCGCTATATATAGTGATTCTTGTGTGGAAAAAACGTTAATATACTATCCCCATATCACAAAAAAGTGCGATATTTGCGACATGATTCAGATAGAGACAATATTCGATATATTAGTGAAAGGCTTTATTATTGGCGTTGTTGTGTCCGCACCCCTCGGTCCGGTGGGCGTATTATGCATCCAGAGGACTTTGAATAAGGGGCGTTGGTATGGATTTGTAACAGGTCTGGGAGCCTCTTTGAGCGATATAGCATAACGCTTTGCTCACCGGCTACGGGATGAGCTTTGTGTTCGATTATATTAATAAGAATATTTTCTATCTGCAATTATTGGGGAGCATCATGCTACTCCTTTTTGGTATATATACCTTTCGTAGCAACCCGGTGCAGTCCATTCGTCCGGCTTCCTCCAGCAAAGGTTCTTATTTCCATAACTTTATTACCGCATTTTTCGTCACTCTCTCCAATCCCTTGATAATCTTTCTGTTTATCGGACTTTTCGCCCGTTTTGCCTTTGTGCAGCCGGGGGTGCTGGTCTTTGAAGAGATCACGGGATATCTTGCAATTGCTATAGGAGCATTGACCTGGTGGTTGGGTATCACTTATTTTGTGAATAAGGTGCGCACTAAATTCAATTTACGTGGTATCTGGATACTGAATCGTGTTGTAGGAAGTATCGTAATGCTGGTATCTGTTGCCGGATTGATTTATACTTTGTTGGGAGAGTCACTTTATTAAGAGATAACATAATGAATCAGATAGCACAACAACTGAAAGAGAAGAATATTGCCGAATACCTTATATATATGTGGCAAGAGGAAGACTTGATCCGTGCCAATCATTGTGAACCGGAAGAGATGGAGGCAATGTAATTGCCCGCTATCCGGAAGAACAGCGGCCTGCCATGCGAGAATGGTATACCAACCTGATTACGATGATGGGCGAGGAAGGAGTACGGGAAAAGGGTCATCTGCAGATTAATAAAAATGTAATTATCAATCTGACAGAGTTGCACAACGCATTGTCCTCTTCTCCTAAATTTCCTTTTTACAGTGCTGCTTATTTCAAGGCATTACCGTTTATCGTAGAATTACGGAATAAAAACGGCAAGAAAGATGAACCCGAACTGGAAACCTGTTTTGAAGCGTTGTATGGAGTACTCCTGCTTCGTCTTCAAAAGAAGCCTATCAGCGAAGGAACTGCCAAGGCAGTGGAAGCTATCACTAGTTTCCTTTCTATGTTGGCAAATTATTATGATAAAGACCGTAAAGGTGAATTAAAACTGGATGAATAAATGAGAATTTTAGTAACGGGTGCCAACGGTCAGCTTGGCAATGAGATGCAGGTGCTTGCGAAAGAGAACCCGCAACATACGTATTATTTCACAGATGTGCAGGAACTCGACATCTGCGACAAGCAAGCTGTGTGGACTTATATGGCAGAGAAGCAGATTGAGCTTGTTGTTAATTGTGCTGCTTATACAGCTGTAGATAAAGCTGAAGATAATCAAGAATTAGCATACAAATTGAATTGTGAAGCACCGAAACAACTGGCAAGTGCGGCCCAAGCCAATGGTGCTGCCATGATACAAGTATCTACTGATTATGTATTGACGGTACTGCGCATACTCCATACACGGAAGACTGCAATCCTTGCCCGGATTCTGTATACGGCACCACTAAACTGGAAGGAGAAAAGGAGGTAATGAATCACTGCGAGCAAGCAGTCGTTATCCGTACCGCATGGCTCTATTCTATTTTTGGCAATAATTTCGTAAAGACGATGCTTCGTCTTGGAAAAGAGCGTGACAGCCTGGGAGTTGTTTTCGACCAGATCGGGACTCCGACGTATGCCAATGACCTGGCACGGGCCATCTATGCTATTATTAATAAAGGTATTGTTCGCGGTATCTACCATTTCAGCAATGAGGGAGTTTGTTCCTGGTATGATTTCACGGTAGCTATTCATCGTCTGGCAGGAATAACCACCTGCAAAGTGAAACCTTTGCATACAGCCGAATATCCCGCGAAAGCAAACCGCCCGGCATATTCCGTGCTTGATAAAACAAAAATAAAACAACGTTCGATATAGAGATTCCTCATTGGGAGGAGAGCCTCAAACAATGCTTGATAAAATTAGGAATGAAAAATGAAGAATGAAGAATTTCGATGCGGCTTTATAGATAGCGTAACAATTCTTCTTTCATCATTCATCATTCATCATTCTTCATTCTTCATTCATATTAATATATGGCAGATAATACAGAAATTTTGAGACGGCGAACGTTCGCCATTATTGCGCATCCGGATGCCGGTAAGACATCATTGACGGAAAAGCTATTGCTTTTCGGTGGTCAGATACAGGTAGCAGGTGCTGTAAAGAGTAATAAGATTAAAAAGACGGCTACGTCCGACTGGATGGAAATCGAGAAACAACGTGGTATTTCGGTAACGACTTCCGTGATGGAATTCGACTATCGGGACTATAAGATTAACATTCTCGATACTCCCGGTCACCAGGACTTTGCCGAAGATACATATCGCACACTGACAGCTGTAGACAGTGTTATCATCGTTGTAGACGGTGCGAAAGGTGTGGAAACGCAGACACGTAAACTGATGGAGGTGTGCCGTATGAGAAAGACTCCGGTAATAATCTTCGTCAACAAAATGGACCGTGAAGGAAAAGATCCGTTCGATTTGCTTGATGAACTTGAAGAAGACTGATGATTCAGGTTCGTCCCTTGTCCTGGCCGATAGAGCAGGGAGCACGTTTTAAAGGGGTATACAATATCTATGAACAGAAACTGGACTTGTATCAGCCATCCAAACAGATGGTAACAGAGAAAGTGGCAGTCGATATTCATTCGGAAGAACTGGATCAGCAGATTGGCAAGTCGTTGGCAGACAAACTGCGTGGCGATTTGGAACTGATTGAGGGTGTTTATCCGGAATTTGATTCTGAATCCTATTTGGCAGGAGACTGTGCGCCTGTATTCTTTGGATCAGCGCTGAACAACTTCGGTGTGCAAGAGTTGCTGAACTGTTTCGTAGAGATAGCTCCCAGCCCTCGTCCTGTACAGGCAGAAGAGCGTGAAGTGAAACCTGACGAACCGAAATTACCGGATTCATCTTTAAGATAACCGCCAACATTGATCCCAACCATCGTTCTTGTGTGGCATTCTGTAAGATTTGTTCCGGTAAGTTTGTTCGCAATGCTCCATATACACACGTCCGTCATGGAAAGACCATGCGTTTTTCGTCGCCTACCCAGTTTATGGCACAGCGTAAAACAACGATTGATGAAGCTTATGCAGGAGATATTATCGGTCTGCCGGATAATGGTACCTTTAAGATTGGCGATACGCTGACAGAAGGTGAAATGCTTCATTTCCGCGGATTGCGAGCTTCTCGCCGGAGATGTTCAAGTATATTGAAAATGCCGATCCGATGAAGCAGAAACAGTTGGCGAAAGGTATCGATCAGTTGATGGATGAAGGTGTGGCACAGTTGTTTGTCAATCAGTTCAATGGCCGTAAGATTATCGGTACGGTGGGACAGTTGCAGTTTGAGGTCATTCAGTACCGTTTGTTGAATGAATACAATGCGTCCTGTCGCTGGGAACCGGTAAGTCTTTATAAAGCCTGTTGGGTAGAAAGCGATGATCCCGCAGAACTGGAAGCCTTCAAGAAACGTAAATACCAGTATATGGCAAAGGATAGAGAAGGGCGCGATGTGTTCCTGGCAGACTCCGGTTATGTACTTCAGATGGCGCAGATGGACTTTAAACACATCAAATTCCACTTTACAAGTGAGTTTTAAAACATATTCCGTTGATTTTAACTAAAAAATCAGGTAAAAAAAGGAAAAAA